>ERZ857998.2717-NODE-2717-length-15932-cov-4.616048_pt1 | contig 15932 bp, 16 predicted proteins | sample MGYA00519954_ERZ857998 | MGnify/ENA primary metagenome ERZ857998 (study PRJEB31778, sample SAMEA3449424) | human gut metagenome | biome: human gut; feature: human-associated habitat; material: faeces | place: United Kingdom | collected 2010/2012 ...
GCGCCGTTTAACGCCAGCCATTCGCCCACCTCCCACCTAAACCGCACAGACGGGCACACCCGCCGCGCGCTTAAAAGTATATTCACTATATCATAAAAGCGCCCCAAAAGCCAGCGTCGGCGGTTTGTGTCTTCGCGCGCCGGTGTCAGCAGTTCTTTGGGGGGTTGTCCTGCTGCGTCGAAAGCCACGCGGCACATAACCATATGGCAGTTCCGGTTGCGGCGGCTTATGGCTTGTAAACCGACAAAACCGCAGAAATCAAGCACAAGACCCACTTCACGGAAGAAAGATTCTATAAATCATGGCCGGAGACGGTGATAAAAAGCCTAAGAATACATGAAAAAATCACCCTCCGTGTCTATAACGGAAGGTGACATTTCGTGTGTCTATACGGATATAGTGATACCATGTGGCTCCTTGCCCGGATGACGGATAGGCGGTTCATTTTTCGGATTTTTGAACCAACGCGATCGTTTTGAACCGTCGAGGTGAACCGCCGTCCGAAGCAGCGCTACATGTAGTTGGACAGGGACGAAGTGGTCATAAAGCCAAATTGGCAATTCTGTAGGCCTTTTGAAATTGTCTGATTGCTGCAGAAGATTTAGCTCCCCATTTTCCATCTTCGATAAGCGTAGGCGAAACGCCCCCATCTAGCTGTTTGCCGTTGTCAAGGTGCTGGAGGCGGTTTCAATGCGGCGGCCTGCCGCGTCGTAGGTATAGCGGGTCACACCGCCATTCAGCCCCGTGACGCTGGTCATGCGGTTCATGCTGTCGTAGGTGAGCTGGTCGCATGGCAAAGGGCTCCATACCCATGATTCGAGTCAATAACATAGACTTAATTTATTCGATGAAAGCTATAGGAATATCTTCTAGTTACGCTGTCGATAGCCTTCGAAGAACCAATATAAGTGTTCACATAATCGAATTGATTTTTATCACTATCAAAATGAACAAGACATAAGATATAGGAATCTGTTCCCAAGGAAAAGTAACTTGGTAAGGAGGAAGTATACCAAGAAAATGACATGGGAGTATCAGGCAAGTCGATATCGTCTGTTGAGTAACCAATATATTCAAAGTTTGTGTTAAGTAACGACATCTTTTTGTTGAGGAAAGATTCTACATTATCATTATCGGAAATAATTTCTGATGAGAATGATAGCGTAATAGGCCAATCAAAAAGTACACTTGCAACAATGTGTAACACAAATGCAAGGAGGAATAGAATTATCAATGCTTTTGCAACCGAATAAATGCTTTTTTTCATTATCATTTCTCCAATTCTTTGAAAGCTAAATAATATTGATATGCATTTTTATATCTCCTAACAATCCAAATCCCATATACAGGTGATGCCACCCTTGATACGAAGATAAAATAGTTAAGGAACCGCTGATTAATCACAGATATTTCATTACAATTGACAAATCTGTACGCGAAAGCAGCCTTTCCAGAGCCTTTTCGGGATTCGGATTCCCTGTAATCCGCTCCTAGAGGCCCAAATGGGCATAATACCCCCTTATCAGGCGATCTCAAGTTTTTGGAGAGACCGTCCTGCACGTGCCAGCATGTAGAGATTGGAGCTGAGGAACAACGCATATAGCCGATTTGCGTTCTTCTGCAATCCGCGATATGCCGTTTTTGGCGTATCCAAACTGACGCTTCACGATCCTGAAGACGTGTTCCACTTTACAGCGTATAGACGCCTTGCGATGATCGATAAACCGCTCCCAATCAATTGCATTGTCGGATACTTTCGGCAGGCTTCCCGGTCGGCGAACGATACGGTAATCGATAGAAGCCAAGTGTTCGTTTTCCTTGATTTTGGGACGCTTTTGAATGCCTACAAACCCAGAGTCTCCGTAAACAACTTCGTCATCAGATCGTATCAATTTTGAAGCTACCGTGATGTCATGTGTATTGGCTGGTGTGACTTCTATGGTATGAACCAGCCCTGTTCCAGCATCCACTCCAACATGGCACTTCATTACTCTTGTAACCTTGTTCTACATAAACCGTCTGGCGGTATCTAACTGATTAACAATACTGTAAAGGGCTGTGGTTGGAGCCTTTCAGGAACCGTCTTGCGGTAGGAGGATGAAACCAATCTACAGCATCCATTACAGTGTAGCACAAGCCCTTGGAGAGGGGCTCTAAAAACTACTACTCTATAATACAAGGAGTATTGAGGATATTTGGCAGAGAAACTGGAACAGGAGTACGCGGAAAAATGCCGAATATTGATAGAAATTATGGATTTTTTGAAAACAGAACGGCTTGTTTTACGGAATCTGATGCCTCAAGATGCGGACGTCATGTTTGATTATCGAAACAACGAGATATGTTCCCGCTATCAGAAAGGACAGACGAAGGATTACGCGAAATTTGCGAAAATGATTGAGCGCCGTCGAGCGGATGTTTTGTCGGCTGAAGCGCCTTTTATGGTTGCCGTTGCCTTGAAGGAAACGGATGAAATGACCGGCGAGATTGTTGTTAAACCAAAGACGGACATGATTGAACTCGGGTATACATGTTCCTATAGATATCACAGGCGTGGATATGCGTTTGAGGCACTCACGGCGCTTATCGACCAGCTCCATCGAATGGCACCTGATCGAGCGTTTATCAGCTTTGTAGAACCGCAGAATACCGCAAGCATGGGATTGCTTCGGAAATTGGGATATCGGGATATGGGCTATGTTCCGGAAATAGAATCACAGATGTTTGGAAAATGGACAAAAGCGGATGAGGAGAAGAAAAGGGACGGAGAAGAGAAAGAAGGCGCACGAATTACAGGAGAAAAAGATAAGACGCTGCTGCAAAGTTCGGTATTGACAAATGACGGCACGGGATATAATATAATCGTAAGATAGTATCTTTAGATTATAAAGATTGGACGGGTGAGGTCATGTTTCATTGCCGAGAAAATGAGCTGAAAAAACTCAACAGACGATATGAAAAAGGACAATTTGAGTGTATCGTCATATATGGAAGGCGGCGTGTCGGTAAAACGGCGCTTATCAATGAATTTTGCAAGGACAAATCCGTTATCTATATGTCTGCGCTCAATGCGACTGCGGAGGAAAATCTTCGAACGCTCTCAAAGGCGATATGCAGTTATGAAAACCCGGAAATGACGACAGCGCCGGAATTTCGCTCTTACGATGATGCGCTTGGGGAGATCAGCCGGATTGCGCAAAATCAGCGGGTTGTGTTTGTAATCGACGAATATCCGTATCTGGCGGCGGCAGATTCTTCGATTTCGTCCAGACTCCAGCATCTGATTGACCATGTGTGGAGCGAAAGCAAACTGTATCTGATTTTGTGCGGCTCGTCTATGAGCTTTATGGAATATCAGGTGCTGGGCTATGAAAGTCCGTTGTATGGCAGGCGAACGGCACAGTTTAAGATCGAACCGCTGACTTATAAAGAAACAGCGGAATTTAATCCGAGTTTGTCCAATGAACAAAACGCGCTGGTCTACGGAATTACGGGCGGCGTGCCGCACTATATCAATAAGCTGGCTGTGCAGGATGATTTGGATGAAGCGCTGCTCGAAAATTTGTTTGACAGATCGAGCTATCTGTTTGAGGAGCCGGAAAATCTGCTTAAACAGGAACTGCGCGAGCCTGCGGTCTATAATTCGGTCATTACTGCGATTGCGGAAGGCGCATCCAGACTGAATGAAATTGCGACAAAGGTGGGCATTGAATCGGGTCCATGCTCGAAGTATGTGCGCACACTGATGGAATTGGGCATCGTGCGAAAAGAAACGCCCATGCTCGAAAAAGAGGGAAAGAAAACGGTCTATCTATTGGAAGACCAGTTTTTCCGATTCTGGTATCGTTTTGTGCCGCAAAATATCACGGCAATCGTTTCCGGACGGATTGAACGGACGTATGAAAAAAGCGTGAAATCGCAGCTGAGCGATTATATGGGGCTCGTTTTTGAGAAGATGTGTCAGGCGTATCTGCTTCGATATGCTGAAAATCTGCCCTTTGAATTGAGCCGAATCGGACAATGGTGGGGGAGCGATCCGGCAACCCGAAAACAAGTTCAGATTGATATTGTAGGGGCAGATAGTGAGAAAAAGGCGTTTATCATTGGCTCGTGCAAATTCAAAAATGAAAAGATCGGCATAGACGAATATGAAAGATTAAAACACTATGCGGCTGTTTTCGGCAAACGGGGAACATATCATTATTACATTTTTTCAAAAGGCGGATTTACGGATGGCCTGATCGAAAAGGCGAAAGAGGATGATGTGCGGCTGGTTACGCTTGATGAAATGTATGAAAACAGATGAGTATTCGAAAAATGCTTAAACCGTAAAGGAAATTAGGACAGAAAGAAGCTGTTTTGTTAAAGCGAACGGCTTCTTTTTTGATCTAAAAGAGGAGGAACGATTGGCAACAACACGATTGATGCCTTTACATATCGGCAGGGGACAGACTGCCGGGGATTCGATTAAACGCGCACTCGGCTACATCAAAGATCCGGTGAAAACCGAAAACGGCATATTGGTGACAAGCTATGGCTGCACACCGCAGACAGCGGAAGCGGAGTTTATGCTGATGCGGCGGGAGTATCTGACCATTACAGGGCGAAGGCGCGGCAAAGACGATGTGCTTGCCTATCATTTAAGACAGTCCTTTAAGCCGGGTGAGATTACGCCGGAGGAAGTAAATCGAATTGGCTGCGAACTGGCAAAACGATTTGCGCACGGGCAACATGCCTATGTTGTAGCCACCCACGCTGATCGGTGCCATGTGCAGCATGTATTATGTAAAGGAAGGTTTTAACCATCTTCCTTAAACTGCGCGTCGTTCCGCGAAAACCGAATACAAAAATCAGTTATGGAAGAAGAAAAAATCTTCAAGTCCACAACTGCTTTTTGTGTTTGAAAGGAGATTTGTATGAAACTGACTTATCACCGTTGCGGCGATTACCTACTTCCCGACCTGACCATTCCGGATGAGCCTGTGGCGCTTGGTAAATACGGCAGGATGCGCAAGACGTATCTTAAAGAGCATATACGGACGACGGATTCAGCGGACGAAACTTTGAACGTCCGGGCTGGCAGCAGATGATGACGGATATTGACGGCGGGAAAATCGGAACGGTACTGGTCAAAGACATGAGCCGCGTCGGGCGCGATTACCTGCAAACGGGTTTTTATACCGAAATCTATTTCAAAGAGAAAGATGTGCGATTTATCGCTATTGACAGTCATGTGGACACCAGCTGTTCCGACAGCTTGGAGTTTGCGCCCATGCTGAATGTTTTGAATGAAATGTATCTGCATGATCTATCCAAGAAAGTCAACATCGGGTTTCGGGCAAAAGGAATGTCGGGGCAATCGCTTACGTCAACGCCGCTGTTCGGCTATAAGCGAGATCCCGAAGATAAGAACCATTGGGTGATTGAACCTGAAACCGCCGAGATCGTGCGGCGGATTTTTGAACTGGCGGCGACAGGAATGAACCCGCACCGCATTGCCAAAACCTTACAGACAGAGCGGAGGATTACACCGAGTACATATTTCCGCAGATCGGGTATGGGGAGACGGTTGTTTTGCTTTCCAAGGGAGAAATCGACTCGAAAAAAGTGCGAGTGGAGTTTTCGCTAGAGGACATGGATATGTCTGGGCTTCAGAATGGCGGGTAGATTCAAGAATGTGTGTAGCATCGGATGCGCTTAAAGATTTTTCCGCCTCTTTTTATATCTCCTATGGCACGATTGAGCGCAAGAACTATAAATTGAGCGATTTGATTCATGGGAGGATGAAGGGATGCCGTCTTATAAAACCGGTAAATGGGCAAAGCAAATTCTTGCGCAACGGCGAGAGGATGGACTGTGGGGAAATTTTCATACTTTGAGTTGTCCTGTTCCGGGCAAAAGCTATACAACCGAACAAGCGATGCGAAGACTGTATTATCTGGGTTATACAGCGGATGACGAAGTTATCCAGACGGCACTAAGACGTATGGAACAATGCGTGAAAGGAGAACTGGCGATTGACGGCTATTTCGAGAAAAAGCACGATTGGCCGTTCTTTGAAAAGTTAATGCTCTCTGCTTGGTTGCGAATCTTCGAACCGCAAAATGAAACCGCTTTGGAGGTGGCCTATCAATGGGCACAAATTGCAGAAAAAGCTTTCTCAAGCGGCAGTTACAATAGGGAAGATGATATTTCGGCATTTGTGCAGTGGAAGGGCCGAAAACCCAAAAGCGGATTTGAAACGGGATTCGGTATGTTTTATCATGCGGCGTTGCTTGTTGGCGTATTGCCGCCCAAGATAGAAGATTTGTTTTTGGATTATTGCTTGTCAAAACCGGATGGAATGTTTTACATATACGATAAACCGTTGAATCAGCCGCCAGAGCGATTTGCCTCCCGCAGTGCCAGTTGCTATTTCGCGGCAATAGAAGTATTGAGCCGATACGCTCAAGCAGAAGAAAAACTAAACTTTGTGAGAGATTGGCTCTATGCGAATCAAGAGGAAAATGGGCAGTGGGATTTTGGCGAAAAAGCAAAGGACGGCATATATTTTCCACTCTCTGATAGATGGGACAAACAAGGCGCGTAGATTCGACCTATAGGATTGGCAAATTTCTTTCGTCTCCCTGCTATTGCGGGCATGATTGTTCAAAGTGCATTACATATATCGCTACTCAAAAGAATGATGACGCCTTGCGGGTAAAATCACAGCAATTCTACAAAGAAACTTTCAAAGTAGAGTTGCCCATTGAGAAATTCAACTGCATGGGTGGTAGATCAAAGAACGTGTTTGAGCTTTGCAAAGACTGTCCGTTTATTGCGTGTTGCAATCGCCACAATGTAGATTCTTGCAATAAGTGTCAGGAATACCCATGCAAAGAGATTTTAGAGTATCAAGCGAAGTATGTAAATCAATGCAATCAAATATAAAGTGATGGCAGATGAAAATGGACCGCCTGATCGGGATTATCACAACCTTACAACAGAGAAAGACTGTTACGGCGCCTTACCTCGCGGAAAAATTCGAGGTATCTCGGCGTACCATCAATCGTGATATTGCGGCCATTTGTAAGGCGGGGATCCCTATCGTAACCACACAAGGCGCCAATGGCGGCATATCCATTATGGACGGCTTTTCCCTTGACACCACGGTGTTTACCGAACGGGAACTTGCCGCTATATTTACGGGTCTTAAATCGCTTGACAGTGTTTCGCGTTCCGCCTCCGCGGAAAAACTGGCACAGAAAATCGGCGGCGATTCAGCCATTCGATTGGCCGACAGTATGGTTGTTGACCTATCCTCGTTTTATAAGGATGACCTCGCGGCGAAAATTGATCAAATTAAGCAGGCGATCGCCGAATCAAGGTGCGTTACATTTCATTATTGCTATAGCAAAGGCGAAGCAGATAAGCAGATCGAACCATATTTGCTTGTGTTCAAATGGTCTGATTGGTATGTATTCGGGTTCTGTAAGGAGCGGCAAGACTTTCGTATGTACAAGCTCCGCCGGCTGTGGAATTTGCAGATTGCCGATGCGTCATTTACAGTAAGAGAAATTCCCGAAGAGAAAAAACAGTTTGGTTCGCATATTGCGGATGACTATGTGGTTACCGCTGTTTATGATGCTTCGGTGAAATATAGATTGGTGGAAGAATACGGGCACAACAGTTTTACCGAGATGGAAGACGGAAAGTTATACACCGAATGGGGATTTACTACGCAAAAAGGCGCTGTGGAATGGTTCTTGAGTTTTGGGGACAAAGCAAAAGTTCTTGGCCCGCCGGAAATGGTTGAGGCAATGAAATCTACGCTGAACTCGATAAAAGATTTATACGAATCATGACATACAGTTGTCGTGTTTCGGATGCTAGAATATAGAAAAACAGGAGGCATTTTCTATGGAAGTTGCGTTCAGCGGGATCAATATTTATAGCAAAAAGCCGGAAGCAGTATTCGAGTTTTATAAGAAACTCGGCTTTCGCGTTCTGGAGGAAGTCGCTCCGGATGATAAGTGGTACGGTTCTACGCTGGCTCTGCAAGATGGAGACAATGCGCCGATAATCTGGATCTGGCGCCAAAGCGATGAGGATAATAGCGTTGTCTGTAACCATTTTGTCTTTTCTACAAACGGAAAGATGGATGAGGTGTATGAGAGCATCGTTGCCGCGGGAATCGCGTGTAAGCCGCCATTTACGGCGGTTTGGGGCGGCAGAGAGCTTATCCTGCACGACCCCGAAGGCAATGAGTTGCTGTTTTTATAAATGATAGAAGGAATTCACGTGATTGATGCAATGTGCGTTGCCTGTTTGGCGACGCACATAGAATGGCATTTTGCGCGCAGGGAAGAGAAGGCCGCTGGACGCATCCGTTCGTAGCTCGCACAAATTCCAGAAAAGTTAAGAAATACGTGGCGGAAAAACAGCCGCCGATTTTGAGCTTGGCTTGAGGCTGCTCCGTTATTATACGCTTGCAACGACGGAGCAGCAATCCAAGGCAGAAAGGAGCCGACATGAAAATACTGGTTGCCGAAGAGATACTTCCCTGCGCAAAGCGCTGGTTTCCATTTTAGCGAAGAACCAATATTCCGTGGATGCCGTGGACAATGGTGGCGACGCGCTGGACTATCTGCGCAGCGGCCTATACGACGCGGCGGTTCTCGATATCATGATGCCGGTGATGGACGGGGTTTCGGTACTGGTCCAGGCCCGGAAAGAGGGCTGTGGCACGCCTGTACTGCTCCTGACGGCGAAATCGGAGGTGGATGACAAAATCACCGGCTTGGACGCCGGGGCAAACGACTATCTGACAAAGCCCTTTGACATGCGGGAACTGCTGGCAAGGCTGCGGGTGCTGACGAGAAAGAACGACGTTCAGCAGACGAACATCCTCATTTGCGGCAACACCTCGCTGAACACACGGTCTTTCGAGCTTTCCGCCCCGGGCGGCAGCTATAAGCTGGCAAGCAAAGAATACCAGACCATGCTGTTTTTGATGCGGAATCCGGGGATCGTGCTTTCTTCCGCGCAGTTTCTCGACAACATTTGGGATGTCGATAGCCGCGCCGGAGAAAATACGGTGTGGACCTATATCTCTTACCTGCGCAGGAAACTGGAGGCCATCGCTTCCAACCTCCAAATCCGCACCATGCGGGGAGCAGGGTATGTTCTGGAGGTGCGCCAGTGAAACAGAGCATGAAGCGCCGCTTGCAAAGCCGTTTTGTCCTGCTGGCGGTGGCCGCCCTGCTCGTTTTGCAGGCAGGGATTGTTGCTTTTAGCATCGGCAGCAGCTACCGACGGATGACTACCAGTGCCGACCGGCTCATTTTGCTGGCCGCTACGGATGCCGATTCTCCGGAACTTGGCGACGCAAGATATTTCCGCGTGATATTCCATCCCGAAGAGCGAACCTTTGAAACCGACCTAAGCCACACCGCTTTGGTCACGCAAGGCGCCGCGCTGGAATATGCCAAAGGGGTCATTGCCAGTGGGGCGGACAGCGGCTATGCGGGCCATTACCGGTATCTTGTTTACCGGGGAGAGAGCGGTATCCACATCACCTTCCTTTCCCGCTATGAAGCGGTGGAGGCTTTCCGGGACAACGCAAAAGCGATGCTGTTGATTTCCGCGGCCGGGGTTTTGGGGATGGCGCTCCTTCTTGCCGCTGTGTCGGGGATGGTGGTCAGCCCCCTTGTAAAAAACCGCCAACGGCAAAAGGAATTTATCACCTCCGCCAGCCACGGATTGAAAACGCCCCTTGCCGTGATCCAAGCCGACGCCCAACTGCTGGAAGCGGAAATCGGAGAAAATGAATGGCTATCGGATATTCTCAAGCAAACGGCCAGCATGACGGAAATGACCCAGCGCCTGGTGTATCTGGCGCGGGCCGAGGAACAGGACAATCATTTTGTCAAAATCGAATTTCCCATCTCCGATGTGGCGGAGGATATCGCGGATTCCTATCGCTCCCTCGCCCAAAGCTCTGAAAAGACCTATACATTGGAGATTCAGGAGGGACTGTCTTACTGCGGAGATGAAAAAGCCATCCGCGAAATGATGACCGCGCTGCTGGATAACGCATTCAAGTACAGCGCCGGTAGCGGCGATATTGCCGTGCGCCTTGCCGCAGAAGGGAAGGGCGTCCGGTTCACGGTGGAAAACGCGGTTTCGGACATTGACCCAAAGCAATTGGGGAATTACACGGAGCGGTTTTACCGCGCCGATACCTCCGATAGAATCAAGGGCTTTGGCATCGGGCTTTCCCTGGTTCGGGTGGTTGCGGAGGCGCACAAGGGCAAGCTTTCCATAACGTTGCCCGAGAAGGACAGAATCCGCATTTCAGCGATCTTAAAGTAAAGAAGCGAAAGGATATGTATAACGATGAAAAGGACCATTCGTACAAGCGTCTGCCTGTTTCTGGCGGCCATTTTGCTGGCAGCCATGGGCGTCAGCGGCCTGGCGGAGCAGGAGACGGTTTCCGAAGGAACGGAAGAAATGCTTTCTACAGCGAACATGCCCGCATCATTCCAGGCGCGCAGTATGGCGACCGATGAACTGGACGATTTCCGCTATTGGCTCTATACGCCGGAAAACCCCACGGAAAACATGCCCCTCATCGTTTATCTGCATGGAGCCAGCGGCAGGGGTGAAGATTTGAACCTGGTGGTGGCTGACGCGGATTTCCCGAAGTATTTGCGTTCCGGGGAGCTGGGAAACGTTCCGGCGTATGTCTTGATCCCCCAGTTGCCATCTGAAATGCGCGGATGGAGCGAAATCAGCGATTCCCTGTATAGCCTGATAGAAAAAACGATCGACGAATTTTCCCTAGATGAGGAGAACATTTCCCTGGCCGGTTTCAGCCTGGGCGGCACCGCAACTTGGGAATTGGCGGCGGAATCCCCCGATCTTTTCGTTAGGATCGCGCCCCTTTCCGGCAGCGCGAGAGGCGTGTTGGAGCAAGTTTCCGTCCTGAAGGAAATCCCTGTGCGCACCTTTGTTGGCTCTGCCGATACCGTAATCGCGCCGAATTCCGCAGAACAGATGATTATGGAACTAAAAAAAGCCGGGGCGGACGCGGAGATGGTCGTATTCGATGGCGCGGATCATGTTTCAGTGCCTTCGCTCGTTTATTGCGATGAAAGCATCCACCTGGTAGAGTGGCTGATTGGCGCAGCCGAATAGCGCATTTCGCGAAAAGTGCCAAAGAGCGCAGCCGTTTTGAATATAGACCAATTTTAGGAGTATGAATATGAAACTTACACGGAAATTTTTCAGCGGCCTCCTGGCCGCGCTGGTTGTCTGCATCGCCCTGTCCCAAGCCGCCTTTGCCGCGGAAACTTCGGAGAACGATGGGATGAACATGTACGAGAACAGCGATTTTATCGAAAAAGAACAGCCGGAGCTGAGCGAAGAAACCAAGCGGCTGATTTCCCTTTATCAGCAAAATCCCACCGAGGAAAACTATAGGAACCTTCGGGCAAAGGTGATCGAGGACTACAATGCCGTCGTAGAAAGAAAGGAAACAAAACTCGATGAACTGAAAGCCGAAACCGCGGGAAAGCCGGGCGGCGAGGCAATCGTTGCGGAAATGGAAGAATTGGTGCAGGATATCTACATCACCTATTGGGACCGCATCAACAGCAGCATGCTTCGCTTTACCGATCCGCGCCTCCTGGAGTGGAAAATCGCGGCAGCGCCCCGGCATGAGTACATTCCCGTCATGGGGGCTGGAGAGACCATTTATGTGAAGCGCACGCCCGTCACCAATGCCGAGTACGCAGAGTTTTTGCGTGCGACGGGCTATCCCGCGCCCGCCAACTGGCTCGATGGAACCTATCCCGAGGGAGAAGAGGCGCTTCCCGTCAACTTTGTTTCCTATGCGGATGCCCAGGCCTACTGCGCCTGGCTGACAGAGCAGGACGGAGTGAACACCTACCGCCTGCCAAACGAAAGCGAGTGGGAACTGGCGGCGGGCCACATGCCCAAAGACGCGGATTTCAACTGCGGCGTTAACGATGGCCGTACGCCGGTGGAAGAATACGCCGACGTGACCCGGGGCGCGCATGGAGCGGTGGACTTCTGGGGCAACGTTTGGGAATGGACTTCCACGGTGCGTTCGGAATCCGGCGGCAGCACCATCCTCGGCGTTAAGGGCGGTTCCTGGGAATCGGAGCGGACAGACTGCCGCACCGAATACCGGGAAGAAGGCCGGGATGCTTCCATGGGCTATGAAGATGTGGGGTTCCGGGTGATCCAGGTGCGCAACGGAGAAGAGCCGGAGCAGGCGGTAGCGCTTACAATGCTCGAAGCGCCTACGGTATGGGTAACCTCCGTTTCGGAGGACAGCATTGCCCTTTCGTGGGAGCCGGTCAGCGGCGCGCTGGAATACCAAATCTTTGAGTATTTTGAGGAAACCGGCCTGCTGACGATGTTGGGGCGGACGGCGGATACGACCGCGACCATGGAAAATCTGCAACCGGGGAGCACGCACAGTTACATCGTTCAGCCCATTTCCTATGTTGAAATCGCGGATAACGTATCGCCGGAATATCGGGTTACGGCCACTTGCGGTTAAAACATGGCTTCAGAAGAAGCCCTATCCAGCGAAATTTCGTCCAAAGCGCAGGATCTGCGCCTTGGACGGTTCATGGACTGTGAAAGAATAACAAAAGTTCTTTCACAGTCCCGACGTTTTTGCCGTTCGCCTTACAATTCGTGTTCCGTGCGCAGCAGCACTTCCGCCTGCATTTGCGGCGAAAGGTTGGTGAAATAATCGCTGTAACCGCCGATGCGCACCACCAAATCGCGATAGGCGTCGGGATTTTTTTGTGCGGCGAGCAGTTTTTCCCGATCCACCACATTGATTTGCAGCTCGAAGCCGCCCCGGCGCATATAGGTCTTCACCAACGTGAGCAGCTTTTCCAGGGACGCGCCGGTGAAGAGCTTTTTGGAGAACTTGAGGTTCACCGCGATGCCGCCGATGAATTTTTCGTGGTTCCAGCAGGTGGAGGAGAGGATGGAAGCCGTCGGCCCATGGTGTTCGCGCCCCTGCGCGGGGCCGCTGCCATCGCCCAGCGGGAAGCCCGCGAGCCTGCCATCCGCCGAAGCGCCGGTGGCCGTGCCGAGCCGCTCGTGCATGATCCAGCAGAACATGCTGGGCACGAACCGGCTGCCGTGCCAGGTGCGGTACCGCGCCATTTCCTCGGTGATCCATTCGGTCATGCGGCGGAACAGCGCGTCGATTTCCGGCTCGTCGTTTCCGTATTTGGGGATGCCATTGAGGATGTGCTGGCGCAGCGGCTCATTTCCGGCAAAGTTTTCGCGCAGAATCTGGCCAAACTGGGCCAGCGTAAGCCGCTTTTCCCGGTACACCAGTTGGTCGATGGCGTAGAACGCGTCCACCAGATTCGCCATGCCCACAAAAGAGGATTCGATAAAGGCGTATTTCGCCCCGCCGTGGTCGATGTCGCGGCCGCGGGCGAGGCAATCGTCCACAAAGCAGGAAACCAGCGGATGCGTGTACCACGCCGCGCGTTCCATCTGCTGGCGGTTCTGGTCGTACACGTTTTCGCGGATGCGCGCGCGCAGCTTTTGCTGATAGAGCGCGAGGAGCGCTTCAAAATCCTGCGCCGCACAAGCGGGTTCGTCCGCGGCGCCCAATAACTCGTTGAGCGGCGCGATCAAGTTGTAATAGGGGCTGGCCACCCACACCGAGGAGCGCTTGATGGGCGTGATCTCCACGCAGGTGGAATGGATGTATTCCACGGCTTCCTCAAAGGGCAGGCCATAGTGCATCAACCCGCGGACGATCACTTCGTCGTTGAATAGCGCGGGGTGCGTGTGCCCGGCGGCGAGCGCTTCGCAGGCGAGGCGCAGCAGGCTGTCGGGCGTGTCCTTCGTTACGCACAGGCCCACCCCCGGATAGGACAGGCGCACGTCAAAAATGGACTGGAGGAACATGTAAGTGAGATCGTTCACCACGGGCGTGCCATCGGGATAGCGGCCGCCGACCATCAAGCCCACGGCTAGGCCCTTCGCCGTGTATTCATTGGTGAGCAAGCAGAGGCAATCGATCAGATCCTGCGCGAATTCGCGCGTGAGCGCGCCGCTTTGCGCATCGCGCTCATAATAGGGCAGCAGGTATTGATCCGGCCGTCCCAGTTGATAGAGTCCATGCAAGCCAAAGGTGATGAAGTGTACGGACTGCACCGCCTGATAAAAAGTTTCCGCCGGGTATTTGGGCACGCGATCCAAATTTTCCGCAATGCGCTCGAGCTCCGCCGCGCGCGGCGCATGGGCGGTTTTCGCCAACGCGCGCGCGTGGGCGGCGTATTTTTCCGCCAGCGCCTCTACGGCGGAGAGCATGATCAGGCATTCGTCGTAAAACGTTTCCTTGGCGATGTCGTCCGGCACGTCCACGGGGTTCAATCGCGCCTTGTACGCCAAAATTTGTGCGCGCACGCCGTCCGTCCCCAGCCGCAGCAATTTTTCGTAATCGATGGCCATGTGCGAATCCTGCCCCATGCGCTGCGGAATCCAGGCGTAGGCTTCTTCCACAAGGGCCTTTTGCGCCGGAGTGAGGGCCACATCGTGGTTGGGGCGGCCCACAATCAGCTCGTTTTCCCCAATGGCGGGCGTTTGCCCCAGGTACATAGCGGCGCGGGCGAGCGTGTGCCGCCGGGAGGTGATCCACTCTGCTCGATGGTCGCGCCAGCCCTGGGCAAAGAGATAGCGCATTTCTTCGCTGGTGCCGCCCACCGTTTCGCGCTGCAAAAACGCTTCGCGCAGCGCTTCTATCCGTGCGGATGCCATAAGACGCCCTCCTTCGCGTTATTCGTCCGCGCAAACCAATTCCACTTGGCGCGTTTCGCCCGGCGCGAGCGGGAACGCCGCGCGCACATACTCAAACCCGCCCACCTGACTATATTGGCGGCCGGATTTTCCGTTGGGCCAAAAGAACGCGCCGTCCGCGCGCATGCGCAGGCCGCCTATGCGGATTTCGCCCTCCTGCCCGGCGACGCGCGCCGCCTTGTCCGCGATGATGGGCAGGGAGAACGTGCCGCCCTCCTGCGAACACACCTGGATGCGGACGGTTTCGGGCGTAAATTCATAGCGGAATGAGAACCAAGCTCCCTGCGCCGCCACGCGCACGCAATCCGCCTGCGCGCATTCCACGGTCAGACGCGCGCTCCGGTCGCACACGCTCAACTTCTCGCCGGATTCTATGTGCGGCGTGAAGCAATAGGTTTCCTCGCTGTTGCGCAAATATTGCATGTTGTGCGGCTCGACAGGCGTATAGCGCGCCATGGTGGCGGCGCACAGCGGGCCCAGGCGCTCATGCCAGAGCAAGGTGAGCGAACCGCCGCCATTGTCTCCTCCGTCGGCATACACAAAATCGCAGGCGGAAACCGTCGCTCGCCAGCCGCCCACGCGGCACAGCAGCAAATTGCCGTTTTGATAGGCGGAGACCCCTTCCGGTACGGTGAGCAAAGGCGCGTCACCGGCGGGACTTTCGCCGCCATAGTGGTACAACTCGCACAGCGCCTTGGCGTGGCAGAAGGTATGGTGGATGCAGGGCGGCTCGCCCGCGTCGCGCGCCATCGGGCCGCCATAGAGCAATCCATCGTGCGTGCAACGCTCGTACAGGCCGAGCACCGCGTCCGCCGCGCGGGCGAATAGGGGATCAAGCGGCGCAAGGTGCGCCAGCCCTTCCAGCGCGCCATCCGAAGTGCGGCTGCCCCAATACGTCCACTTGTTGTGCCGGGTGCCAAAGCTGTTGTCAATCGCGCCGTCGGGCAGCAAAAAGGCCAGATGGTCGCGCATGCGCGCCGCGTAGAATTGCAGGCTTTGCGCGTCCTGCGCGTGCACGGAAAACTGAATCAGCAGCGGCAGGGATTCTTCCAGATTGTAGCCCATATCGATCGGGCGGCAGCCCT
>ERZ857998.2723-NODE-2723-length-15885-cov-7.895831_pt1 | contig 15885 bp, 27 predicted proteins | sample MGYA00519954_ERZ857998 | MGnify/ENA primary metagenome ERZ857998 (study PRJEB31778, sample SAMEA3449424) | human gut metagenome | biome: human gut; feature: human-associated habitat; material: faeces | place: United Kingdom | collected 2010/2012 ...
CGGCGTTGATCAGGTCAAAGGACAGCCAGGCGCTGGCCTCGTCCAGCCATTGCAGTTCGTATTCCTGCGCCCAGGTATCCGGATCGCCGCAACCAGCTTTCAGTTCCTCAATATCGCGGGGCAGGCCATCGGCCACGGCTTGGTAAATATCAACGATATGCTTTGACCAGCCGTTGTCGCGGGTCACCAGATCATAGAACTTGTTGCCCTTGCCGTTGGGCGTGGACACCACGCGTAAGCGCAGGTCGGGCTTGCTGATGACAGGAAAAAGAGCCTGCCAGATCTTGCGGCTGTCCTTGTGAAAGGCGAATTCGTCAAGAAGCACGTTGGCGCTGAAGCCGCGCGCCGTGTCCGGGTTGGCGGGCAGCGCCGTGACCCGGCTGCCGTGGCGGGTGATGACCTCCAGAGCCTTGCAGGTTGTTGCGTTCGAAAGGCGAAACTCCGACTCTTCTATGTCAAAGGCCGTGTTCATAGCCCGCAAGTGGAGATGGAGCCCCTCGTCCATAGCCTCTTTAGCCTGGCGCTCGCCACGCGAGAGAATGACCCAACGGGTGCGGATCTTGCGCAATTCGGCGGCTACCAGATCCTCCCCGATTTCCAAGGTGGACGTGAAGGTCTTGCCGGTCTGGCGGGCGAACATCCCGAGCTTGAAGCGGCTGTGATCGTCCACATAGCGCCGCTGATAGGGCAACAGGATTGCGGGCATGGCTACGCCTCGCCCCGGTAAATGGCCTGGACGCGACGGAAAATCTCTTCCGGAGTGGCTTTTGGTCCACCCTCCCTGGCGGCGGCGTCCACGGCCTTTTTCAAATCCTCTTCCGCCTCACGCCGGGCAGCCTCGCGCAGTTTGACATCATAATCCTGCGTGGCGCGGGCGGCCTGCGCACGCTCCTTGACCGCGCGAGCCAGAGCGCGCAATTCATCCACCTCCACCTCCGCGTCCGGATCATCCAGGCGGCGCAGCAAATAGTCGCTGGTAAGCGTGGTCAGCATTTCGATGAGCGCGGCCCCGCTTTTACCCGTGGCGGCCTGCGCGCCCATGCGATCCATGATCGCGTCTGCCATATTACGGCTTTCGCGCAAGCGCTGCGCCACCTTGTCCACCTGTTGCTTGTAACGGCCAAGGCCGGATCGGGAAACATCCGCCCCCAGGCTTTTGAGGTGGGCAGTGATCTCGTCCAGGGTATGCCCGGCGTCCAGCATGGCATGGAGCTGCTCGCGCAATTCCGGCGGCAGGCGGCGTACTTTTCCGGTACGGCCCATATCCGCCCCCTACCTCGGCAGAGGGCGGTCAACGCCCGGATGAGAGGCCACGCCGCGCGCCACATCCACGCCGCGCGCGCTGATCCGCAACACCGTCACGGGGAGATTGTCCAGCCGCTCCATTGTGGCCAGACCCTGCTCGGCCAGCCAGGCCGCGTCCGCTTCCACCACATCGCGGGACACGCCGTGGCCGATGGCCGCCAGGGCGGACTGCAAGACCGAGGTGTTCAGGCTGTAATCCTGGTCTTCAGCCAAGAAGCGCAGGATGGCCAGACGGCGGTTTTTGGTGAATATGTCCTGTACGTTGTTCATTATTTCCTCTCCATACGGTCACGCATCAGCAGCGTCGTCTGATTCTCCACCCGTTCCAGAATGTCGCGCATGCCGCGCAGCTCCTCGGCAAGGCGGCTCTGTTCGCCCTCAATGCGCACGAGTTTAAGATCAATACTGTGCAGACGGTCCTGGTCAGGCACGGCTTTGAGCTTGAGCGTCAGCTCGCGCATGGAATTTTCATGCGCCGCCATCAGCTCGGAAAAACGCTCGCGGGCCAGGGCGTCCTCCTTGCGATGCAGGACGCAGTCTTCGCGCGTGACGAATTTTTTCCGCAGGCTCCAGGCTATCCAGCCGAAAAGCAGATTGACGCCGATTGCGCCGAGCCAGCCGAAAGCCCTGACATATTCCATAGGGGCGTCCATCAGCGGGCCTCCTGCTTCGAGGGAATCTGCGCCTCATAACAATCCAGCGCGCCTTCCAGCCCGGCCAGATAGGCCCGCAGGCGCGTATCACGCAGCTTGAGGCGGGCGTAGCCCTCCCGGCTTTCCAGCAGCGGCAGGCCGGTCAGCTTGGGCAGGTCAGGCTTGGCGGGCCGGGCGCAACGGGCGGGGTAAACCGTGACCGGGGCCGGTTCCGGTGTCGGGGCGGACCGTCCAGAGCAGCCGTCGCTACAAAGGGCGGTCAAGATCAGCAAGCAAAGCGCGGCGCGTCTCATCGTCCGGCACTCCTGTTTTTTCCGCGTCGCTCATCTCGCGGATCTGCATTGCATCCATGACGGCCCGCCACTGGTCCGCGTCGGCCTGGGCGGCCGCCTCACGGTCCAGGCAGGCCTGGGCTTGTCCGGCCAGGGCCGTCTGCCCGGCGCGGGCCTGGTCCGCCGTCAGTTTCCAGGCGGCGGCATCCTTGCGGGCGGCGGCCAGATCCTTTTCCAGCAGGGCAATGCTGGATTCGGCCCGCTGGAGGCGCATGTGCTGCACGGCGAAAGCGCCGCCGATGACCAGTACGCCGATCAGCACCAGGACAAATACCCTCATCGCAACCCCTCCCCCTCGGAAGGATCATAGGAGGCCAGACCGCCGCGCCCCAGCTCAAAGCGCAGTTGCGCGGCCTTGGCTCCCTGGGAGCCCGCCACCAGCGTCACCATTTCCCAGCTGATGGGCACAAAGCGGCCCTCGATGAAGCAGAAGGCCACCCACATACCCAGCACAACAACGCAGACCAGCAGGGTGGTGATCCGCATGCAGGACCAGCCCCCGTCCTGGCATTGCAGGGCATCGGCCAGGGCCGCGCGGGCGCTCATAAATATTCCCCCGTGCGCATCTGGCGGGCCAGCTCATCGGCGCGTCGACCGACCTGTTTGGCCCACAGGGAATTGAGCATGCCGTCGGCCACGCGGGCATAAGAGGCGTGATCCTCAATGGCCGCGCGCAGCATGGCCAGCGTATTTTTAAATTTCAGCAATCCGTCCACACCCAGGTTGAAGGCCATGTTCAGCAGAACCTCGGCGCGGGGGACTTCCCCGATCTCGGCCAGGCGCACGAATTCCGGGCAGCGGGCCGCCAGTTGCCGCTTGCAGGCGTTCGTTTCCTCATGCAGGGCTGTCGCGGCCTGCTCCTCGTTCCAGAGCATGCCGCGCGCCCGCAGGGCGTTGCGCAAGAGCAGGCCCTTCAGACGGCCGGAACGGGCCGCAAGCTCCAGATCGGGATACGGGATGTATTGCGGATGGGCCTGAAGGTTGGTGCCGTAGCCGATGGTGCAGGCCCTGGCCGTACAGAGATAGGGTACGGCCCTAAAGCCTTCCTGGCGTTTGAGCTGGGCGATCAGGAGCGGGGTGGGAATTGTGGAAAGAACGGGCATAAAAAAACCTCCCGTACCTGTATGGCACGGGAGGTTGGGCGGGCTTAGCCCGATATGGTTCGGGGTCAACCAAAAATCAACTCAGAAGCAACGCTTTTTCCAAATTCAGTTAATTTATACCCTAAAGATTGTTTTCTTAAGGTGCTTTGTTCATCTTCGATCGTTGTACTATAAATTAAATTAAGTAAAATAAATAGACTTATAATTTCTAAGGATTCATCAATTTGAACTTGAATTTGTGCCCTAGATATATTTTTATCTTCAATAATAATATCTTTTAAAATAGAGTTTACTACTTTTTGAGAAGACCTAATTTCTTCCCCTTTAATAAATAAATCCATTGAATAGCAAAAAATTTTTTCAAATGTTGTTGAGAATAAATAAATTTTATTATCATTTTTATGTTTATACTTGATTTTATATTTATTTTTTAGCCTTTCAAGGCACAAATATTTTTCATTTTTTGTTTCATTTTTTAATCTTTTGTTTTCTTTTCTTAGCTCTTCAACATCACGTAATATATCTTCAGAAGCGATAGAGTCTCCCCGCACCCAGCCAGGCACGTCGGGAAAATTTTCAATAGCTGCAACAACACCTGATAACGCTTTTGCTTGGAGCTCAGAAATATCGCGCCAATAGTTTACAAGGCGACCTTGACTGAGTTTATTCCTGAAAGCCGTATATCGTTTTTTTTGAATCTCGGACTGTTCACATCTTCCAGAAGGCAAGCTTGAAATATCTTGATGTAATAACGCAATAATAGGTTTATTTTTTGATACAGCATAATCATATTCTTTTTCTGTATAGCTTTTTTCTTCGTCATTTGGAACAGTGCCATAGCGACCACCTAGTACCAAAAGATAGTAATCACAGTCATCAATAACTTTTTTGATATATTCAAATTGATTTATGTCTACAGCAGAAAAGTATTCCATTCCTGCCACAAAACATTTTATAGTTTGCAGGCTTTCCATAACGGCGAAGCGTTCATCTTTCAAATCCTCATAGGTGGAACTCAGAAATACTTGATAGCGTTTCTTTGCCATTTCCCCCTCCCCGTGTTTACATCATATCCAGCAGGCTGGCCTGTTGCCCCTTGGGCCTGCCCACTGTCGCCACATATTCAACGTAACGCTGGGTCACGTCAAGGCGCAGGGCGATTACCCGCGCCGGGGTTCCGGCTGCCAGCATTTCCAGAATCTTGCCCTTGCGGGGAGCGGCCTTGCGGCGGTTGGGCACTGTCACCACCTCGCCGCCGTATACCGTGGCCAGAACGCGCAACGCCGCCAAGCCCACGATGCGGGCCAGCTCACTGTCCGCCTTGATGTTTTTAGGGATATACAGGGCAACGCCGCCGTATGCTTGGCAAAGAGCCAGAGTGGCGTCCGCGCCGATCAGACTCGCCAGTTCGCCGTAGCTGATCCAGGTGGCGGCCATCAGTAGGCCCTCCGCCCGTTTCTCCGGGCGTCGCGGGTCAGGGCGGCAATGACCCCGCGTAACTGCTCGGGCGTGGCGTGCTCAAAGCAGCGCGTGACGCCGCCGGACTGGCGCTTGAGGATGGCCACGGCGTAGCCCCAGGGCATATCCGTGCCTTCCGCGCGGCCCTTTTCGGCAAGCTGCGCCTCAATCTTTTTCATCAGAGGTTCCCGGCCCAGATCGTCCTGTTCCAGCGTGGCCGGAATGGTCTTTTTGCGCGTTGCGCCGCGCCGGGCGTGGCCTTTGGAGGGTTTGAAGCCATAGTCGGCCATGACCAGCACCAGGCGCTTCAGATCGGTCAGCCCCAGGTCGGCGGCGCTGGCCGCGCCGAAATGGCCGTCCAGCAGGGCGCGGTATTCGTCTTCCGTCAGGCCGAGCTGCTTCTTGGCCACATGGATTTTCGCCAGCAGAGCCTTGCGCTGCTCGGCGGCTTCCGTGCCGCGTTTTCTTCCGGCCGGAACGGGCTTGCGGCAGCCGTCCGGAGACGAAAGAGCCTTACGGATGGCGACAGCGCCGATAGCGAGAGGCGGGGCGGGTTCTGGAGCCGTGGCCGGAGCCGGGCGCTCCAGATCCTTTCCGGTGCGGAAATGGGTAACGCGGGCGGCCATCAGCGCACCCCCAGCCTGATGCCGCCCGGCTGGGCCGAAGCGGGCAGCAGGCGCACGTCCGTGCAGTTGGCGAAAAAGCGGCGGCCCCCGGCGCTGACCAATACGTACCACTGGCCGTCGTCGGCCCGGATGGGCGCTGAGTACGTCCAGCCGGGGACGATCTCGAAAACATCTTCCCCGCGCCGGATTGTGACGCTCACACGGGCGTCGGCGGGCAGATCGGGGCATTGCGCGCCCGGCGCGGGCGCGGCGCGGAGCATGTCGGCCAGCAGCGCGGCCAGGGCGGCCCGGTCCACAAAAAGGGGGTTGCCGTCATGGCCGTTGCGCCAGACCCGGTTGACGCGCACGCGGTACGCGCCTTCCGGCCCGCCGTAGATGACAGCCGGGGAAAGCTGCACGCGCACGGCGCGGCCGTTCACCTTGAGCAGACAGGAGGCGGTGATTTTGCGCTTGTCGGACATGGAGCCCTCCTAAAATTCATCCCAGAGCGTGCCGCTGGCGCGCTCCGCCGCGCCTTCCTGGCCGTAGCCGCGCATCTTGCGCCAGCAGGCCTCGCAACGATAATTGACCGTGGGGCGGCCGCAGTCGTGGCAACGCCGCAGAGCGCCTGCGCTGACCTCTTCGCGCACGGGGCGGGGCTTTTGCGCGGCGGCCATCTGTTTCAAGCCCGGTTCCGGCCAACCGGCGTCGCCGGCAGCGCCGGGGCCGAAGGCTTCATACAGCAGGCCGTTGACCCGGCGGGAGCGGCCATTGAGGCGATAAAACGGGACATTTTCCTCTCCCCTGGAGTAAAGAAACAGCGGATTGCCCTGTGCGTCGCGGACCACGCCCGCCCGGTTGATCTCAAAGCCGGGATAGCCGGGAAGGGACGTAAATTCGTTTTCAACGGCGGGCATTGGCCGGGCCTTCATGACGCCCCCCCCCGCAGATACCGCCGCGCCTTCTGGAGGAAACACCTTTTCCCGCAGGGAGCGGCCGCAAACCCATTGCCTGCGCCCGTCCAGCCAGAGGTTATAGCCCGTGCCGTTGCGGGACAGCACATAGCCGGTGTTCTTGCGCACCATGCCGCGCCGATTGATCTGGTAGCCGGGGAAACCCGGAATGTCGCGCCAGCTCATGGTCATCCTCGTTGGTTGCTCATCGCGGTAGCCGTTGGGCGGCAAAGCCGCCCTTACGGATACCGACAGCAGAGATAGTGCCGGACCGCCCTGCGCTGGGGCGGTTTCGCTTAACTCTTGGGAGTGTCCGGGCAAAACGGGCTTTTCATCACCACAAGCATCGGGTTTCCATCGCCGATAATCATTCTGAATGGCCGCAAGGTATGGGAGCCAAGTACCGAACGGTATTTCTCGCACCAGTAGCCGTGATGGAAACCGTGAAAATGGTGGGTAGGAGCTGATTTCTTGAGATGGTCGTTGCTGACGTAAGGCTCATCCCGTTTATGGGGGCAGGACACTGGGCAAAGTCTCGGAATTATCGCCTCAACTTGCTCTTCCTCGGCCACGAAATAATCGTCGATAGTGTCAGCATCAGGCATTGAGGGCCTCCCTGATATCCTTGCCCTCGGTAAACACCGCCTTGCGCCGGGCCGGAATGGTCAGCGCTTCGCCGGTCCGGGGGTTGCGGCCCTGGCGGGCCACGGTCTTTTTGACCTTGAGCCTGCCCAGACCCGGCAGGGGGACTTCCCCGCCGCCCAGCAGTTCGGCGGCAATGACGTCGCACAGTGTTTCCAGCAGGATGTCGTGCTTTCCCAGGCCCAGCCCGCCGGGGATTTTCTTTTCCGCCGCCTTCTGCCATTCCTTTAACAATTCAGCCTTGTTCATAACGTTCTCCTAATGGATTGTGGGCGATGCGGAGGATTCCATCTCCGCGAGCTTTTCCTCAACAATTTCAACCAGCGCTTCGACAAACTTTGGAGTAAGAGTGCCGATCATCGCGCCGACAGGCCCCATGCCCGACCCGGTAAAAAATATGGGAGCAACCTTGCCATCGGCGTCTATCCGCGCGCCGATGAAGAAAAAACGGTCCGTGCCTTCCAATTGCTTCGCCAAGGCTTCCAGAAGCCCGGCCTGGCTCTTGTGGTTCTCTATCTCTATTGTGTGTTGCATTCGCTCACGCCTCCTCCGGCAGTTTTTCCTTTGCGGATTCGATAAAGAACGTATCACGCTGCTGACGCCTGACACCCACCAGGGCAAGACGCTCGTCCGGCCAACCCAGCAGCACGTCCCTGGCCAGCTCTTCCCTGGCGCGGATGCCGTCGGTCAGCCCCAGCTCGTGCAGTTTGGCCAAGCTCATGGCCTCGGTAACGCCGCGCTCCAGCACAATGGAGGGTGTGGAGAGCCGAAAGCCGATCTTGCCGTAGCCCAGATCCAGGGTCCGGGCCTCACGGAAGAGCGTGCCCTTGTTCAGCTTGGCGAACACGCCCACGGCGTCGGCCAACTCCTTGCGGCGCATCCGCAGGCCGTCCGCCCGTGCCCTGGCCCTGGCCTTGGCCGCGTCGATTTCCGCCTGCATGTCGGCCTCGATAGCCTGCACCTTGCGGTCCAGGGCGGCGATCTCGCCCACGGCCGCCGTGGCCTCCTCCAGACCGGCCACAATCAGGGGATCAGGCTTGTGCCGGGCCATTACGCGCACCCGCCAGAGGCCTGCTCCGCGCTCAACGGCGGGCGGTCCATCAGCCGGACCGCACTGTCCGGGATCAGCCGGTTTTCCAGTTCCTTTGCCTGTTCCGCCGCGGCGTCCAGATTCCGGCGACACTGGCGCACCAGATCCGAACTGTCGGGGTCCAGTTTGCCCAGCACGCTTCCCAAGGTCGTATGGATGCTTTGCAATTCCTCATGCAGCATGGTTTTTCTCCTTTTGCAGGTAGTGGCGGCAGCCGTTGCGGCAGGCCCGGTAAACAGCCACGGCCAGAGGGTTCACGGAGGTAAACGGTTTTTCCTGCTCATCCCGGCACTGCGCCGCGCTGATCAGCCCCAGGGCCGGGCATTCCAGAATTTCGGCCATGAGCATGGCGCGCGTGCGCTGCTCCACAAAGCCGTAACTGGAATGGTGTTTATGGTTGATAGCCAGACTGAGCAGGGCCGGGCTTGTCTTGAGCTTGGCCGCCGTTCCGCGCACGCCGTGGGTGTCGCAGGCCTCGGCCAGGCGCAGCACCCATTCGGGCAAATTCGCGCCCCAGGCCGCGCGGGCCTTGTCCACATTGCCTTGCCTCAGCATGACGCGCCTTCCGCGTCGTCCAGGGCGCTCTGGATGTCCTGCCCGACCACGATTTCGCCGGTATTGGCGTCAAAGAGTTGTTTGACGCTCAGGATCTGCGGGGCCTTGGCCCCGGTGTCACGGATGAAGCGGTAGCGGGCCACATCGCCTTTTTCGCGGGGCAGAGGCGTGAGATAGCCCCCGCGCGCAAGCCACTGGCAGTATCTGAGCGCCGCGCCGGGCGCTATGGGCGCTTCCGGCAGGGCCGCATGCACCACCAGATCCCGCACGCTGAACACGCGCAGAATTTTCATGGACTTCCACATGCGGCTCTGCGCGCTTTCCCACGGCATGCTGCCGTCCCGACGCACGCGGGGCGCATCCACGCCCAGATCGCGCGACAGGACATAAACGGAGCATTCTCCGGGCCTTCCGGCCGGGCGCTCCACGCTGAGAATCCCCGCGCGGACAAGGCCAAGAAGATAATCCCTGACATTGTAGGCATGGCGGTCCACGCCGGCGGCGCGTGCCAGTTCCGGCACAGTGAAGCGTTTCAGTTCGCGCATGGCCGTCCAGAGCTTTTCCCTGGTGGTCAGCATGCCCGCGGGAACCAGGCGGGCTTTCCGTCGGGCGCTCATCAGCGTGCCCTCACCGGGGCATCGCCCGTGTACAGGTCACGCTTGCCCCAGGCGGCGAGGTCGATTTCCTTGCGGCCCAGTTCCAGACCGGCCTGCTGCGCCCGCTCAAGATTGACGCAGATGCGCCGGGCCACGCCCTTGCTGCCCTTGTGGATATGCGCCAGCAGATCGTCCGCCACGGCCACGCGGTCGCAATAAAGGTCGCGCAGAGCGCGGGCGTCGTCCATGTCCGCGTATTGCGCGGGCACCCATTCCAGCACGCGATTGTGAATGCGCTCCCAGCGGGACAGGCTGGCGGGAAGATGTTCCTCGCCGATCAGCAGGATGGCCGCGCCGCTGGCCTCGTAGATGTCCCGCACAATCTCGATGCTGCCCTTGGCCACCAGGTGATCGCATTCATCCACGATCAGCGGGCGGCGGCTGGCGGCGAGCTGCCCGGCCACCTGTTCTTCCATCTCGTAAATGGTTTTGGCGGGTACAATGCCCATGACCTTGAGGATGGACTGGTACACGGCCTTGCGCGTCCATGAGGACTTGGCCTGCACGTAGTAGGCTTGCAACTGCACTGTGGCGACGGTGGCCGCCGTGGACTTGCCCAGGCCGGAAGGCCCGTACAGCACCACAATGCCGGGCAGATGCGCCGGGCGTTTCATGGCCCCGCTCAGCGCGCCCAGGGTCAGGCCCACATTGGCCAGCGGCGCTTTGCCGGACAGATTGACATTTGCGGGTGTTGCAACCATTATAAAAACCTCCTTTGTACAGGGCGTGTCCGATGATGTGTGCGGGCGCGTCCTTTTTTTCGGGGCTATTCGTTAACGGCACGGGAGCGCAGAGGCTCCAGCATGGCGAAGCCCTTGCAGATGTTGCTGCCTGAAAAAATTTCCATCCATTCCCGCTGCTCAGGCGAAATATCTCCGCCGCGCTCTTGCTTCGCCTTCAGGCCCCGATAGAATTTGTACTGCGCCTGCGGCGTCTCCGGCAGCCAATGGCTGACGGCATCTTCGTTCTGACGGGCGCGGGCCAGGGCGCGCGCGGCATCGGCCGCAGCTCCGCCATGCACGGGCGCGACCCTGTTCACAATACTTGCGGCTTCGGACGCCGAGGCGAGCGCCACGCTCTCATGCGCCACAACCTCATGCCCAGCGGGCTCCGTATTGGCTTCAATGACTGCCGCGCGATCCCGGAACATATCCATGATGTCCTGATGCGCGTTTTTGGCGTTTGCGGCTTCGGCGGCCTTGTCCAGCCTGCGCTTTTCACCGAGCACATAGGCCCGCTGGCTGCGCCGCATGTCTCTGGCGAGTCCGGCGCGTTCCTCGGCGGCCAGGCCGGTGATTTCCACGGCCTGGCAAACAAACTGAAGCACATCGTTTTCGTCCTCTCTGAATATCCAGGCGCGCGTCCGGTCAGCGGGGTCAACGCGCACCTGCGCGCGCTGCCCGATATACGGGCCGAGGGCCGTGTGGGCGTAGCGCATGCGGTCCATACGGACGCCCTCCTTGGTAATCTTCCGCCAGCCGCAGTCCATGAGCAGCACGTCCAGAGCGCGCTCCTGCTCCGGCGTGATGCGCCGCACTTCGCCGTCCCACGCCTGGCGGACCTCCCAGGGGGTCATGCCCTTGAGGCCGCCGTGCGGCTTGTGGCGGTACACGTTGTCCGTCCACTCGTCGCAGAACTTTTGCAGATCTTCAGGACTGGCGGCCATGCTCAGTTCCTGCGGCTTGTTGCGGTTCATCAGGCGCTTGGCGAATGTTTCGCGCTCGCGGATTTCCTGGCGCGTCGCCACGTTGTGGCCCAGATAACAGGGATAGATCGGCAGAAGGTGATGGGAAAAGGTGTGGAAGACGCGCTCAATGGCGGGTTTAAGCTCCGGCCTGAAGGGCGGCAGAATGGTGGGCATGATGCCCAGGTCAACGAAGACGCCCTGCATGTACGCGCCCACAAATTCCTTGCCGTTGTCCGTCACGGCCTCATCCGGCACGCCCCAGTCCAGCAGGCAGCGCCGCGTCAGATTCGCCACCGTCCGCCCCGTGCTGCGCTCGGCCACTTCCAGCTTGAGCTCGCGGCTGTAAACATTGATGATGCCCACAATGGTGTAGCGTTTGCCGTCGTTGAGCATCAGGTCCGCCGGAGTGCCGTCGTATTCCCAGCGTTGGTTATATTTTGTTATCAGCTCATAAGCGTCGCCCGCGGCCGACTGGAGTCTGCCGCGCCAGCGGTCTGGAGCCGTGATGAAAATCGCTACTGACTCGTTCTGTCGTTTCCATTCAGCCAGCCACGCCTGGACCCGGCGCAGGGAGGGAATTTCGATCTGCGCGCCCTTGTGCGCCAGGGCCTGCATCTGTTCATGGATGACCCGCGCGCTGGCGTGCGGATTCCTTGCGAACATGCCCAGGATGATGTTTTCCACCATCTCCTGGCTGTCGATCACGCCCTTGCCCTTGCGGTGCCGCCCGTAATTTCCGGCCAGAGAGGCCGCGCCTTCCTTCCGCGCCCGTGAGTCCCAGCGCATCAGCGAGCTGCGGCAAACCTCCGGCAATGCCTCGCGCACCCAGGGCTCCACGCTGATTTCCCCGGCATTGTAGCGCCGCGCAAAGGCGTCCAGCGCGCGGGTATAGGCAAGGCGGACGTTCACCGTAAATGTCCGCTCCGCCAGCACCACCGCCGCGCGGGCCTCGGCGCGCTTTTTGGCCGCCCCTTTCAGGGTGAGGAGGGAAGTGGTGGCCGCCCCCGCACCGCCTTTTTGGGCGTCAGGCGCTCCAGGGCGCTCGGCGGCTCGTGGCGATGCGGAGGCGGCCAGGCCGGACACCGCGGAGAGGCGGCACGGTTCCGGCTGATGTTGAGATGTGCAGACGCGCGCCGCTAGGGTCAGGCGCGTCTTTTCCGGCATGGAGGACACCAGCCACTCATGACCGCCGCCGCGTCCGGCGCGCGGGCGCGACTGCCAGCCTTCGCGACGGGCGCGACGGGGTATGGATGTGCGCGCGCCGAACTCGAATATTTGTACCAGTTCTTGCGTGGTGTAAGCGTCCTTCATGCCTTCATCTCCAAATTTCCCCGGCTTCATGTGCCGCGCCGGGGGTGCGTCCCGCCCGAGGTGTGAAGGGCGGAATTCGCCGTTGCTCTGCGCCCGACTAAGTGGCTGCGTCGGGGTCTACACGGGCGCGGTAGCCGTGCGGGATTGGCCCGCTAAAATCCCTGTTTCCTCATTTCAGCGTTCATCACGCTTTTTGCATGCGAGAGCTGTTCGGCATTCAAGCTGTCCTGAATGGCCCTGAATGCTTCGGCAGCCGAAAACGCCTTGGCCATATCTGGATGCAGGCTTTCCACAGCGGCCCTCCCCCCAGACAGTGCAAAGCAGTAAAACACATTTCCCCACTCGCCCCAGCTCGGCATAATATCAATGCAGTCCATGATCGTTCTCCCGCTTTGATTTTTCCGGCTCATCCCCGGCCATCCGCCGGGGATCGAAAAGATACTTCTCCGGCACGCCCATATCCCGCAGGGCGTCCAGAATGCGCGGGCTGTGGCTCTTTCCCGTAATCGTCCGACTCATGGCTGCGGTGGATATGCCCAGCTCCCGCGCCAGACCGGCGGAACTGGTTCCGCGCCAGGCCAAGGCCTCATGGATGCGCCAGCTGTAAAAGCAGCGGCGCTCGCCGCATATGGCGCGGGTAATGGTGCTTCCGGCAACATTATTCATTACAGACTGGCCTCCAGTAACTTCTTGCGCTTGCGCGCGGCCTTCATCTCCGCGTCCAGCTTTCCCAGATCCCTGAAACGCCGATCTTCCCCGGTCATGATGTCCAGCCCCACGCTTCTGAGCATGGCCCTGAGCGGAGCCGGGTCATCCGTGGCCAGATAAAAGGCCAGCACGGCCAGGATGGACGGAGGATGGCTTTCATCCGAGGGCGACAGCCACTTGTCCAGGGTGTCTTTGCTGATGGACCGCGCATTGCCCACCGTCAGCCGTACTCCGCTGGCGCTGGCTACCGCGTTGATCCTGTCCGGCAGCGCCTTACGGCCTTCCCCCTCCGGCGCGCCAGCCACCGCGCGCATGGCCGCCTTGATGGCGGGCATGGCGCCGGCAAGCGGGGCGCAGTGATCAAAGAGGGAGGCTTGGCGCATGGATTTTAGACCCTGCCGGACAAGGCCAGCGCGATGTCGAGCATCCCGTCAAAATAATCTGTACACGGGTAGCAGCGCTCGATGGTGTGCACGGTGTCCCTGAGTGCGTCCATGTGGCGGACAAAATCCTTTGAGAACCCCCTCCAACCAAAACGCCTGTAATGAGTCACCGCGGCGTCCTTGTCCGGGAAAAGATCGTCACGCTCCATGTACAGTCGTTCTATGGCGCGGTAGTCGAGACGAGTTACTTCCCGCTCAGTGACTCCGGCCAGCCGAAGAAATTCCTGGTACTGCATCGTTTGCTCCTCCGCTTGTCCAAATCCGGCTGGGCCGTGGACGTTGACCTTGGTGCGGGGCGGCTGGTAGGATTAACTTGCTGAGTGAATCATTAACCGCCCGCAAGTTCGTTTTATGTCATTTTTGACGTTTTTGTCAATCGTTTTTGATGCACAAGTTAAATTTGACGTATTTAGTCGTTTTGCGGGCAAAATCAAATAGTTGTCTAATTTGTACGCGCACATCTTCGCGCACAAGTTAGCGACTGGAAGTTGTGCTCGTGAGTACCTTTCAAAAACGCCTACGGCTGATAAGGGGCAAACTAACGCAGGCTGAGTTTGCGGATGAAAATACTGTTCCTCTTTCCACATACAGTAGGTATGAGCGGGGAACTACTATGCCAGATTTGACTTTTTTGCAAAGTATATGTGTCAAATATGACATTTATCCAAATTGGCTCCTTTTCGGTAGCGGCCCTATGCGCCCCGACCCCACTGCACAGCCGCCGCCCTCTGCCCATCCAGCGGCTCCGACCGCTCCAGAACCCGCACCACTAGCTGCCTGCCCCCGTTGCACCAAGCTGGAGACTGAATTAGATATTGAGCGTCAGGATCGCCGTGATTTGGCCGCTGAAAATCGTCAGCTCTGGAAAGAAAACGCAGTACTGCGTGAGCGCCTGGCCCGTTATGAAGAGCGCGCCATTAAACCGGATGTGGAGGACGCTGATCCGCAGCCTCGCCCGCTTGCTTGACCGCAAAAAATAAGCCCCGCTCGTGCCACTTCTGACACAAAGCGGGGCTTTTCCCGTGTTTCAAACTAAACGGCGCAACGCCCGTTTTGATTCAAACTAAGCGTCGCGCGGCACTTTCTCGCCCCTGAGCATTTTTCTGGCTATTGACATCCGCAAGCCCGCGCCCATCAAACCTTCCCGTTTCCCTATCTTTCCCTATCTTTCGCTATTTCTCGGTATTCTCCTGATTCAGACTATTTGTCGCTGCACATCCAGCATTCCGCACACCGAATAAATGTTTCAATCCACGCCTCCGCACGGGAGGCGACAGGCGGACTGCTGGCCAACGCGGCCACGCTCTATCCCGTTTCAATCCACGCCTCCGCACGGGAGGCGACTGCTGGCTGATGAGGCGTTCCGCCTACTGGTTTTCATGTTTCAATCCACGCCTCCGCACGGGAGGCGACAGCCAATCCCGGTTCACTTGGGGAAACAGCTCAAGTTTCAATCCACGCCTCCGCACGGGAGGCGACAATAGCCGCAGCGTCCTTCGCCGTTGTAGTGGCGGGTTTCAATCCACGCCTCCGCACGGGAGGCGACATTCGTACCGCGTTTTTGCTGCTCGAAAAGCTCGTTTCAATCCACGCCTCCGCACGGGAGGCGACTCCTTGCCCGCATCCTCTGGTGGCGCAATGATCTTGTTTCAATCCACGCCTCCGCACGGGAGGCGACCTCCTGGCAAACTGCGGCCACACCGGGATCAACGTTGTTTCAATCCACGCCTCCGCACGGGAGGCGACAACGCAGTAGGTGCTCAGGCGTCCAGGTGCCGCGTTTCAATCCACGCCTCCGCACGGGAGGCGACGCGACACGGTAGGCGAAAAGCCGGTGCAGAAAGCGGTTTCAATCCACGCCTCCGCACGGGAGGCGACCCGGCCAGCGTGGATGAGGCGGCTATCGCCATTATGTTTCAATCCACGCCTCCGCACGGGAGGCGACCGGCTACCTCGACCGATACGTGCGCCCGGCCTACGAGTTTCAATCCACGCCTCCGCACGGGAGGCGACCTGCCATGAGATGCTCCTTGTGTTTTTCTGAGTAAGTTTCAATCCACGCCTCCGCACGGGAGGCGACTACGCCCAAAGCTGAAGTAACCAAGCCGGTTACGGTTTCAATCCACGCCTCCGCACGGGAGGCGACCTCTGCTGCGGCCCCATAAGCTGCTGACGCCCCTTGTTTCAATCCACGCCTCCGCACGGGAGGCGACACACCATCCGCACCTGGCTGGAGGCCAGTCCCGGCCCTTGTTTCAATCCACGCCTCCGCACGGGAGGCGACTCGCCGAGTCCGGTCAGCGTGATCAGATACAGGTAGTTTCAATCCACGCCTCCGCACGGGAGGCGACGGCGCGGATCAGGTACCGAACAGCGGTGTTCAC
>ERZ857998.2726-NODE-2726-length-15882-cov-4.309408_pt1 | contig 15882 bp, 12 predicted proteins | sample MGYA00519954_ERZ857998 | MGnify/ENA primary metagenome ERZ857998 (study PRJEB31778, sample SAMEA3449424) | human gut metagenome | biome: human gut; feature: human-associated habitat; material: faeces | place: United Kingdom | collected 2010/2012 ...
GGGGTGCCCGGCGTCGGCGTGTTCGGCGTCGGCGTGTTCGGCGTCGGGGTGTTCGGCGTCGGGGTGGCGGTTGCCGTCGCCGTCGGGGTCGGCGTTGGCGCTGCCTTTTCGTACCAAAGATTCAGCCGGCCCTCGTCCTTCGGAATGGCGATCGGCACGTTGGGCGTATGCTTATAATACCAGGTCTGATTCGAGGCCTGATAATACACCTCCAGCACATTGGCCAGCAGGATCGCCATACGGTCGAGCGCATACTGCTCGCCATCCCACGTCCGGGTCTGGTATGCGGCAAACGCCGCGGTCAACGCGCCGTCCTTGACGAGATAGGTACGCTCGGTCGCGTTCTCGTTGGAGAGCACGTAGCCGTCCAGACGGATCGCCTCCCGCGCACCAAGCTCTCCGTCCCCGCTGGCATAGCAGTCGAGGAACAGCAGCGAATCGGTGTTCTTGGGCGTGTACGTAACGGTAAATACCGTGTCGGCGTTGATCGTTTCGCGAATCTTGTGCAGCAGCGTCACATTGGTGCCGGCCGGCGTGACGGAATAGGTATAGTGTTCCTGCTGAATGGAGGAGGAGTTGAACTCCTCGCCGTGATTGACCGTATACTTCTGCGTCGTCTTGGTCGGGATGGAAGCGTTGCTCTCGCTGTTGTCGGCGTATACATACTGCACGGTCACGGTATGCCGCGAGCGCAGATTGACCGTGATGGCGCCCCGGTTGGAGTTGCAGGTAAGCCACCCCGTTGAGGCGGTGTATTGGCAGTAGCCGTTCGTGCTGTAGCCGACGATATCATAGGCGGCGTTGGCCGATGTGAAGCGGATCGTGCTGCCGCCCAGCCGCGCATCCGGATAGGTATACCGCGCAGCCTCGGTTCCGTCCACATTCACGATGATGTCCAGATCCTGACTGCCCTTTTTGCTGTTGGTAAACGTGATGTAATCCTCAATTCCCGCGGCGAACGCCGTTGCGGGAACGAGGGTTAGCGCCATCACCAGCGCCAAAAACATCGCGCCAAGGCGCACGATGCGCCCACCGGTTCTCAAACCTCTCATCATGGAAACCGTTCCCTTTCCTTCCCAAGTCAATCCGTTTTCCGCGGCAGCGGCAAATCGGAATATAGTTTAGTATACCAGAAACCTATTTGCAAGTAAATCGTCACATCGACCCGGCTTCGGCTGTTTTTACGCATTCTCCGGCGGTTCTGCGGCAGGAGCAGCCCGACGCGCCGCGAAGGCGCGTTCGTCAGAGCATCACACCGCAGTCACTCACAAAAAGAAAAAGCCCCGGAGGGAGACGGGTACGCCATCATCCTCGGGGGGCTGCTGTTGTCGTTTGTACCAACGCGCAGGCTTGCGCCTTATTGTACGGTCGCGCCCTCGTCGAGCGTTCTAAGCGCATCGTAGTAGTTTGCCCAAGAAGCGTTGTAATACGGCGTCACCCACAGCGAGCCGACGCCGAGGCAGAGCGCGCCGACGAAGAACCAGCCGATAAAGCTCAGATCCAGAACGAACAGCTCGCCCTTATGGCCGGCAGTCATGCGCTTGCTCACGTCCATGCACTGATTCCATGTGTACTCCGGATGATCTGCCGCAATGTAGAACGACATGGAGTAGGCGTAGTGCTTCACGATGCCGGGAACGACGAACAGCATCGACCACAGCGCCGTGAACAGGCCGCGCAGCAAGCCGAGCAGCAGGTTCCGGCCGAACTGCTGCGAGAAGCCGTCGGTGAACATCCGCTCGAGCCTCACCTCTCCATCGCCGCGCGCCAGCGACAGAAAGACCGATGCAAGGCCGATGCCCATCGGCCCGACCAGAATGATGATGCCGGCGTACGTCATGCCCGCCGCGCCTATGATCACGCTGTAGACCAAGCCGACGACCAGCGCCATCAGTCAGGTATTGCCGAACAGGTTGTTGCCAAGCTGCGCTTTGGCGTTTGCCTTGATGGCTGCCCTTGAAATCATTGTGTTGTTTTCCTCCATCCCCGTTTCTCTCGAATATAGCACAAGACCGGCCGCATTGCAAGCCGCCGCTTCGGGCGGCGCGCGTCAGTCCACCGCATACTTTTGACTGTATGCCCGCACCATGCGGTCATATTCCTCGCGCTGCTTCGTCTTGAGGTTGAGCACATAATCGTGCGTATCGACCGAATTGCCGCGGCTCTGGATTACAAAGATCGCGATGTTGGAACAGTGGTCGGAAATGCGCTCAAGGTTGATGATCAGGTCGGAGAACACAAAGCCCTGCAGCGTTGTGCAGTCGCCGTGCTGCAGGCGGCTGATGTGCCGGTTTTTCAACGTGATCTTGAGCTGGTCGACGACCTCCTCGAGCGGCTCGACCGTCATGGCCTCCGCGAGGTCGTTCGTCAAAAACGCGTGGATGGTCTTTCCCAGCATCTCGCGCACCGCGTCAAAGAGCGTCGAAAGATCCTGCCGCGCCTCCTCGCTCAGGTGCAGCGCCTTATCGTGGATCTCCTGCGCCGACTCGGCCACGTTCAGCGCATGATCCCCGATGCGCTCAAAATCGCCGATGCAGTGCAGGAACTTGGCCAGCTCATGCGCGTCCGCATCCGTCATCTGCCGGCCGGACAGCTTTGCCATGTAGGTGCCGAGCTTGTCCTCATATTCGTCGAGCAGCTGCTCGGTGCGCACGATCTGCTCCATCTTTTTGGGATCAAACGTTTCCAGCGTGTCGAGCGCCTGCAGCAGGTTCTCCTCCGCGATGTTCGCCATGCGGTTGGACAGGTCGCGGCAGCGCGCGAGCGCCATGGAGGGCGTGTCCAGAAACCGCTCGTCGAGGCCCTGGAACAGCGAGTTCTCCTGTCCGTCCCGGATCAGCAGGCGCGACAGAGCGATGAGCTGCTTCGTAAACGGCATCAGCAGCAGCGCGATCAGGATCTTATACAGCGTGTGCGTAACCGCAACGGAGATGTATCCCATGTGCATGCCGCTCAGACCCGGATGGAACAGTGCGTCCACCGCCAAAAAGGCGGTCTGCACGATCAGCGCGCCGATGATATTGTACAGCATTGCGATGGCCGCGGCGCGCTTGGAATCCTTGTTGCCGCCCGCGGCGGAGAGCACGACGATGACCTCCGCGCCGATGTTCACGCCGAGAATGATCGGCAGCGCCTCCGAAAAGGTGATCGCGCCGGTCGCGGATACGGCTTGCAGGATGCCGATGGACGCGGAGGAGGACTGCGTGGCGCAGGTGATGCCAAAGCCGATCAAAATACCGATGAACGGATTGGAAAACAGCGTCAGCGCCTCCGCGAATGACGCCGACTGCGTCAGCGGCCGGAGCGCGCCGGAGAGAAAGTCCATGCCGTACATCAGCACGGAAAAGCCGATCAGGATTTCCGCCACATCGCGGCGGCGATTGTTCTTGGAGAACAGCAACAAGCCCATGCCCAGTACGGCCAGCAGCGGCACAAAGCAGTCCGGACTGATGAGCTGCACCAGCAGGCTCTCGCCGGAAATGCTGTTGAGGCAGAGAATCCACGACGTGGCGCAGGTGCCGATATTGGCGCCCATGATGACGGGGATCGCATTTTGCAGCGTCATGATGCCGGCGTTGAGAAAGCCGAGCACGATCACACTCGTGGCCGCGGACGACTGCACCACGGCGGTCACGCCGGTGCCGAGCAGCAGGCCCTTGAACCGGCTGGCGGTCAGATTGTGGAGCACCTGCTCCATCCTGCCGCCCGTTTCCCGCTTGATGGCCTCGCCCATGATGTGCATGCCGAACAGGAACAGCGCCACGCCGCCAAAGAACGATAGAATCCCGACAATATCCATCCTGCGCCCCTTACTCCCGATTTCCGATTTGCCCTTATTTTCAGTATACGGCTCTATTTTACCGCGATCAAGCGGTTTTGTCGAATCCGGTTCGTTTTTGTCCGCTGCGGCCGGGAAGCGGCGGCGGCCGGTCTGGATCAGCGCGGGCAAACGTCCAGAATTATCGGAGGAGCGCGCGGGTGTTTTCGGGTACAATGAAAGCAGCCGAGGGGGTGGTCGGTGCAATGGAAGAGAAAGGAGGAAACCATGGTATGCTGCATGCAAAGGAAACGGCGCTCACGGTGCTCGCCGCGCTCGGCGGCGCGGCCGCCTATCTGTTCGGCCCGTGGGACGCGCTGCTTGCCGCGCTGCTGCTGGCGGTCTGCATCGATTATGTGACCGGCGTAGCGGTCGCCGTGATGCAGAAAACGCTCTCGAGCGAGGTCGGTTGGAAGGGGTTGCTCAAAAAGGCGGTCATTCTGCTGATCGTCAGTCTTGCGACGCTGCTCGACCGTCTGCTGGAGAGTTCCAACGGCGCGGTACGCGCGGCGGTCTGCCTGTTCTATATCGCAAACGAGGGACTGTCCATCCTGGAAAATGCGGGTCATCTCGGACTGCCGCTGCCAAAGGCGCTGCAAAACACGCTCGCACAGCTGCAAAACAGGGAATAATCGGGCGTCGGGCGGCTGCCGCGCGCCATCCGCCCGACGTGCCATCGTGCGCGCCCGAATCGTTTCGGCCAGTCTTCGGCCTCGCACCGCATGGGCGGGTATAAGGGGCCCATCTTGTGCGCCCGAATCGTTTCGGCAAGGGATATCCGTGCGTCAGGTCTGCAAAAACCGGCAGCATCAGCGAGTAATTTCATGATGCTGCGGAAAAAAGGGCTTGACAGTATCGCCGCTTCTTTTTATAATAGATAAGCGCGATTGCCAATGTAGCTCAGTTGGTAGAGCAGCTGATTCGTAATCAGCAGGTCAGCGGTTCGAGTCCGCTCATTGGCTCCACGGATGTCGAGGTGTAGCGCAGTTTGGTAGCGCGTTTGGTTCGGGACCAAAAGGCCGCTGGTTCAAATCCAGTCACCTCGACCACAAAAAGCCCCAAAATCTCTATGATTTTGGGGCTTTTCTTTATGTCCAAAATAATTCGTAATACTGTAAAAAACCATAAAAAATTGTTCTATTACACCGCCTATTACACCGTTAAAGTGTCGGCGTGCAGTGCTCAAAAAAGCAACCAAAAGAAAACCAAAAAGCCAAAAACAAAAAGCGGGGCACAACGGCCCCGCTTTCTTTGTTTCAACTTTTGCACCTTCGATTGTCAACTTTTTTCTTTTTTCATTAAAGTTTCAGCTTGTCGGTCGGGTTGTTGACGATGCCGAATCCGACCAACACCGGAAGAAGAACGTCCAGAAGACCGTTGACCGTCTCGCTGATGTCCAGACCCGCAAACTCTTTAACGCAGAACACGATCAGCGCAGCGATTGCTGTCCACAGCGCCCAGCTCTTAAAACGATTCTGTTCCATAGTATTTACCTCCTGTTTATTCATTTGTATCTTCACGGCGTTCAAGCCGGTCGATCCTGTGGTGTGCTTGAGCAGCAGATGATTCGACTGCTGAAATGCGAGTATACAGCTCTGTATTCACCTTGCGCTGCTCCCGCTGCTCCGCCTTGATGTCATCCACGCCGCTCTTGATATACCCGATCTCGGTCAGCATGACGCCATCCTGCTTGGCGTCGGTGCGCACGTCTCGGCGGTCGCCACGCCGGAACGCCAGGTACGCAAACACTATGCTGGACACCGCGCCGATGATCCCGATCACATATCCCCAGTCCATAGCCATCCTCCTACTGCAACAGGCTACAGCGCCCGAAGTATTTCCAGTATCCCGCTTTGAGATCAATAGGCTCCTTTACCACGCCGACGTCGCGCCCTTTGGCGTGAATACACCAGCCGCCACCGACATAAAGACCGATGTGCGTTTTGTCCGCGTCCGAGCCTCGCAGCAGGAAGTCCCCGGCGCGCAGCTCCGCTTTGTTGATTGGCATGCAGAGCTTCCACAGGCCATCGCAATCCCTGCGGCTGTTCCAAACGCCAACCTCGCGCATGAGGAACGATATAAAGCCGCTGCAATCAAAGCATCTCATCCCGGTCACACCGGCCTTGGTGAGATTGTCCCGGAATTTGATCGAGCGCTCCGCGTCAGCCTTGGTTTGATTCCTGCCGTAGATGTAGCTGTTGGTCGGATTCACTTGCCCGGACGCGCCCCACACATACGGGTGCCCGATGTACAGCGCGGCCAGTTCGCACATTCGCTTCGCCATGTCGGACGGTTCTGCCGGTGCGACCGGTGCGGCATCGCCGAACAGCGCTGCCCATGTCGCCGTCCCGACAAGTCCATCCGCCGTCAAACCGTTTGCTTTTTGAAATGCCTTGACGGCTGATCGGGTGTCGCTACCGAACGTGCTGTGCGTGGAGGCCTTGAGATAGCCCAGCTCCAAGAGCCGGTCCTTGACGGCCCTGACGTCCTCCCCGCTCATGCCCTTTTTTAACAGTCGTGTGTATACCATTTTCGTTTCCCTCCATAAAAAGAGAGCGCAGTTTTTCGCCGCGCCCCCTTATAGTCTGATTGTCAATCGTCGTACGCTCCGAGCTTGTCCTTGTACTGGTCGTTGACTACATCGACCGCATTCTGTACCGCCTTGCTCAGCATCTTGGATTTCTGCTCATCGGTCGCGTTCTTGTACGCGCTCGTCTGAATGATCTTCTTGACTGCTGCATAGCAAGCCTCGCCGCGCGCAACGGAGTATTCGGTGTATTGGTTCGCGTTCATGTCGTATCGCTTGCCGTCTACGGTGAAATACTTCCGGCCATAGCTGGGCAGGAAGTCCGTTTCACCGGTAGATTCCACAAGGCGAACCAGCTCCGCGTCCACACGATTACGGTCTTTTATCTTGATCGTTCCGGGGCTGACGAACTTATTGAGGAAGTCCGTCGCCCACTCGCTAAAGGCCGTCTTTTGCTGCACCTCGCCCGACACATCCACATACGGCTCAAGCACCGCAGAGGACGCGCCCGGAATTTTCTTTAGCGTACTGCGCAGGAACGAATCAAGCGTACCACCGAGCGCCGAGGAAGAATCGGCTTTAGACGTCCGGGTGTACGGGTCAAGGAATTGCCCGACCTTTCCGGTAAACGTCGGGATATGCTGCGAAACGTAGCCAGGGGCGGCGCTCCACGCGACCTGTCCCAAAGCACCGCCCAATCCGTCCCGATTATAGGATTCAAGCGCCGCGTTCAACGAACTCATAAAGCTCATCTCCATCAGCGGGTCCGTAGTGCTCGCTAGTACATCGATCAGGGCCGACATATCAAACGCCTCTTCCCGGTCGATACTTTCAAACAGCGACACGCCCATGAAGAGCGGGATGGTCGCGGGGGCAAGCCCGCTGATACCGATGCTTACATCGCCGATATTCAAGGAATACGCTTGCTCCCCCGTGCTTTGCAGGAACGTCTCGTACTTCTCGTCCTCCTCACCCTGTCCGCGCAGAATACCGAGCTTCCCAAGTAGCGCACCGAGCGCGAGGAGCCCCGCTCCGGTGATACCAGATGCCAGACGGTCGATGCCCTGCGCCACGGTGTACTTGCCGCTCTTCACGCCCGCCGTAAGCTGGTATATGCCCTGTATAAGCCCGATAGGCGAATACTCAATCCCGCGCTTGGCGATGTTGATAGGCGTTTTCTTGAACGGCATAACGCCCTCCACAATCACCTTTGCGGCGGTGTTTACTTTGCTCACGCGGTTCAACAGGGTGGCTACTTGGCTGGCGTCGCGGAAAGTCGCTTTCCACGCTTGATCCGACGCCCACGCGACGGCCTTAGCCTCTTCGGCCTTCGTCATGGCCGCGGGGTCGAGGTCTTGCGCCACCATGTACTGCACCATGGCGTCCCGATATGCCATTTTGAGGAATATCGCGTCCTCTCCCTCCAGCGCTTGGAAGTTGAGCTGTGCTGCCTTGTTCAAGAGCTTGTTATCGAACAGCCGCTGGTTCTGCTTCATAAACGTCTCAAAACCGTACTTCCCACCAGAAGTCAAGTCGCGTTTGTTTGCCTCAAAAGACTGCTCTGCATAAGCGATCCTGTCGGCTTGATTGGCCTTGCTGTAGATTGCATGAGCCCTGTCCGCAGAGTCGCGGACGAACACGCGCTCAATCCCCGTTGCCACAACATCTTTCGCGCCGCGAATACCGGACATCAAGGCATTGCCGGTCGTGTTGCGAATATGCGTTGTCGGGTTGGCGAGCATCGAGAAGTACCGCCAGTTGCTCATCTTCTGCTGCAGGGTCAACGGGAGCTGCTGTCCGAGATTCTCGGCAATAGCCGCCTCTGCAGCTTCAATCTCATCGGCGGTTTTCGCCTCCGCAAGATTGCGCATCAGCGTCCCGTCGATCTTGATGGGGAGAATCTTGCCGCTTGCGATCTCTCGCTCGTACTTTCGATTCAGACGTTCCTCCAGCCGCTCCATGTAATACGCGCTGCCTACACCGCCCATCTTTTTCAGCATAGAGAACGCCTGCAAGCCGCGGCCGGTCTCCGTGGAGCAGATACACAAGTCCGCAAGGAGCGACAGGGTCGTGTCCGTATCGCCACGTTGCGAGGCTTCGGCAAGAAGTTGCAGGCCAGTCGCAACGGTCTCCGCGTTAATACGATTTGCGGCAACGTCCGCATGGAAATCCTCCGCGGCCTTTATCTGCCCTTTCCGACTGATGGCCGACTGCGCGATGCTCTGCGTCTGTCTGTTGCTCTGCTCCGTGTAGACGCCGAAGTCTCCAGCCTCGACCGCCTGCTTGACTTCATCTACCATTTCAGCGGTCGCCTTGTCGCTCTCCACGAACGAACGGAGGAAATCGCTCACGCGCTGCGTGTTGCTTGCACGTTCGGGAACAGCTTCATCCCGCACACGCGGTTCCATACCGGGGCGCTTTGCCCCGTACTTGTCAATCATCTGCTGCCAAGTAGAATTACTGAAAGAATTTTGCCCGGCATTTTCAGTATTGACAACCTCGAGCTTATCGCGTATAATACCCGCAATGGACCCCCTATCAATGTGTGTACCTGAGTCTTTCAGGAAAAGCAGTTCTGAATGGGGGTTCTTTAATTTGTTTATGCGGCTAATGTCATAAACAATTTTCTCCCGCTCATTCGAGATTTTAACCAGCTTCACATCGTAGACATAGGAATCCACCAATTCCCCGTTTTTATCAAAAACAGGGATTTCCACAATAACAGCGCGCTCTCCTCTGCTTGTCGTCTTGAACGTGGAGTGCGTTTCCTCCACTTGGCTATCCGGCTTGCTCTGCTGAGAGGCGGCCATAGCATCCCCGATAACAGATGCCGTCGACAGACGAGCATTGTATTTCTCGCCTTTCATCGCCTCGCCCGGACGATACAGCTTTTGCGCAACCACATTCTTCTTCGCGACAGACATAGTTTCACCGTCAACCAAAGAAGTAAAGGCTTGCCCTCGCAGTCCTTTGATGATGTCCTTGACAATCGGCAACTGCTCGCTCGTATCCATACCCATATATACGCCTTGGTCCGCTATCACACGGTACCCGTGCTGCTTATCTCGGACTATCGCATATTGGGACTCTCCCGAGGAAGATGATTTTCCGCTCGCCTTAAAAAAGGCTTTCGCGTACAGCCGCTCTGCTTCGAGAAGCTCCAGCGCAACCGCATTATTGGACCCGCGCAGCTTCAACTTGTCAATCTGGTAGCGAATCCAGTTCAGAACGCGGCCGGCAATGCCGCTCTTTTCGTTGACCAGCATCTGGATAGAACGCTCATTCTGCAGGAGCTCGCTCTGCACAAAGTACGCAACGAACTCTTTTCTCGCCCCCGGTTCGTCAAGCGTTTTACCTCTTGCGGCATAATCATCGATTATCCCCTGATAAACAGCATTGATGTTCATATCGGGGTTGAGACGCTGCGCGAGCTGAACAACGAAATTCGAGAACTCGGCGTATGCGTCGCTGCCCTCAATATAGTGGGTAAGCTCGTGACGCAGGACAACCTTTGCCACGTTCTCACCTGCCGGCTGCCGTTTGTTAATACGAATCTCGCCGTCCGCATATTCGCCGCTGATCCCGTCCGGCATATCCACGAACACCACGGGCACGCCGAGCTTATCGCCGAGGTCCAGCGCTTCGGCCTGCGCTTCCGCCGAGATCGTCTCGAATGCCGCGGCGTCCGCGCCGAGGTCGGGCGTGGTTGTTTTCGTTTCTTCGTTCTCGCTTTCCGGCGCTCGACCGTTTTCTGATATCGAATAGTTCTGTATCGCCAAGACGTCCTGAGCCGCGCTGTCTTGCCCTGTGGCGGTCGTGAGGCTTTCAGCAGCATAAGCGTCCCACTCGGTCGTGTCAACGGTCTCCGGCGCTACTCCGGCGCGGAGGGACGCCATTACATCAGCAAATTGTGCTTCAAAAGTCGTCTGCGCGTCTGCGCCTAACAAGCCCGCCTCTTCCATCGCCCGAACCTGCGGCATCAGCAGATTGCGCATCGACACGAAGTGGGAGTTCAGTTCAGCGCGCGCTTTCTCGGTCGCCCGCTGGTTTTGGGTATAGGTGTGCGACCGGGCGTCTCGGGCCTTTTGAACGGCGCTGTTTGAGGTTGCGATCGCGTTCTCCAGACGGCCCTTTGCCGCCGTCAGCTCTTGAGAAAGTTTCGCAGCCGCCGCTCGGCCCTCTTCGGTGGTAAGGTCCACCGCCTGCAACTGCGCGGACAACTGTGTGACCGTTGCACGCCGCGCCTCCACGTCCGCCGTTCCGTTCTCGATGACGCTCCGCAGATTCTTCTCCGCCGTCTCCATGGCCTTGCCGGCCTGCTCGATGGTCGTCATGTGCGAACGGTAGTCCTCGATGGAGAGGATAGCCGGATTCTTTTCTGCCGTCGCACGGGTGTTCTCATCCATGAGGTCGTACTGCACGGAGGCCAGCAGCGCGTCTGCGACGTTCGCATTGTAGCCGTTCTCGGCCAGATAGTTATGGAGAACGACGGTCTCTGTGTATGCCTGCGGGTTGCCTGCCACGGAAACGCCGGCGCCCAGAATGCCGATCAACGCGCCCATGCCCGCCTGCTCCAGCATCTCCGAACCAGAAATCTCCGCGTTTGGGTCAAACGTCGCTTTCTGCATGAGCGTTGAGACAAGGTAGCTTGCGCCCTCCTCCGCGCCCTCTCCCAGCGCACTCGACGCAAGGCCGATGAGCCTCATGCCGTTGGCGTAACCCTGCCGAAGCGCATTCCGGCCGGCGGCCTGCACCTGCTTGATGAACCGTCCGCCGCCGATGCGGTTATTGATCCAGTTATCCACGTTGAGCGATTCAAGCGCACCCTCGAAAGTACCGGCAACCAACCCGTACAACGTCGCCTGCTGTCTCGTGGCCCCGCTCTCCATGGCCTCGGCGTAGTACCCACCCATGGCGGTGGCAAGAAACGGGGCGCTCTGCGCGGAGAACGTCTTTTTCGCGATATCAAGTACCTTGCCTAAGCCCTTGCTGGACGCGCCGGTGACTGCGGCGCTCGCGGTTGCAGCGCCCGGAACGGCGGCGGTTGCGGTACCCATACCGCTGAGCGCTTTGGAAAGGCCGGTGCCCGCGGCGTTGAGTGCGTACATCCGTAGCAGCTCGGTTGCCACGTCGTTCGCGCCGGCAATGAAGTCGGACGCCGCGTCCTGATTAACGCTACGGCCTAAGTTCTGCGCGAACGCGCTCGCCTCGGACAACGCTTTGGACGCTTCCCAACGGTCGGTGCGACCGGATACTACGCCCTCCGCCATGTCGGCAAGATTGACAGCGCCGGACGCAATGCCGGTCAGCACGCGCGGCACAATCATGGCAAACTGCGCGATGGCCTGTTCGCCATGGGTGCGGTGCAAGTCCGTGTTGTAGCCGGAGGATTCCTTGAAGGATGCAACATACTCCGCCCGCTCGGCCTCGGTCATGTTATCCCAATACAGGGTAGCATACTGCTCCGGCGTCAGATCGCCCAGCGCTCCCCCCCAGCCGTCCGGGTCTGCTTCGGCCTCGCGGGGGAGCGCAACATCGATGAAATAGTTTCGCGCCGCCTCCTCGTCATCGAGCAGTCCGCTCCACCCGTTGCGGCGGAACGTTTGATCGATCTCGAACGCGGTGTAGCCCTTTTCTTCAAGGGCCTTGCGCGTCGCCGCTGCCAGCAGGGTCTCGTCCTCCTTCTTGGCGGACGCGAGCGCGTTGTCCATGATCTCGCGCGTGGTGAAGTCTCCGGTATATGCGCCCGGTACGCGGCTGCCGCCGTTGTCAACGGTGCGCGCGCGTTCGAGTTGGCTCAACGCCATATCCGCCGCCTCGCGCAGCACAGAGTACGACGCGCCGGATGCAATCGCCGCGTCCATGCCCGCCTGCACGCTCTCATCCGTCACGCGGTTGCCCTGATATTCAAGGCTTGACAGGATGACGTTTGCGACCTGTTCCGGCGTCACCGGGGACAGTTCCGTCGTGCTCTGGGTATAGCTCTCCTGCACGCTCTTGACAACCGCGTCCGCGTCGGCGTTGGCTTCCCGCTCCGGGTGAATCGCTCCCGCCAGAACGCCGTCAGCGGCAACACTAAGCATCCCGCCCTGCGCCAATTCGCGCCGGAGGTCGGCCGCAACGGAGGCGATATCCTCCGTGTTGTACCCCGCCGCACGGGCGGCTTCGACGGCCTGTGCCAAGCTGTCCGCGTCTGCGCCGCCGCCGTTGTACTTGACCGTTTTATGAAAGATATCACGAACGCCGTCGGCGGCGGCCTGCTGCTGATCTCGCGTCTGCCGCTCCGCGTCCTTGCGTGCCTGCTTGCCGGAAGCAAAAGCGGCCTTGATAGCATTCTTCTCTTCGTCGGTCGCGGCGTTTTTCGTAAACTGATTCTTGGCGCGCCCGATTTTGCCCTGATCGACGCCGTACTCGTACATCTCCGCTATGACCGCCGCGGGGTCGTCTTGGTTATTGGCAACGAACTCGTCCACGGCCGCGTCAGACGTCAGCGCCGCATACGCCTCGCGGTTGCGAAGGTCCTCGTTGTAGGTGATCGCGTCGCCCCACGTCCGCCCCATAGCGTCCCCGACGACCTTCTGCGCCTTGAGCTGCTTGTCCAGCGACGCGCTGTAGTTTTGTAGATAGTCGTTGTAGGAAATGCTGGTGGCGTCGTCCCAATCCTTCTGCTGGTCGAACGACTTGGCCGCCTGCCGAAGCTGATACTCGCGCCACTCGGCGGTCGTCTCGAAATCCGTTTTCTCCTTGTCGAGCGCGGAATTGTCGAACACATACGCATCCGAATAATCGCCGCTGTTGAGGAGGTCAAAGAACGCATTCGTGTGGATATCCTTTCCGGTCCTCTGCTCGCCGTTCCAGTCGTACAGCTTTTCGTCGTTATAGATGCCCTGCAATTCCAGTTCGACGGAAGCGCGGGCGGCGTTTTGGTACAAACTGCTCTTGGCCTCGGCCTTGTTCTGGTACGCCTGCTGCTCGGCCTCAAAGTCGTTGTAGGCCTCGAGATACTTGTCCAGATACTTGGCGGACGGCAGATCATTTTCCAGCAGCCAGTTGTCGAGCTTGTTGTTCTGGTAGTTCTGCGCATACGAACGAGGCACAAGCCCTGCGGCCTTGCGCTGCTGATCTTCGTCGTCGAAAGCATAGGCATCCGCCCACGTCGATTTGTAAATCTGCCGCAGGCCGTCGTACTGTTTCTGGCTGAGCGTATACGTTTTGCTTCCAGTATTCAGTTCGTAGGTTTTCTGCGAGTTGGCGTTTGCGTCCGGATTATAACCGCCAGTTGGCGTTGTAGGTCTTTGGCGACCGGCTATGTGTAAACGGAGAGCGGCAGAGTTCCCCCTCGTGCCGCTCTGTATCGTCTGCTTGTTATCGGCCATAGAAAGCCTCCTTAATACACTTTTACGCCGGTCGGGTCAATCCCGCTGCCCTTTCGGCTTTTCGATAGGTTGTAGGCGTCCATTGCCCGCGCGTAGGCTGTTTCCTCAAGCGCCCTGCGCATCTGCTCGTTCCACTGTGCCGCCGTCATTTTGTTGGCGACGTTCTGCTGATCGACGGTGAGCTGGTTGCCCTTGTCGAACGTGTCAACATTCAGCTTGTTCTGTAGGTGCTGGTTATACAGGTTCAGCACGTTCTGCGCCAGCGTCGAGCCGTAGTTCGATTCAAGGTTCGCGATGTCCGCCGCCTCGCTGTTCATCTGCCGCGTCTTGGCGTCCGTCACCCAAGTGGAGGCGCCCATGCCGCGAGAAGCCGCGTCAATGTCGATGGCCGCCCTGTTCTGCGTCGTCTGCGCCTTTCTGCCCGAAATGGCAGAATCGTACTGCGGCCTAAGATACCCCGCGATCTGCGCGGACAGCTCGGCTTGCGTCGGCATGGTATAGCCAAGCGCCTCGTAGGTGATGGTGTCCGGCGAAATACTGCTCGACCCCAAGGATTTGAGAATCGCGTTGTAATAGTCGTTCACGGACGCGCCCTTTTTACCACCGCTACCGCTGGTAGGCGGGGTCGGCGTGTCCGATTTTTGCTTCGGCCAATACTCGGCCTGATTTACCAGATTGTTCGTAATCAATCCCGGTGCCGCCATATGCTTCCTCCTTACTGCTCAACGTTTTCCCAGCCATACACGCCGGGCTCCCGGACGTTGTTATCAATCGTAGATTCCCAAGTGCTTCCGTTGTGCGTCACCCTGTCTCCCTGCATGTATGGGTTCGTGCTGCCCGGCTGCTCCCATGCCGGCGTGACCGTTGGGTCTGGAATCAGCACCTTTGCAAACAGGCTCGGCGCGTCTGCCGGAGCCCACGTCTCCTGCGAAGTGTGCGCGGTCAGCACGCGGTACAACACGCCGTCATACCGCACCCGCACGTCTGCCGCGTATTCCACGCCGTTGCCGTCCCACTTCGGGTAGAGCGTCACAGCGTCCAGTGCGGTCGTATCGTCAAGTCTCTGTACTGCCTGTTCAATGATCGGCCGCAGTTTCAATGCCAGTTCTTTGAGTGTCATACCGTTGCCCCTCCCAACAGAATGTTCAATGCTTCCTGCATCTCTCCCATGATCTCCGCATTCGTGCGCACACGCTCCCCGTTGTGGTAGAACACGCCGTCAACGTAGGTATCGCCGATATTCACCGACAAATCGTCAATCTGGACAGCGTTTGGGAACTCATCCATGTTATGGATTGCCCCCCAAGCAATATTCGTTACAACACCATCTTCAACAATGGCAAAATTCGTTGCGTAGTTCATATATCGTTACCTCGCATTTCTAATAACCACAATGCCGGAGCCGCCTGTCGAATTCGCAGAACCCGCTCCCGCGCCGCCGCCTGTGTACTTTGTGCCGCCTGTTTGCCCGCCGTGCTGATAGTGACCGCCTTTACCGCCGCCGCCAGCGCCGCCAGCACCGCCAGAAAGATCACTATTCGCGACGCAACCTCCGCCGCCGCCAGCTCGTAAATATCCGCTTGTTTCGCCAAAGTCGCGAGTGGGTGTTCCTTGTCCTGCACCGCCAGCCCCCCTTGCAGTTCCACCGTTGCCACCATTTGTACCACCTGCACCACCGTTTAGGTTATAACCATAGCCACCACCGCCGGAACCACCATCGCCGCCTTTGCGATCGGAAACGCTTGAAGAAGATGTAGCACCGGTTTTGCCGCCAGCCGCACTTTTGCCAAATGCAGTGGAATTGCCGCCATTTGCAGCACCCGTGCCACCGCCGCCAACGATTATCGTATATGGCGTGCCGCTGTTCGCTGTGATTGCATTTGCCCCTTTGTAAGTAGCAGTTTTCCCGCCGCCACCACCGCCGACACCGCCAGTAGACGCGCCACCGCCGCCGCCGACAAGATGGAGATCAATTTTTATATTTTTCTTCGGAGTAAACGTTCCGCTTTCAAGAAACTGCAGCGCCCAATTACCGCCGCCGTTATCGTAAAAATTATAGGCGCCAGTAAAAGTAAAGCTGTCCTCTGAGAATTTGCCTCCCGCAGCATATAACGCCATTCGTCTGCTCATTCTCATCCGATGTCACCTACCGCAAGCCATTC
>ERZ857998.2732-NODE-2732-length-15860-cov-6.454983_pt1 | contig 15860 bp, 13 predicted proteins | sample MGYA00519954_ERZ857998 | MGnify/ENA primary metagenome ERZ857998 (study PRJEB31778, sample SAMEA3449424) | human gut metagenome | biome: human gut; feature: human-associated habitat; material: faeces | place: United Kingdom | collected 2010/2012 ...
CCCCCAGCGCTTCAAACGAGAGCTCCGTGCAGCCGGCAAAGGGCCCGAAGGCCGATAATGTCAAGCGCTCCGGTTTCATTCCGTTTCCTCCAATTCCCGCAGGATTTTGGCGACCAGCGCCGTCCGGGCCTCACCCGGGGCGACGCCGCCGTTCTGTGCGGCGTAAAACGCCTGGAAGAGGTCCAGCGGCGTCTGCCGCTCCAGCTGCCGCACGCCCTGCACGGCGATATCCGTCGCCGTCTTGCTGTTTTCCACGCCGAAGCGCAGCATATTGGGAAACACCGGCAGCAGCGCCACCCGGGCGTCGGACCGGACCTCCTCATCCGTCAGGATGACACGGACAAAATCCTCACTGTAGGGGGCGCGCCGCAGCGCCTCCAGGCTGCCCCGGATCTCCCGCATGGGGTGGGGCGGATGCAGCGGGACCGTCTGCACGTCTACCTGCCCCTTGGGGCCAAGGTCGACGACGGTCACGGATTTTTTCTGCCCGCATTCCGAGAAGGAATACGGCAGCGGCGAGCCGCTGTAGCGCACCGTGGGGCTGCCCACCTGCTGCGGCCCGTGCAGATGTCCCAGCGCGACGTAGTCGAACCCGGCAAAGACCTCCGCCGGGACCTGATCTAGCCCGCCGACAGCCCCCTGCTCAGAATCGCAGGTTGCCGCCCCGGTGATGAACTGATGGCACAGCAGCACATGGCGCGCCTCCGGCGCCCGGGGCGTCGCTGCCAGCGCGGCCCGGACGGCGTCTTCATATGTCCCGATTGTCTGGCTTGGGAAAAAGCGCCGGACGGTAGCTGGCCGCAGAAACGGCAGCAGATGCAGCACGACGGGGCCGTACGCATCGCGTAATGTATAGCACCGGGCCGCACCGGTGAATTCCCCGGCAGAATAGACCTGGCAGTGGGCCAGCAGCGGCGAAAAATACGAAAGCCTGCGGCTGCTGTCGTGATTGCCGCTGATGAGATACAGGGCGATGCCTGCCTCGTGCAGCCGGGCGGCAAAATCGGAAAAGACCGCCATGGCCGCCGCTGGAGGGTCGGGCTTGTCATAAACATCCCCCGCCAGAAGGATGGCCTGGACCTTTGCGTCGGCGGCGATAGATAGGATCTCCTGCAGAATGATCCGCTGGTCCGGCAGCAGGTCAAAGCAGCCCAGCCGCTTGCCAAGATGCAGGTCCGCGCAGTGTAAAAGCTTCATGGGGCCTCCTTTACGGGTTGCACCGGGCGCAGGGGCTATAGCCTGCGTCCAGCGCCTGCTGCCGGGTCTGGAACGTGACCTGGTTCTGCGGCTCCGGCAGGCTGCCGCAGGTGGGTCGGTGGAATTTTTTGCTGCTGGCATTGCCAATGTACCCAGCAGCCATCTCCGGCGCTACCTGGGTGGGCCCCTCGGACTGGGGCGCGGATTTTTCAAAGGCGAACGTCACCGTCTTGCCGTCGGACGCGCAGCAGACCGTCCCCTGTTTGTCCGTCCGATAGACCGTCGCACCGACTGCTGCCAGGCGCGACAGGACGGCGTCGTTCGGATGGCCGTAGGAATTGCCCGCGCCGACGGAGATGACGGCATATTCCGGCCCCACCGCCTGGAGAAATTCTGCGCTGGAGGAGGTATCGCCGCCGTGGTGGCCGACCTTCAGCACCGTCGCGTCCAGCCGGGCCCCGGCCTCCAGCAGGTCCTGCTCCGCCATTTTTTCCATATCCCCGGTGAAGAGGAAGGACGTCTGGCCGTAATCTATCCGCAGGACGAGGGAGGTGTTATTGACCTCCGTGTAATTTTCCAGCGGGCCAAGAAATTCGACCGCCGCGCTGCCCAGGGAAAACTGGTCACCCGGACTGGGGACGGTCAGCGTGACGCCCTGCTCGGCCAGAAAACGGGTGAAGTCCTGGAACGTCTTCGTCTCCGCCTGGGTCACTGGGGCGTAGGCCGCGGCAACGTTGGCATAATGCAGCGCACCGGACAGCCCCCCGGCGTGGTCCTCATGGGTGTGGGTGCAGACCATGGCGTCGATCTGGTCTATGCTGTGTTCTTTAAGCCAGGCGTAGATAAAATCACTGTCGGCCGCGTTGCCGCCGTCGATCATCATCGTTTGCCCGTCGCATTGGAGCACCGCCGCATCCGCCTGGCCCACATCGAGAAACCAGACCGTCAGCCCAGTGCTGTCCGCGGGCCGCGCCGTCTGCGCCCCGGCCCCCATATCGCACCCGGCCAGGCCCAGGATCAGCACCAGCGCCAGCAGCAGGGAAATGATCCGCTTTTTCAAACCCATCGCCCCCTCCAAACACCCCACCGCCCACCGCGGCGGATTTTTCTATACTTTACCACAAATCCCGCCCCAAGTCCACCAAGGCCGCCCGGCTCTTGCCATTGGGCGGGCAATCGCGTATAATAATGGAAAGTACGCGCCTGGGGTAGGGCAAAGGAGGTAGGAGGCCGGATGAAACGATTGGTCATCGGTGTGCTGGCACATGTGGACGCCGGGAAAACGACGCTCTCCGAGGCGCTTCTCTATACCTCCGGCGCGCTTCGGCGTCTGGGCCGCGTCGACCATGCGGACGCTTTTCTCGACACTGACCCGCAGGAGCGCGAGCGCGGCATCACGATCTTTTCCAAACAGGCGCGGCTCACATGGAAAAACCGCGCCGTAACCCTTCTCGATACGCCGGGTCATGCGGACTTTTCCGGCGAAACGGAGCGCACGCTCCCGGTACTCGATGCGGCGATCCTCGTTGTGAGCGGCACGGACGGTGTGCAGGGCCACACGCGCACGCTCTGGCGGCTGCTGCGCCGGAACCATGTGCCGACTTTTCTTTTTATAAATAAAACCGATCTCCCCGGCGTGAACCGCGCTGCGCGCATGCAGGAGCTGCGCTCCCTTCTCTCACCGGAGTGCGCGGACTTTTCCGGCACGGACTGGATGGAACAGGCTGCGGCCGAGAGTGAAGCGGCGCTCGAGAGCTTCCTTTCCGCCGGGACATCCCGCCGGAGGAAGTCCGCCGCCTGATCGCGGAGGAAAAGCTCTTCCCGTGTCTGTTCGGCGCAGCGCTTCGGCTCGACGGCGTGGAAAAGCTGCTCGATACACTTACGCTCTATGCGCCGGTCAAGCCTGCCGGGGACGCCTTCGGCGCGCGGGTTTATAAAATCAGCCGCGATGCGCAGGGCGCTCGGCTCACATGGCTGCGTGTTACTGGCGGAGAACTTCGCGCCCGCGCTGCGGTAAAGGTTCCGACGGAGAACGGCGAGACCGAGGAGAAGATCCACCAGATCCGTCTCTACTCCGGGGAAAAATACGAGCTGACCGATGCGGCAAAAGCCGGAACGGTCTGCGCCGTAACGGGGCTGACCGCCGCGCACAGCGGCGACGCGCTCGGCGCGGAAAAAGGAAAGAGCGCGGCGCTGCTCGAGCCGGTATTCACTTACCGCGTCCACGCGGAGAAGGCCGATCCGCACACGGTGCTCGAAAAGCTGCGTCTGCTTGAGGAAGAGGACCCGCTGCTGCATGTCGTGTACGATGAGGCCACGCGGGAGATCCGCGTGCAGCTCATGGGCGAGGTGCAGCTGGAGATACTCGAGCGTCTCTGCCGCAGCCGCTTCGGGCTGGAGATCACGTTCGGCGAGGGCGGTATCCTCTACCGTGAAACGATCGCCGCACCCGTGGAGGGCGTCGGCCATTATGAGCCGCTGCGCCACTATGCCGAGGTCCACCTCCTGCTCGAACCGCTCGAGCGCGGAAGCGGCCTTGTCTTTGCAAGCAAATGCTCGACCGATGCGCTCGATCTCAACTGGCAGCGCCTCATTTTGACGCATCTTGCGGAAAAAGAGCATCGCGGTGTTCTGACCGGCTCACCGATCACCGATATGAAGATCACGCTCGCCGCGGGGCGGGCGCACCTGAAGCATACCGAGGGCGGCGACTTCCGCCAGGCAACCTACCGCGCCGTGCGGCAGGGTCTCATGCGTGCCGAGAGCATCCTTCTCGAGCCGTGGTACGATCTCCGGCTGGAGCTGCCGAACGAGTGTGTCGGCCGCGCCATGGCTGACATTCAGCGCATGGGCGGCCGGTTCGATCCGCCGGAAACGGAAAACGGTGTTTCCGTTCTCACGGCTGCCGCGCCGGTGGCAGAGTGCGCGAATTACCCGCGCGAGGTGACGGCGTATTCCCGCGGGCAGGGGCGCGTTTCGCTCTCGCTGCGCGGCTATGAACCCTGCCGCGATACGCAGCGCGTCGTAGAAGAGATCGGATACGATCCGGAGCGCGATGTTGCCAATACGGCGGATTCCGTTTTCTGCTCCCACGGCGCGGGCTATACCGTCCGCTGGGACGAGGTCGAGCAGCATATGCATCTGGAAAGCTGCCTCCGGGCGGAGAAGGAAACCGCGCCCGCACAGGAGAGCGCACCGCGCGGCCCGTCCGCGCCCCGCACGGGCGCGGCGCTCGATAAGGAATTGCAGGCCATTTATGAGCGAACCTACGGCGCAGTGAAGCAAAACCGCGCGTTCGTGCCTCGTTCTGAGCGTGAAAAACCGGTCCCGCAGCCGAAAGCAAAGCCGATCCCCGCCGGGCCGGAATATTTGCTCGTAGACGGGTACAATATAATCTTTGCATGGGACGAGCTCAAAGCCGTTGCCGCCGACCATCTCGATGCGGCGCGCCAGCTTCTGATGGATCTTCTCTGCAACTATCAGGGCGTGCGCCAGTGCCGCGTCATTCTGGTATTTGATGCCTACCGCGTCCCGTTTCACAAGGAAGAGATCGTGGCATATAATAATATCCACGTTGTCTATACGAAAGAAGCGGAAACGGCGGACGCTTATATCGAAAAAACCTCGCATGAGATCGCCAAAGACCACCGCGTGCGCGTTGCGACCTCTGACGGCATGGAGCAGCTCATTGTCCTTGGTCAGGGCGCACTCCGCCTCTCGGCCGACAGCTTCCACACGGAAGTGATGCAGGCCGGGGAAGAGATCCGCGAAACGCTCCGGCGGCTCAACCGCCGCGAGCGCTCCGACGCCGTGGCGGAGGCACTGCGCCGCGCTGCGGAAAACGCTGGGGAGAAGTAAAGGAACAGGTATGGAGAAACATCAAAAGCTCGGTCTGGCGCTCATCGCTGCGGGCTGCGCGCTTGCCGCATTCTGCGGACTGAGTTTATATTATGTAAACCAGAGAGATACAATGCCTGCCATGACGGGCGCGACCGCGGTGCCGGCAGGAACACCCGTCCCGACGGCGGAGCCGACAGCCGCGCCGAACGCCGCGCCCGTTCTCACGCTCATCGGCGACGATCCGCTCTTTTATCCGGCACAGCCGGGCGGATACGAAGATCCCGGCTGCACGGCCATCGATGACCGCGACGGTGATATCACTGCGAAGATCGAATGCGCCGAAGACGTAAACGCCTTCCACACCGGCGAGGGGAGCGTCACCTACTCCGTCACGGACAGCGAAGGACTGAGCTCGACCATCACGCGCCGCGTGATCGTCACGGCGGCGGACCGGCCCGATACGGTCACGCCGGAGGCGGGAACGGTCTATCTCACGTTTGACGACGGGCCTTCCGCCAATACGGAGCATCTTTTGGATATTCTGGATGCCTATGGCGTCAAGGCGACGTTTTTCGTGACGAACTGCAATGAGGATTATACCTGGTGCATCGGCGAGATCGCCCGGCGCGGCCACTCCGTCGGCATCCACAGCGCAACGCACGACTATAACGCCATCTATCAGAGCGAAGAGGCATATTTTGCCGATTTCTGCCGGATGCAGGAGATCATATTTGAGCAGACGGGCGAATATGCGAAGCTTGTCCGCTTCCCCGGCGGCAGCTCGAACACCGTGAGCCATTTTAACCCCGGCATCATGACGCGTCTTACGAACGATCTGAACGACATGGGCTACGCTTATTTCGACTGGAACGTTTCCGCGGCGGACACGGCGTCCGACGCCACGCGCTATACGGTCATCGAAAACTTCAAGGAAAGCGTGCCGAAGCACGACTATTCCATTGTATTGCAGCACGACACCAACGCCTTCAGCGTTGACGCCGTGGAGGAGATCCTCTCCTGGGGGATCAAAAACGGGTATTCCTTCCGCGCGCTGGATCTCACCAGCCCGGCGGTGCATCATTCTGTAGCCAATTAGGAGGCAGGAGAACATGACCCTTTTTGTTGCCTTTGAGATCCTTGGCACGATCGCCTTTGCCGTTTCCGGCGCGGTCGTCGCCATATCGAAGAAGATGGACATTTTCGGCGTGGCGATCCTCGGCATGACGACCGCGGTCGGCGGCGGTATACTGCGCGATCTCATCCTCGGTATCACGCCGCCCGCGGCGTTCCAGTCGCCGGGGTACGCGCTCACGTCGATCGCCGTTTCCATGCTTGTTTTCCTGCCCCCGGTGCGGCGGCTGCTGCACTGGAACGAGAAGCTTTACGACACAGCGCTTCTGCTCTTTGACGCCATCGGTCTCGGCATATTCACCGTGATCGGCGTGCAGACAGCGTACATAGCTACGGGCGAGCTGAATGCGTTCCTTGCCATTTTCGTCGGGGTTGTCACCGGCTGCGGCGGCGGCGTGATGCGCGATGTGTTCGCCGGATCACCTCCGTATATTTTTGTTAAGCATTTTTACGCGACCGCGTCCCTCCTCGGCGCCGTGGCGTGCCTCCTGCTCTGGAACATCGGACAGATGCCCGCCATGCTCATCGGCGCCGCCGTTACGCTCACGCTGCGCCTGCTTGCGGCGCATTACCGCTGGAGCCTGCCGAAGGCGAAATAAGATAGAGGGGAGAAGGCTGCATGGTACTGCATGAACTGCTCGGCCTGCCGGAGCGGGAGAAGCACGTTGTTTCTCTCTGCGGCGGCGGCGGGAAGACGACACTGATGTACGCGCTTGCGCGCGAGACGAAAACCATTCTGCCGACGGCGCTTTTTACCACAACGCACATCATGACGCCGTCCGATGCGGACGTTGTTCTCTCTGTCCCGTTTTCGGCGGAGGAATGCTGCGCGGCGTGGCGCGAAGGGAAGATCGCCTCGTCCGGGACAATCCTTTCGGAAGAGCGGAAATTCGGCGCGCCGGGGGAGGATGCGATGCGCTTTCTCTGCCGCGAGGCGTCCGCCGTTATCATTGAGGCAGACGGCGCGCGCCGTCTGCCGGTGAAATTCCCGGCGGCGCGGGAGCCGGTGATCCGCCCGGAAACGACGCATACCATCGTTGTGGCAGGGCTCTCCGCGCTCGAAAAAAAGCCGGAGGAGATCGTCCACCGGTACGCGATGGCAAAGAACACCGTGGATCTTTCCGGGGATTCCCTCACCGAAAAACAGATGGCGGAGCTTCTCTGGGCAGGGTACGGACGTTTTGCCCCGATCTTCTTTATCAATCAGGCGGACACCAGCGATCTTGCGCAGCGCGGCGAGCGTATCTGCGCCATGCTCCGTGATTTCGGCGCGCGCCGCGCGGTCACGGCCTCGCTCCACGCGCTTAAAAAATCGTACGAAAGGGGATGACCGGCATGAAACCGATGAAACGATTCTACTACCGGGCCTACCAGACCGTATTTGACCTCGGCTCGCGCGTTTTACCCTGGCGCAAGCCGGAGATCGTCAGCGGCGCGGGCAGCACGGCGAAGATCCCGGAGATGCTGCGCGGCTGCGGCGTGAAAAAAGTGATGATCGTCTCCGGCAAACATACGGGCGCGGCGCTCGTCCCGCCGATCCGCGCGCAGATCGAAGCGGCAGGCATTTCCGCCGTCCACTTTGACGCCGTGCGCGCCAATCCCACGATCTCCATCATCGAGCAGGTGCGGGAACTGTATCTCGCCGAGGGCTGCGACGGTTTCCTTGCCGTGGGCGGCGGCACGCCGATGGACACGGCCAAGGCTGCCGCGGCGCGCATCGTGCGCCCCAACCGTACCGTGGAGCAGATGACGGGGCTTTTCAAGGTCATGCGCGCTCTCCCGCCGTTCATCGCCGTGCCGACAACGGCCGGTTCCGGCTCGGAGACGACGATCGCCGCGGTTATCACCAACGAAAAAACGCACCACAAGCACGCCATCATGGATCTTTGCCTTGTGCCGCGCTTCGCTGTGCTCGACGCCGTGCTCACCGAGGACCTTCCTCCGGCGACAACGGCGCAGACCGGCATGGATGCGCTTACGCACGCGGTGGAGGCATACGTCAGCGTCCACAGCACAACGAAGGAGACCGACCGCTGCGCGGAAGAGGCGACGGCGGCGATCTTCCGGTATCTGGAACGGGCATATGCGAACGGACACGATCTTGAAGCGCGGCAGGAAATGCTGCTTGCTTCGTTCAAGGCGGGCGTCGCCTTCACCCGCGCGGGCGTCGGAAACGTCCACGCGATTGCCCATACGCTCGGCGGGCTGTATAATACGGCGCACGGACTGGCAAACGCTGTCATTCTCCCCGTCGTTTTGGAGGATTACGGCGCAGCGGCGAAGGAAAAGCTCGCCCGCCTTGCCGAGATCACCGGCACGAAAACGACCGGCACCGCGCATGAGAAGAGCGCGGCGTTCATCGCCGCGATCCGCGCCATGAACGCGCGCATGGGCATTCCCGGGCATCTGGACGTGATCCGCGAGGACGATATCCCGCAGATGGTCGCCTGGGCGCTGCGCGAGGCAAACCCGACATATCCCGTTCCGGTTTTGTACGACGAGGCGCACTGCGCCGAGGTCATCCGCCGGGTTCGCGGATAAGATAACGAAAAGCGCCGGAACGAACAAAGTTCCGGCGCTTTCGCGCATAATAAAAGGTTACTGGAGCAGGCTCCGGTAGCTGTCGCACGTCGAGAGATTGTCGGGCGGATAAAATTCCTCCACCGGGAAGCGGATGCGCCCGAAGAGCGTGCACGGATCGTCGTCCGTCGTGCCGACGCACTCGTTTTCTGGGAAGCAGTAGTTGTAGACCGGGATGACGAGCTGGCTGTCGCGCTCGAGCCGGATGAGAGAAAACTGGCCGAGCGTCGCGTACCAGAGCCGGTTGGAGTCGGTGAGCACAAGCTCCTCCGGAAACGCGGCGAGAATGTTGGCCGGCACCTCCGGGATGCGGTCAAGCGGCGTGGCGCAGTCCTTCTCGGTGATCTGCATCGAAAGCGCGATCGGATCGACCGCCTCCACAACGCCGACGGGCTGATCGGCCTGCGTGGTGATCTCGCCGTCGGAGGTGTAGACCTTGACGCTCCCCTCGCTGCCGAAGAGAATGACGCGTTTATTGAATACGCAGAGACCGGTGACGGTTTTTGCGTTCGGGACACATTCGCCGGTGACACGGTAAAAATAGGTGACGTCTACCGTATAGTACCCACGGTTGAACGTGATCTCCTCGACGTTTACCCCGGCATAGAGCAGCTCGGCGCTTTTCGGGCGGATGCTGAAGGCGTTTTCTATGTAGCCCTGTGACGTCCGCGTCGGAAACACCCGCAGATCCTCTACGCAGTCCTTATCCCGGCAGCTGGAGTATATTTTCTTCGTATGGATACAAACAGCTTCGCGAACGCATGCGCTGCTGTCCACCGGACCGGGTACGACCCTGTCTGCCATATCGGAATTCCTCCTTTAACAAAGTTCAGTACAGTCTATGCGCGCACCGCCCCAATGTGCCGATTGACGCCCTTTGGAAAAAGTGATAAACTTGCTATATATAAATATGAGGAGAGATTCCGATGGAAGGATATCAGAACTTTCAGGAAAAGCTGGATATAAAGATTCTCATTCTGTTCATTCTGCGCCGTCTGCCGGATGCCGTGACGCGGGAAACGCTCACGGATCTCGCCCTTTCCGAGGGCAATGCGGGGTATTTTGAATACTCCGAGTGTCTCGCGGAGCTGGTCGATTCCCATCAGGTGGAGCAGGAAGGAAACCTCTACAAGATTTCCGAGCGCGGCGCGCGAAACTGCGAGATCGTGGAGAGCAGTCTGCCGATGACGGTCCGCCAGAAAATGGAAAAAAACATAAAACCGGTCGCGGATGAGCTGCGCCGCCGCGCGATGATCACCGCCTCGCACGAAACGGCGGACAACGTCTGCCGCGTACATCTTGCTCTTTCGGACGGCATGGGCGAGATATTGAACCTGCAAATGCTCTGCGGCGGGGAAGAGCAGGCGGAGAAGCTGGAAGAGAACTTCCGGAAAAACGCGGAGAAATACTATACGCAGATCATGGAGCTCCTGTCGCGTGATGAAAAAGTATAAGATTTTTGTTATCAATCCCGGCTCGACCTCGACGAAGCTGGCGCTTTTCGAGAACGAACATAAAATTCTGGAAACCAATGTGTTTCACGATTCCTCGGTGCTGCTGCAATTCCCGACGGTAAACGCGCAGCTCCCATACCGCAAAAAGCTCATCATGGACTTTCTGAGCGAGAACCATATCGACCTTTCGGACGTGGACGCCATCGTCGGCCGCGGCGGCAGCTGTTACCCGGTGGCGAGCGGCGTATACGTTATCGACGATAAGCTTATCGAGGACACCGCCGCCGGGAAGGGCGGCATGGAGCATCCGTCCAATCTCGGCGTGCAGCTTGCGCGCGAGCTGCAGAAGGAGTTCGGCGGCCGGATCTTCATGGTCGATCCGCCGTGCGTAGACGAGCTGTGCGATATGGCGCGCATGACCGGCATCGACGGCGTGCCGCGCCACACCAATATGCACGCGCTTAACCTTCGCGGCGTTGCGATGCACCACGCAAAGCATGTTCTCGGGAAAAAGTACGAGGACTGCTGCTTTATCGTATGCCACATCGACGGCGGCATTTCCGTATCGGCGCACCGGTACGGACGCATCATCGACTGCAACGATGCCGCCGGGGGAGACGGTCCCTACACGCCGACACGCATCGGCTCGGTCTCCGTGGCGGATATTCTCGAATATGTCCGCGATAAGGACATCGACGAGGTCAAAAAGCTTTGCACCCGCACGGGCGGCTTTGTGAGCCACTTTGGCACCTCCAGCTCCGACGCCGTACATAAAATGGCCGAAGAGGGGGACAAAAAAGCCATCCGCGTCTGGGACGGCATGAAATACCAGATCGTCAAGTACATCGGCGCGATGGCGGCCGTGCTCGGCGGCAGGGTGGACGGCATCCTCCTTACCGGCGGCCTTCTCCGCTTTGAAGACATCACGCAGACCATCCGCGAGCAGTGTGAGTGGATCGCGCCGGTGAGCACCTATCCCGGCGAGGTCGAGCACGAGGCGCTCGCCGCCGGAGCGCTGCGCGTCCTGCGCGGCGAGGAAGAGCCCAAGCACTACACCGGCCGCCCCGTCTGGGACGGCTGGCACGATGATGACTGACAGTCAAACCAAAGAGCCGCAGCGGTTGAACTGCTGTGGCTGATACTGTGGCAGTGCATGGTATGGCATGGCATGAAAAGACAAATCGGAATTTACGGAGGTAAGTGGTATGGAGGAACAAATCCTTAATTATTTGGATATGTCAGAAGAACAAAAAGAAAAATCTTTGAGAGATTTAAAAAGCATAGGCTTTTATCCTGCATATGGAAAAGAAAAGACGATGAAAAAGATTATGGACAAATCCATCGCTGGAGAGATGCCGCAATTCTATTTTGTTTTCAGAAAAGAACAGTTGATAGGTTATTTGTTTATAATTGGTGATACTCAAAAATATCGAGCCTTTCCGTGGTTGGCTATTAGCAATTTAGACGAACTTCCGATGAGAGTTACGAAGGCTTTAATGGAAATACAGATAGAGGCATGGATAAACATAGGCGATGAAATTATGGCGGATTTTCTCCGAAGACAATTAACTAATTACGAACATGGAATAGGACATCGACCTGAAAATTTATGCAGATAACTTCCAGTTTGTTGAGCATGAAAAAAGCGCCGGAGCTTGAGCTCCGGCGCTTTTGGCATATTAAGGAAAATCAGAAAATCGCGACGACAGCGCCGTTGTAGGTCTCGGCGATGAAGTTCTTCACGGTCTCGGACTGGAGAGCCTTGACGAGAGCGACCGTCTTGGCGCTGTCCTTGTCGGCCTCGCGGACGGCAACGACATTGGCGTAGGTCTGGGCGGCGTCGCCGGAGGCGTCCTCGATGGCGAGAGCGTCGGCAACCTTCAGACCGGCGGCCAGCGCGTAGTTGCCGTTGATAACGGCGAGCGTGCCGGCGTCACTGTTGGCAAGCTGGGTCGGGACCATGTCGGCCTGCACGGGAACAACGTTGTAGCCCTTCGCGTCAACGATATCGAGATGGCTGACGCCCTTTTCCGCGGAGGCATCCTCCGGCAGGGTGATGAGACCTTCCTGAGCGAGGAGGAGCAGCGCGCGGGTCTCGTTGCTGTCGTCGGCGGGGATCAGAATGGTAGCGCCCTCGGCGACTTCATCGAGAGAGGAAACGCCGTTGCCGAAAAGACCGAACGGCTCATAGTGGATGAGACCGGCGGAAACGAGGTGCGTGCCGTTGCTGGCGTTGAAGCTGTTCAGGTACGGGGTGTGCTGGAAGTAGTTGGCGTCAAGCTCGCCGTCTTCAAGAGCGGTGTTGGGCAGGACGTAATCATCGAAAACAACGATCTTGAGATCGTAGCCTTCCTCGGCGAGGAGGGGCTTGATCTGCTCAAGGATCTCGGCGTGCGGGGTAGAGGAAGCGCCGACGGTGATGATCTCTTTCGCGGCGGGCTCTTCGGCAGGGGCTTCGGTCGGAGCTTCAGAAGCGGGAGCTTCGGTAGCGGCGGGGGCTTCCGTGGCGGACGGGGTGGTGGGGGTGCCGCAGGCGGCCAGCGCGAGCAGCAGCGCGAGAGCGAGGACGACAGAAAGAATCTTTTTCATTTTGATATTTCTCCTTTTCTTTGGATTCTGTGGGTGAAACTTTTTATATCATCAGGCGGAGGTTCGTTTGTCCGTCTTGCGGACAATGTACATTCCGACTTCCTGAATGACCTGAACAATGATGATGCACAGCAGCGCGGCGAACCAGATGATATCCTGATTGAAGCGCTGGTGACCGTAAACAATGGCAATCTGGCCGAGACCGGTGCCGCCGATCGTGGCGGCCATGGCGGAATAGCCGAGCACCGTGACCATCGAGATGACCGCGCCCGTGATGAGCGAGGGCTTCGCTTCCGGGACGAGCACCTTGGTGATGATCTGGAATCGCGGCGTGCCCATCGCTTCGGCGGCTTCGATCACGCCCTTATCGACCTCCTTGATGGAGGACTCGACCATGCGCGCCACGTACGGCGCGGCAGCGATCACGAGCGTTACGATCACGGCCTTGTTGCCGAGCGATGTGCCAACGATGAACTTTGCCACCGGCAGCATCGCCACCATGAGAATGATGAACGGCACGCTGCGGAAGGCGTTGATGAGAATGCTGAGAATTTTATTGAGCACCGGCATCGGATGGATGCCGTCCTTATCGCTCACGCAAAGGAGCAGACCCAGCGGCAGGCCGAGAACATAGGCAAACACCGTGGAGATCACGGTAAGATAGATCGTCTGCCACACGCCGAGCAGAAACAGATTCTGTTGCCAGAGCTTTACAAACATATCGGAGAACATCCCATCACACCTCCTCAAAGGAGACACCGTCCTGCTTCAGCCACGCGCGGGCGCGCTCGGCGCTCGCTTCGTCGGCAGGAAGCTCCAGGATCGTCTGCCCATAAATTTTGCCGTCGATCTCGCGGATGTCCGCGGATACGATGTTGACCGGGGCCTGGCACTCCATAATGAGACTGGCGACGACGGGGTGCCGCGTCGTTTCGCCGTTGAAGGCGAGGCGGATTCGTTTTCCGCCGGGGGTGAATACCGGGGCGATACTGACACCGGGGAGGATCAGCTCGCGGGCGATCTTGGACTGCGGATTGGTGAACACCTGGCTCACCGCGCCGAGCTCGGCGATCTGGCCGCGGTCGATGACGGCCACGCGGTCGCAGATCTGGTCAATAACGCGCATCTCATGCGTGATGACGATCACGGTGACGCCCATCGTGCGGTTGATCTCCTTGAGAAGCGAGAGGATCGACTGCGTTGTCGTGGGGTCAAGCGCGCTCGTCGCCTCGTCGCAGAGAAGGTAGCGGGGCTTCGTTGCCAGCGCGCGGGCGATGGCGACGCGCTGCTTCTGTCCGCCGGAGAGCTGCGAGGGATACGCCTTGGCGCGGTCGGCGAGACCGACGACGGAGAGAAGCTCCATAGCGCGCTCCACAGACTCCTTTTTCTTCCACCCGGCGATCTCCAGCGGGTAGCACACGTTCTGGAGAACGGTGCGCTGCGCGAGAAGATTGAAGCCCTGGAAGATCATCCCGATCGAGCGGCGGATGAGCAGCAGCTCCTTCTGGGGGAGCTTGGTGAGATCCTTGCCGTCTACGATCACGGAGCCGGAGGTCGGACGCTCCAGCAGGTTGATGCACCGGACGAGCGTGGATTTGCCCGCGCCGGAAAGACCGATGATACCGAATATTTCTCCGTCCTCGATCGTGAGGGAAATGTCATGCACGGCGTGGATCTGTCCTTCGCCCTCGCCGAAGTCCTTGGTCACATTCTGAAGCTCAATCAAAAGCGAACCCTCCTAACAAACAAAAAAGCAGGCTGCCATTCTGGCATCCCGCTTCACAAAACCGCAGTTCCGGATTTCCCGGACTGCGCCTTTTATCCATGAAAAGCAGTCAGCAAATGGCTATCGAAACGCGCAGCAAAGCTGCGCATGCACATCATCATGTTCATGCACATCTCGGTCATCATGCTGGCGAACGTACGGCGCATCGGCTGAGCTCCTTCCCTCGGTAATCAAGTTGTCTGCATTATATCCCTACGGTTTTGACCTGTCAATACACTTTAACACCGCAAAGACAGAATCGGCGAAAAAACACAAAACCCTCTCCCGTTCGGGAAGAGGGTTTGTGAATAATCATTCAGGATTTATACTCAAACGTCATGCCGCAAATGGAAATGGTGTCGCCGTCGCGGATGCCGAGCGCCTCCATGCGTTCGTAGATCCCGGCGTCACGCAGCGACTTGTCGAAATACATCCGGCTCTCGTAGTCGGTGAAGTTGACGGTCGAAACGAGGCGGTCCATCCACGGGCCGGAGACGTACCAGACGCCGTCGTCCTCTTCGATCTCCACGTCCTCGGGTGAGCCGAGATCCGGCGCGGGCGGAACGTAGTCCGGCTCATACACCGCGATCGGTGGGAGCGTGGAGAGCATGGCAGCGGCGCGCTGCATAAGCTCCTTCGTTCCGGCGGTCGTGGCGGCGGAGAGCTCAAAGAACTCGTAGCCCTGCGCCTCGACGTGCTTTTTCAGCCGTTCGATCGGCTCGCGGTCGTCCCCGAGCAGGTCGCACTTGTTCGCCGCGACGATCTGCGGACGCGACGCGAGCGCAGGGGAGTAGTCCGCAAGCTCGCGGTTGATCGTCTCAAAATCTTCGACGGGGTCGCGCCCCTCGCTGCCGGATACGTCCACAACGTGAATGAGCAGACGGCAGCGGTCGATGTGGCGGAGAAAATCGTGGCCGAGACCCGCGCCCTCGCTTGCGCCCTCGATGATGCCGGGAATGTCCGCCAGCACGAAGGAAGCGCCCTCGGCCACGTAAACGACGCCGAGATTGGGGGAGAGGGTCGTGAAGTGATAGTCCGCGATCTTCGGCCGCGCGCGGGAAACGCTCGCAAGCAGCGTGGATTTGCCGACATTCGGGAAGCCGACAAGACCGACGTCCGCGAGCAGCTTGAGTTCCAGAATGAGCTCGTGGCTCTCGCCGGGCATGCCGGGCTTGGCAAAGCGCGGCACCTGCCGCGTCGGCGTGGCGAAATGCTGGTTGCCCCAGCCGCCGCGCCCGCCTCTGGCGGCGACGAACGGCTCGCCCGTGGACATATCGGCCATGATGCCGCCGGTAGCCTTGTCG
>ERZ857998.2734-NODE-2734-length-15855-cov-7.244620_pt1 | contig 15855 bp, 16 predicted proteins | sample MGYA00519954_ERZ857998 | MGnify/ENA primary metagenome ERZ857998 (study PRJEB31778, sample SAMEA3449424) | human gut metagenome | biome: human gut; feature: human-associated habitat; material: faeces | place: United Kingdom | collected 2010/2012 ...
CGGGCCGGGGGGCGCGCGCCGGAGGACCGGAACACGTCCTTGCGACGCGCCGCCGCATGCGCTTGAGAATACGGCCCTGGGCGTTATCGCACGCCATAACCTGAACAAAGGCAGGAGGTTGCCATGAACAGGATGTTTTCCCTCGCAGCGGGCTTCGCGGCCGCGTTGTCCCTGATGGCGGGACCGGCCGTTACGGCCCATGCCGCCGATTACAACGGTCCCAAAATCAAATTCCGGGTGGCCCATACCACGCCTCCGGGCAATCACATCACCCTGGCTTTTGAAAAGTTCAAGGAACTGGTGGAGCAGAAGAGCGGCGGCAAGATCAAAGTCCAGGTCTTCCCCAACGCCATTCTGGGCAGCGACCGCGTGCTGATGGAGGGCGCCCAGAAGGGCAGCCTGGAAATGGCCGTGAGTTCCACTCCCAATATGGCCAATTTCTCTCCTCTCTATCAGGTCTTTGACCTGCCGTACATCACCAGCCCCAAGAATCAGGAAAAGCTGTATAAAGCCATCGATTCGGGCAAGCTGGGCGAGTACTTCACAAAGGTCGCCAACGACATCGGCCTGGAGCCGATCATGTACGCCGAATACGGCTACCGCAACTTCGTGACCATCAACCGCCCGGTGTCCAAGGTGGAAGACCTGGCCGGTCTGAAGATGCGCACCACGGATTCCGCCGTGGAAGTGGAAGTGGCCAAGATACTGAAAATGAATCCCACGCCCGTGGCCTGGGGCGAAACCTACACGGCCCTGCAGCAGGGCACCGTGGACGGCGAGGGCAACACCTTTCCCCATATGTACGGCGCCAAGCACCACGAAGTGCTGAAGTACGCCGTGACCACGGCCCACAACTACGGCATGCAGGTCATGATGGCCAATAAGGTATGGTGGGACAAGCTGCCCCCGGAAGCCCAGAAGGTCATCCGCGAGGCCGCCGCCGAAGCCCTGGCCTACCAGCGGACCACGCTCTATCCCAAGAATGAGGCCGAGGCCCGCGAAGGCTTCATCAAGGCCGGCATCAAGATCGTGGATCTGACCGACGAACAGCTTGACGCCTTCCGCAAGGCCACCCGCCCGGTCTGGGACAAGTTCCAGGACAAGTTCCCGTCCGAACTGGTGGAAATGGTGCTCGAAACCCAGAAGTAAACATCCGTGCCGCCGGGTCCGGGAGCGCGGCCGCGCTTTCGGGCCCGGCCCGGCGGTCCTCTGATGATGTCGCCTGATTTCCTGATCCGTCCGCACGGCGCGGCGGAGCGGGCCTGCTCACACCGACCGGCTCCTCCGGCGATCCGGCGCGTTCTTCCCGGCTGTTTGCCGTACGGAGTATCCCATGTCCTCATCCGCCCGTAAATTTCTGCGTCTGCTTGACGCCAATCTGGAAAAACCCTTTCTGGTCGTGGGCATGCTCCTGATGATCGGGATCATCACCTACCAGACTGTCTACCGCTATTCCATCACCGAGCTGCTGGCCCTGCTGGACGGCCCCCGTTTCAGCGCCTGGCTGGGAAGTTTCCTGCCGGTGGGCAGGATCCGCGAAACCGTTTCCCACTATGTGGGCCTGTCGGTCTGGTCCGAGGAACTGTCCCGCTACATCTTCATCTGGATCTCCTATCTGGCCATTCCCCTGGCCATCCGCCAGCGCGGCAACATCCGGGTGGACATCATTTACGACCGGCTGCCGCCCCGCGTTCAGGGCCTGAGCTGGATCGTGGTGGATCTCTGTCTGCTGATCCTGAGCGTGTTCGTCTTTACGGAGGGCGTGGAGCACATCAGCATGCAGCTCGCCATGCCCCAGGTGACGGCGGCCTTGCGCATTCCCTACGCCGTTCCCTATCTGATCCTGCCTCTGGGCTTCGGCCTGATGACCCTGCGCGCCCTGGAGGATCTGGTCCGCCAGCTGCGGGACTCTTCCTGGTGGGACGCGCTGGCGGGCGCGGCCTTTACGGCCCTGCTCTTCGCGCCGGTGCTGCTGTTTGACGATCTGAACGCCATTGCGCTGCTCTTCGGCTATTTTGTGGTTCTGCTGCTGATCGGCGTGCCCATCGCCTTCTCCCTGGGCATCGCGGCCCTGATGACCGTGGTGGGCGCGGGCACCCTGCCCGTGAGCTACATCGCCAGCGTGGCCTTCACTTCCATCGACAACTTCTCCATCATGGCGATCCCCTTCTTCATCGCCGCCGGGGTGTTCATGGGCGCGGGCGGCCTTTCCCGCCGCCTGCTGTCCCTGGCCGATGAACTGGTGGGCGGCCTGGCCGGCGGCATGGCCCTCGCCAGCATCGCCACCTGCATGTTCTTCGCGGCCATCAGCGGTTCCGGCCCGGCCACGGTGGCGGCCATCGGCACCCTGACCATCCCGGCCATGGTCGAGCGCGGTTACGACAAGCTCTTTGCCGCCGCCGTGGTGGCCGCCGCCGGGGCCATCGGCGTGATGATCCCGCCCAGCAATCCCTTCGTGGTTTACGGCGTGGCCGGTCAGGCCTCGGTGGGCAAGCTCTTTCTGGCGGGCATCACTCCGGGCATTCTCACCGGCCTGGCCCTGATGGCCACGGCGTATGTCATTGCCCGTAAAAACGGCTGGCGCGGCGAGGCCCGCCCCCGTAGCCTGAAAACCGTCGGCCGCGCCGTGTGGGAAGCCAAATGGGCCCTGCTGGTGCCGGTCATCGTGCTGGGCGGCATCTACGGCGGCCTGATGACCCCCACCGAAGCGGCGGCCATTGCCGCCATGTACGGCCTGCTGGTGGGCCTCTTCGTCTACCGGGAGCTGTCCCTGGCCTCGCTCTGGAAGTGCTGCGTGGAGTCGGCCCAGACCTCGGCGGTCATTATCATGCTGATGGCCATGGCGACCATTTTCGGCAATGTGATGACCCTGGAGCAGGTGCCCGAACGCATCGCGGCGGCCATCCTGGACCTGACCAGCAACAAGATCGCCATTCTGCTGCTGATCAACGTGCTGCTGCTCTGGGTGGGCACCTTCATGGAGGCCCTGGCGGCCATCGTGATTCTCACGCCCATCCTGCTGCCCCTGGTGACCAAGGTGGGCGTGGATCCCATCCATTTCGGCGTGATCATGGTGGTCAACCTGGCCATCGGTTTCGTGACGCCGCCGGTGGGCGTGAATCTCTTCGTGGCCTGCGGCATCACCAAGCAGAAGATCGAGCTGGTTTCGCGGGCGGCCGTGCCCTTTATTCTGACCATGCTGGTCATCCTGCTGCTGGTGACGTATTGGCCGAGCCTGTCGCTCTTCCTCCTGTAGGCGGACAGGTTGCAACAACAAGCCCGCCGGTCGGAAAAAGACCGGCGGGCCTCTTCATTGCCTGAAGGAGAATCCGACATGTCCGGACAGCCCGATATGCTGCATCATGCCCGCATCCTGCGCGCCGTGGCCGATCTGGCCGCTGAGGCGGAAGGAGACGGCCAGGCGCCTCTCTGCATCGCGGTCTGCGACGCGGTGGGGGATCTGCTGCACTACACGCGCATGGCCGGGGCCAAACGGCGCGGCACGCCCATCGCGTTGGCCAAGGCCTATACCGCCGCCGTGCTGGAGACGCCCACCAGCGCCCTGCACGCCCGCCTGGTGCGCGAGCATCTGAGCCTGGCGGATTTTTGCGACGGCCCCCAACACCGGCTGACCAGTCTGGCGGGCGGCGTGCCCCTGTGCCTGGAGGGCCGGACTGTGGGCGGCGTGGGCATCAGCGGCCGCAAGCCCGCGGAGGACGAGGTGCTGGCCGGGCGGCTGGCGGCCGCGCTGCTGGGAGAGGGCGGTCCAACAGCAAGAGACTGAAATTCCCCTGCACGAAAGGCGGGAAGATGCTGATCCGGGCGATGTCCCGCTTTCCATCCGCGCCGGATTCTTGGCGGCGCGCATAAAAAAGGAGCCTGGAGGCGTGCGGCCTCCAGGCTCCTTTTGCCGTATGCGGGCTTACAGCGCCACGGCCTGGCCGTCGCCGCGCGGGTCCGACGCTCCCTGCAGCAGGCCGTCCTCGTCGCAGAGAATGGCCCCGGCGTGGCCCATGATTTCCGTATAGTCCTCGACCATGAGCACGGGCTGGCCGCGACGGCGCAGTTCCTCGGCCACGCTTTCGGGAACGCGGCCTTCCAGCTTGAGGTCGTTGTCGGGCGCGCCCCAGCTCCGGCCCAGAAGCCAGCGCGGGGCATTGACCGCGTCCTGCGGGGCCAGGCCGAAATCCACAATGCGGGTGGTCAGGGCCGCCAGAGTCTGGGGCTGGCCCTCGCCGCCCATGCTGCCGTAGACCAGCCGGGGCCTGCCGTCCTTGAGCAGCATGGCCGGGGTCAGGGTGTGCATGGTGCGCTTGCCCGGTTCCAGGCAGTTGACGTGCGCCGGGTCCAGCGAGAAGGCGCAGCCCCGGTTCTGCAACAGGATGCCGGTGCCCGTGGCCACCATGCCCGAGCCGAATTCGTGATAAATGCTCTGGAGCATGGAAACCGCGTTGCCGGCCGCGTCCACCGCGCCCAGCCAGACCGTATCCCCGCCCGGAGCCAGGGGCGGCAGGGGGCCGGAGCTTTGTTCCAGACGGATGCGCTTGGCCTGCTCCCGGCCGTATTCCGGCGAGAGCAGCCGGTCCAGGGGAATATCCCCAAAGGCCGGGTCCGAAAGCCAGCGGTCCCGGTCCTGAAAGGCCAGGCGCACGGCTTCCACCATGGCCTGATAGTAGTCGGCGCTGCCTTCGCCCAGCGCGGCCAGATCCAGATTGTTGCAGATGTTCAGAATCTCCAGCGCGGCCATGCCCTGACTGTTGGGCGGCGCGCTGCAGGCCGTCAGGTCGCGGTAGGGCACGCGCAGGGGTTCGGCCCAGTCGGCCTGGTGATCGTCCATGTCTCCCACGGTCAGCAGGCCGCTGTGCAGCATCATGCTGTCCGCAATGGCGCGGGCAATCGAGCCGTGGTAGAATTCATCCGCGCCGTGTTGGGCCAGACGGGACAGGCTGTCGGCCAGATCGGGCTGGCGCAGGGTCTCGCCCAGGGTGTAGGGACGGCCGTTTTCCTTGCAGAAAACGTCCAGAAAGGCCGGGAACTGATGCAGGCCGCGCCCCGCGCCCTGCCCGCTGGTGTCCACGGCCAGCCAGTGGGCTAGGGAATGACCCACGGGAAAGCCGTCTTCCGCATAGCCGCGCGCCGGGTCCAGCAGCTCCGCCCAGGACAGGGGCGAACCCATGCTTGTCTTGCTTAGTTTGAAGGCCTCATCCCAGCCGGACACCGCGCCGGGCACGGTGCAGGCCGCCATATAGCCGCGCGCGGGCACGGCTTTGAACCCCCTGGCCGCGTAAAATTCCGGACTGGCCGAGGCGGCCGCCCGGCCGCTGGCGTTCAGGGCTTTGAGTTCGTCGCGCGCGGCGTCGTAAATCAGCCAGAAACTGTCGCCGCCCAGCCCGCACATGTGCGGGTAGACCACGGACAGCACGGCTGAAGCGGCAATGGCCGCGTCCACCGCCGTGCCGCCCCGGCGCAGGGCGTCCAGCCCGGCCTGGGAAGCCAGATAGTGGGGCGTGCTGATCATGCCTTTGCGCCCCAGAGGATTGATGCCGGAGGGAATTGTGGCGGAGTAGTGGACGGTGGTGTTCATGCGCACCTCGGGCGGTCTTGCGCCGCGTTTTACGCCTTCCGGTGGGCCGGAGGCCCTCGAAGAACGATTTTTCAACCATTGCGGCCGGTTGTGAAGATATCCCGTTTCTATAGCTCATCCGTCCGGCTCAGTAAAGGCGTTGACCCGCATCCCCGGGCCGGTGCGTTGCGCGGACGCCCGCTGTCCGTTACGGCATTCCGGTTCAGGACTGAGTCCCGCCGTCCGGGGCCGGGGACCGCCGCAGCCACTGCGGACCGAGCATGACCACGGCCACGGAAAGGCAGACCAGAGCCACGCCGCACCAGACCGTCAGGGTGGAGGCTTCCTCAAAGACCAGGATGCCCACCAGCACGGCGGTGAGCGGTTCCGTGGCGCCCAGCACCGAGGCCAGGGTAGAGCCGATGCGCTGCACGGCCAGAACCAGGGCCAGATTGGAAATGACGGCCGTCACCAGGGCCTGGAGACAGATTTGTTCCACCTGCCAGCGACTTTCCAGCCATTGCAGGTTGTCCGTGACCAGGGCGTTGCCCAGCGAGGTCAGGGTGCTGAAGAGCAACAGCCAGAAGGTGATGATCAGGCCGTCTTTGCAGCGCAGGCGCGCGGCAAAGATGCCGGTGATGTAGAGCGCGTTGCACAGGGCCGAGAGCAGAGCCAGAAGCAGTCCCGTATCCGTGATGCCCTTGCTGTCCGGGGAGGCGTTGCCCAGCAGAAAGACGCCGCCCAGGGCCAGGAGCACGCCCAGCGCGGTGGATGGGGAAAAACTCTCGCCGAAGAACACCACCATGAAAAGCATGACCATGACCGGATAGAGAAAGTGGATGGTGGCCGCCACGCCGCTGGGCAGGTAGGCGAAACTCCAGAAAAAGGTCAGGGCCGCCAGCATGTACATGAGGCTCACCCCGGCCAGCTTGGCGATGTCGCTGCGGCAGGGCGGGAGAAGACGGCGGCGGGGCAGGAGGATGAGAGCCATGATGACGGTGGCTGTCAGAAAACGGTAGAACAGCACGGATTGCGGGCTGAGGCCGCTGCGCATCAGCGGGATGCTGAAAAAGGGCGTCAGGCCGAAGGTGGCCGCGGCCAGCAGACTATAGAAAAACCCCATGTAGTCTCCCGTCGTTTTGCCGTCGGGGGCTTGGCAAGCATGTTTTCGGAGGTGGGGGAAGAAAGAGGGACCCTCGTCGGTGCGGCAGCGGAGCGCCGCCGACGTGCGGACGCATATGAGCTGTTGTCCCGTGGCTCTTGTCGCGCGGTGCGGCATTCCAGCGGGGCAGGGCCTCTGGCGTCATGGATGTGAACGCAGCCAGCCCCTTGGGCAATAGCCCGGAAAATTTTCGGCTGTCAATGAGCGGTATGAGCAGTGCCGGAGACTGATTCCCACAAAAGCAAAGCCCGCCGGGGTCTTGCGAACCTCGGCGGACTTTGGCGGAATGTGCATTGGTGGCCCGTTATTGGCTGTTGTCAGCTCTTTTTCATTTGCTCTATCAATGCCGTGAGGGCCTGGGCCTGGCCCGACAAATCGGACACGGCGTCCGCGGCCTCCCGCATCGCCTGGGCGGTTTCTCCGGCAATGGCGTTGACGTGGCTGATGGAACGGTTGATTTCCTCGCTGGTGGCTGACTGCTGTTCGCTGGCCGTGGCGATGGCGTGAACCTGATCCGCCGTATTGTCCACCATGCCCACGATTTCCGTCAGGGCTTCGCCGGACTGGTTGACGTAGAGCGTGGCCTCCTCGATGGCCGCCACGGCGCTGTCCACCTGAGTTCTGCTGGTGGCGGTGCTGTTCTGGATGGCCTTGATGGCGTTGCCCACATCGGTGGTGGATGTCATGGTTTTTTCCGCCAGGTTGCGCACTTCATCGGCCACCACGGCAAAACCCCGCCCGGCGTCGCCGGCTCTGGCGGCTTCGATGGCGGCGTTCAGAGCCAGCAGGTTGGTCTGGTCCGCGATGTCGGAGATGACGTTCATGATCTGGTTGATGGATTCGGCGTGCCGGGTCAGGGCGCTCATGTCCCCCTTGAGCTCCAGGGATTTTTTCTGAACGGTCTGAATGCTGTCCACGGCCCTGTGCACCACGGCAGCGCCGTCAGCGGCCTTGGTCCTGGTGCCGGTGGACGCTTCGGAGGCGGATGCGGCATTGTGAGCCACTTCCAGCACGGTGGAGTTCATTTCTTCCATGGCAGTGGCAGTTTCAGCGGCCCGGGCGGCTTGCTGGGCGGCGCCGTTTTCGGCCTGACGCACGCGTTCGGACAGATCGGCCGACGCTCCGGAAATGCCCGAGACAATGTCTTCCAACTGAGCCGCCGCCTGCAGCATGCCTTCCCGCCGGGCCTGTTCGCTCTGCTTGCGGGCTTCCTCCGCCTGACAGGTGGCTTCGCGGGCGATGGCGGTTTCGCGCTCGGCGGCCTGCTTGTGGCTTTCCGCTTCTTTCATCTTCGCAATGAGATTGGCGACCATGGTGGAAAGGGCTTGCCCCAGCACGACCAGTTCGCCTTTGAAGCCGCGCTTGTCGAGCGCGGCCTCGTAATCGCCCCCGGCCACGGCGGCGGCGTAGGCGGCCACGCGCCTCAACGGGGAGGACAGGGAGGCGGCCGCGAACAGCAGGCCCGCGATAAGGACGGCAATGCCGACGGCGCTGATGACGATAGTCCGCCACAATGAGCGATCGGCTTCGGCCATGGCCCGATCGAGCGGCACGGCCACTTCCAGGGACCAGGCCGGAGAACCTTCCGTCACGGTGATGGGCGTGAAGGTGGCCAGGTATTCATGCCCGCCCCAGGCTATCTGGCCGTGATACGGCTTGCCTTGGGTAACGGCTTCGCGGATGGCGGCGGTATTCTCCGCGGGCAGGGCGTCCAGGCCCTTGCCGGCGACAGGATCGCCCGAAGCCACGATGGTGCCCGTATTCGAGAACAGGTTGGCATATCCGGTGCCGTAGGGGGTTACCTTGGCTATAAGTTCGGACAGTTTGCCCAGGGCGATGTCGATGCCGAACACGCCGAGCACCTTGCCGTTTTCCACCAGCGGCAGGGTGATGGTGGTCATGAGCACCGGGGGCTGGGCGGCCGGATCAATATACGGCTCGATAAGCGTCAGCTTCCCGGAGGCCTTGGGGATGGTGTAAAACGACTCGCTCCGCACGTTGACGCCCGTCACTTCGATGGAGCCGGATTCGCCCAGATACCAGTACATGGCCAGGGAGCCGTCTTCCCCGCTGTACTCGTGGCCTAGGAAGTCGGCGTCGCGCCCGTCAAACGCGTTTGGCTCCCATACCACCCAAACTCCCTGGTATTCCTTGTTGCCGCCGAGAAAATCACGCAACAGCCCGCCCATGATCGTGCGGTCGCGGGTGCCTCCGGCATGGAGTGAAACCAGAAGTTTGCCGAATGTGTCGGTGTCGGCGGCGGCTTTGTTGATGACGCCGAGCACTTGCGGCGCCTGTTCCAGCGCCATGCGAAAGGCTTCCGTCTCGGCGTTTTGCCGGGCTATGGTCTGCGTTCCCCATTGGGAAACAAATGTCAGCGCCATGAATACCAGGACTATGAACGGTCCCAGCATAAGCATCATTCTTCCTTTGATCCCCATATCCCCATCTCCTTGTTCCAAAGAAGTAGCTTTCTTTATAACGGTCAAAATCCAAAAAAAACTAAGACTGCAAGCTGAAAAAATATATGGAGAAATTCACGTTTCAATAAAATATATTCCTTCAATCATACAACTATTTGAAATTATAAATAAATTTCTGAGGAGTCATCGGAAAGATGAATGTCTCGGGCGAACTCCAGCGGAGCGCAATTCCCCATAAAAGCAAAGCCCGCCGGGGTCTTGCGAACCTCGGCGGACTTTGGCGGAACTTGCATTGGTGGCCCACCACCTATTGAGTATTTATAATATCATATTGAAATAAATAATGATAAATATTTAACAAAAATTAGTTACCCCCAAAGTTACCCCTGATTATATTCCGGTGCCCACTGTGCGGGGTCACTCCCCCCTGATCCTTTTGAAAGTAACCTCATGGACGTGGTCGGGATATGCCAAATGCAAGAATCTGAGGGACGAAAGCCCCCGGCAGATAAGAGAATCGGGGGTGACAGAAGGCAAACGCAAGGGCATCCTTTCAAACATTTTCAAACATCAAATGCGAAAGCCCCCGCCGCGTGGGCAGGGGCCTTGTGGTGCTGGTGGCCAGCTTACTTCTGTGGGCGAAGGAGCTCGGTTACATCTCCTGTCATTGGCTTTAGGCAATCGACTGCCTCACAAAGCGTCGCCCAATCTCGGGTAGCCGGTGCGCGCCCAAGCGCTGTGCACCAGCGCGCCGAGCACCTTCGCCATATCGTCGGCGTCGATGTCTTCGGCGTTGGATTTGCTCAGGATAGCGGTGAGGGCGTAAAACGGGTCCAGAGCTTTTGCCATAGTTTCCCTGTCGATGTCGCAGGGGAGCGATTTTTTATCATCCTCCTTGCGTCGGCGGATCTCTCCGCCAATCAGTCCGGCGATGTTGAATGTTGTGGCATCACCGGGAATAAAGTTTTTCGAAGCGTCAGATTCTAAAAGTTCTGTTTTTTCCTTTTGAAACTCGCTTTCAGCAAAATCCATAATGGCTTGAAGATGGGGATATTCTTTCGTTCCGCTCATTGCTCGCACTCCTCTGTAGCTTCGGGATGATGACCTTCCAAGAACTTCATGAGTGCGTAAGCACCATAGCCGCCTACCTTTTGGACCTCCAGTTCCTTGCGCGCGCCATGCACCAGCAGACCGAGGAGGCTGCCGATATTCCGATACGATTGCGCGTCTCCCGTGCCGAAGGAGCCTTCATCGTCATCGTGGACAGTGGCCAGCAGCCCGGCCAGCAAGCCAAAGGGGTTGATGATCTTTTCATCTATGCTTGTCGCCATGTCGGCGCGGGCTTCATCCTCGGCTTTGGCAATGGCTCTGTTTCGCTCTATTTCGGCGGGAGTGGGGTTGGTGGACTCGATAGCGTCGATGGCGATGGAGACTCGTGCGTCCTCGCTGTACGGGGTGCGCTCAGAAGCTGTCTTTCCGGTGTCCATTATGCGCACACCTCCGGCGTAGCGGTTTGAAGCAGGGGGAGCAGAGTTTTAGCCTGTGCGATAAGGTGCGTCAGAGCAGAGGCGACCTGTCGCATGTCGTCAGTGGAGCGCATGGGCAAAGCCTGCTGATCGTCCGTGACAACCTTTCCGTGCGGGCCGATTTCCAGAGAAGAGAGAAACGCGATGGCGTCGGGCAGCCGTTCTTCCGGCAAAAGACGATATTGCGGGATAGAAAATCGTCGTTTTAAGGAAATCCATACCCGCATCCGTGCCCGCCAGACATGATGCGAGGGAACGTCCGCGATTTTTGTGTCCACCAAGCTGGTGAGCCGACGCCGGGAAGCGGGGGAGAGGTAGCGGGGCGGCGGAAGGAAGGGCGCGAGGGCGGCGACGGGTTGGGGAGCGCGAAGGGCCTCCATTGCCTTGCGTTCGCATGCGATAAAGTAGCGCCGCGCCATGCGACCGATTTCGTTGTTTTCGATCATCGCCAACTCTTTGCCCATGCTCAGGGAAAGCGTGTATTCAATGGGTTGCTGTAACCCCTTGAAATCTCGGCTCGTCTTTTTTGGCGAGCATGAAATTATTGAACTTTTTTCAAAGTCCTCTCCCTCGACAAATCCATATTTGTCAATCCGCGCCTTAATCCAATGTGAAAACTCCCTTTTGACTTGCAGAGACGTATGCAAACGTCGGGCGTCAACGGTGAGTTGTCGAACGCTGCCAATGGAATCCGGTCTGATTGGAATAAGATCGTGATTAAGCATGATGCACCTCGACAATTTTAGGGGTTGGAAATAAAAAAGGCAGAACAACGCTCCCCGGCTTATCGAAGGCCGCCGGGGCCTCTCGGACACCCGGACGTTGTTCCGCCAATATGTAACCAACACCCGTTGAGGTGCTTTGGTGGCAGAAACAAGAAAGACCGCTCTTTTCACGCTGTGGGGCAACGCAAAGGCGACGGCTACGCCTTCGATAATTAGGGAAGTCCAGCATGCCTTCAGCCGTCGAGGCTGTCAAGGGGGCCGTCCGGGCGCTGAGGGTCGTGAGTTTTACGACCCTCCTCATGTGTTGTGCGCAATGATGTCTCATAGTGCCCTCCCTACCAGCTGGCCGCGGCAAACAGCGTAACGGGAAAGTCGATCCCGGCAGCTACGCCGTAATCATCTTCCTCCGCCTCGGGCATATAGCGGCGTATAACCTGGACCACAGTACAGGCGTCGCCGTCGTTGGTGTAATCGGTGACGCAGCTCTCAATCTCGTCCAGGCTGCGGGCCGGGCCGTTGAAGTCGCCGTCATCGGTCAGATTGTAATAGCCGGGGGCAAGCCCTTCGATCTGCTCGCGGCGAGTATCCAGCAAATGCCGGAGGCGGAGGTTTTCCGATTCAAGCTGTCGGATGCGCTCGTGAGCCTTCAGCAGGGAAGGGGGAATTGACGATTCCGCAGGGGTGTGGGAACTTGCCGTAGCCATTATTCGCGCCTCGCTAGTGTGGTTGATGGTTTGCCCGGTTGGTGTTCCAGCACCGCCGGGCGCTTTTATTTTTCTCCCTTGATAATCCCGCCGTCTTGAGCTTCTCTCACGCCTTCCTACTGGTCCGCGTCCTCCGTATAGGGCTTCGCGTCGTTCGGGGCTCTGGAATCCTGCTCCGGGCGGGTGCCGCTGGGGTCGGGCTTGGCACTCTGCCTACTGGCGCTGTGCCGAGCCCTGTTCTCCGTTGGCAAACTGATATTAACAAAACGAAAATTTTTGCGCAATATAAAATTCTTATAAGAAATAATGCAAATAAAAAACACGCCGCTTATGCGGCGTGTGGAGTGTCCAATGGAATTTAAGGCTGTTTAAAAAGGTTAATTACTCATTTTTCCCGCACGTCCGCCCACGCCCAGATCACGCGGCCCACAATGGCTTTGTCCCAGTCATCGCAGAAATCATTCTTCAGGCTGTAGATCACCGGCGGATATTTTGCCGCGTTGTCGCTGTAATAGGTGATGCTGAAATCATCATCTTTTTCCTGGACGCTTACGCGTTTAACCATACCGGAGCTATCCGGCTCCATCACCAACATCATATGGCCCGGTCTACTTACATCTCTGTCGTCACGGTCAACCAGCACGATATCGCCGGGGTTCAGAGTGGGCTTCATAGAGTAGGATGTGCGGCCGATCTCCACGGCGATCAGGTTGCGGCGGTACCGGATGGCCTCCAGGCGCTTGTATACCAGGAACCAGCTTTTGATATCATCCTCCGGCAAGTAGCCCGGCCCAGCTCCCACTTCGCCCACCAGGGGCGCGGCAATATAATCTTCCGCCACCGGCGGCGCGACATATTCACCAGCAGGGACCACCTTGGCATTGACAAAGCAGACGTCACGCGAGGACTCGCCATCCTGGAGAGAGGCTTTTGCCCCTAACAAGTCAAGGATAATTGATATTTCAGCTAGGCGCGGATTTCTTTTACCAGAGAGCCAGTGGCTAAGATTGGCTGGTGAAACCCCAGAGGCTGCGGCAAGGGCAGCCGCAGTTCCGTATTTTTTTACGCCAGCTTTCAGAATGTCCATGACGGATTTAAAAAATGTTGTTTCCATATGTTTATCCTTATATCAAAAGGGAATACGCTGGGCAATATTTCTTAAAATTTATTTTATTGACGAAATATATTTTCAATTGTTAATATTGAGACATGAAACGAGCTTCTATCGCCACTGAGGTCAAAGCGTTTTTCGCCAGGAATGACTGCTCAGCTGCCGAACTGTCCCGAGCGTCCGGCGTGAGCCCGGTTATCATTTCTTGCCTGAGAACCGGAGCGCGCAAAGATGTCCGCTCAGCGACAGCTGATGCTCTTCGTAATGCTATGGGCAGGATTGCAAATAAGTCCGCTGAGTCGGAGGACTGCCATGCTTCAGAGCCTGTTTGAACCCTGCGCCTGGGCCGCCGCTTCGCTGTTCTCCCTGAGCGGTCTGGCTGCGGCCTGGTGGCTGGGAGAGCGGTGGCGGGAATGGAGAAGGAAGCAATATCAGAGAAGCCGCGACAAGGGACATCAGGGCAAAGCGGGCAGAGGCTGAACTCTCGCGCCCTCGCCATGGAGGAGCAAATGCAAACAGACAATACGACAGCGATCCCGGCTACAGGCTTTTTACGGCTGAACCAGGTTTTGCGGCTTATCCCGGTCGGAAAAACGGCTTGGTACAGCGGCGTCAAAGATGGGCGCTATCCTGCTCCGGTCAAGTTGGGCCCGCGTACCGCCGCCTATCGCGCTCAGGACATCCGTGCCCTGATTGAACGCTTGGGGCAGAGCGGGTGAGGCGACCGGAACTTAGCCGGTTTACAGGGAAAAGATATTTCAAAGGAGCACGACGCAATGAACATTGAGCATGTTGAAAGTATCGTCGCCGAATACGCCCGCAACAAGGCCGAGGCGGACCGTCTCACGGCGCGCAACGCGGAGTTGGCCGAAGAAATGCAGACATTGGCGAAATTCAGGCCCGGATCGGACACCGGCAAGCTGGAAGCAGCGGGCTACCGGGTGAGCGTGACCCGTCGCATCAATGAAAAGTGGGATCAGCACAAGCTGGCGGCGGCGCGGGAAAAACTCACGGACAATGTTTTTTTTACGCTTTTCCGCCAGAAGTACGAGCCTGATCGCCGGTCCCTCAACGTCTTCATGCACGGCAATTCCGACGGTTCGCTCAAGGCCCTGCTTATTGACGCCTGCACCACCAGCACGGGAAAGCCCGCCGTCAAACTTGAGGCGGTGGCGCAATGAGCGGGCTCAAGATCATCAGCGCGGATCAGCGCATGGCGGAGCAGGGCGGCATCAAGGGCGTGATCTTCGGCCCGGCCAAAATCGGCAAGACGTCCCTGCTCTGGACCCTGGACCCGTCAAATACGCTGTTTGTGGACCTGGAAGCGGGCGGTTTGTCCGTGCAGGGCTGGGGAGGCGATTCTATCGAAATCCGTGACTGGGACAGCGCCCGCAATCTAGCCTGTTTTCTGGGAGGGCCCAACCCGTCCCGACGCCCGGATCAGGCATACAGCCAGGCGCATTACGACTATGTGCTCACGCAGTATGGCGATCCCGCCACGGTGGACAAATATCGCACCATCTTTGTGGATTCTATCACTGTGGCCTCGCGTCTGGCCTTGCAGTGGGCCAAGGGGCAGCCGGAGGCTTTCAGCGAGCGCACGGGCAAGCCGGACACACGCGGGGCCTACGGTCTGCTGGGGCAGGAAATGATCGGCTGGGTGACGCAGTTGCAGCACATCGGCAGCCGCAACGTCTGGTTTGTGGGGCTGCTGGACGAGAAGCGCGACGACTTCAACCGCTCCTATTACGAACCGCAGATCGAAGGCAGCAAGACCGGCTTGGAACTGCCCGGCATTGTGGACGAGGTGGTCACCATGACGGAACTGAAGCCGGAAGGCGAAGCGGCTGGCGTTGCGACGAAGGAAGCTACGCATGGCGACAGCAGAGCTAACGCCCAACCGTATCGTGCCTTCGTCTGCTCACGCCCCAACCCTTGGGGGTATCCGGCCGGGGACCGCAGCGGCAAGCTGGCGCAAGTGGAAGCGCCGCACCTGGGGCGGCTCATGGACAAGATACGCGACGGGCGGCGGCCCGCTACGGCGGACTATACCTATAACATCCAATAATGAGGAGAAGAGCCATGCATGATTTTAATACCGCGGACCGCCAGCAGAACGGTTTCGACCTCATCCCGTCGGGCACTGTGTTGCCCTTGGCCATGACCATCCGCCCCGGCGGCGCGGGCGAAGGCGGCTGGCTGCGCGATTCGCAGTCTTCCGACGCGCAGATGCTGGACTGCGAATTTACGGTGGAGTCCGGCCCCTACGCCAAGCGCAAGCTCTGGCAGATGTTCACCCTGACCGGCGGCAAGCTGAATGAAAAGGGCGAGTCCATTGGCGGCAATATCAGCCGCGCCGCATTGCGGGCCATCCTGGAAAGCGCGCGCAATATCGAGCCCGACGACATGAGTGACGCGGCGCGCACCGCACGCTGCATCAATGGTTGGCAGGATTTCTGTGGGATCACGTTCTGGGCCCGGCTGGGCGTGGAAAAGGACAAGACCGGCCAGTACTCCGACAAAAACAAGATCGCCTGCGTGCTGACGCCGGACATGAAGGACTACGGCAAAATGAGCGAGGCTCCGGCCGGGCATCCGGGCGGCTCCTCCAGCGCCGCGCCCGCGCCTGCCCCGGCCTGGG
>ERZ857998.2735-NODE-2735-length-15852-cov-8.363930_pt1 | contig 15852 bp, 15 predicted proteins | sample MGYA00519954_ERZ857998 | MGnify/ENA primary metagenome ERZ857998 (study PRJEB31778, sample SAMEA3449424) | human gut metagenome | biome: human gut; feature: human-associated habitat; material: faeces | place: United Kingdom | collected 2010/2012 ...
AATAATCCAAGTATTATTATTAATACTCCCCAAAATGCTTCTTTCATGTCTTCTCCTTATATTATTTTATCTCTAGTATAAATATCTACACCATCTTCTATATAAATATTTAGTAATACATCTTTGCTACTTTTTATGAAGCATAAACCTTCTATTACTATCTCTTCATCAGGACTTGCTTTAATTTTTGTACAATTTAATTCTTTATATTTGTCGTTGTTTGAAAAACTTATTTTATCTACTTCTATATTGTTTGAAATATATATTGATATATTAGAATCATTTAATATATCAATTCTTCCAATGTTATTAATCAATAATGATGTATTATCTTTTATTTGATATATTCTTGGATTTATTTCTTCTTTTATACTTATTTTCTTTACTACTTCTTCTTTTACATGTGTTACTATATTTCCTTCATTTAATATTCCTGGTGTATCTAATAATGTTAATTCATCATTTATTTTTATTGAAATAACATTTAATGTTGTCGAAGGCATACAACTTGTTACTATGTAATTAGAAGATTCTGTATAATTTTTAATCATTTTATTAATAAATGATGATTTACCTGCATTTGTATTCCCTAAAACATACACTTCATTACTTGTTTTGTTTTTCATAATTAGTTCTAGCAATTTATCCATATTATAGTTTTTTTCACTACTTATAACTATTACATCAATGTATCTTTTATATTTTTCTTTAAAATAATTTACTATTTTCTCTTCTTTTACACTCTTTGGAATTACATCTATTTTTGATATTACTAATATAGCAGGACTAAAAACTTTACTATATATATAATCTATATTGCCCATATCAAATATATCTACTATATGAATAACCAACTCATTCATTTTAAAAATATCTTTTATTATGCTTTTATAATATGAATTTGATTTGTTTGTAACTTTATATTCTCCATAATGTTTTAATCTAAAACATCTTCTACACATTATAGTTTCATCATAAACAGATGGATTTACATATCCATCTATAAAAGGATCTTCACATTGCAACTCAATTCCACAACCAATACAATATTTACTCATAATACTTTCCTCTACTAAATAAATTTCTTTTTTCCATTTTTTTTATTATATAATTTTCTCTTACTCTATTACATTTTGTCCATATTGGCTCATTTTTTGTCATTGGTTTAATAAGTACTGTAAATATACCCATTCTGTTACCACCATATATATCTGTTACTATTTGGTCTCCTATCATAGCAACTTCGCTTTCTAAGTATTTGTATTCTGTAAGAACTTTTTTATATTTTCTTTTAAATGGTTTTCTTGATGATGCGGCACAATCTACTTCTAATGTTTTCTTAAAAGGCGTTAATCTATTTTTATTAGTGTTAGAAAATATAATTACTTTAAATCCCATGTCTTTTAATCTTTCAATAAAATCCTTTACTTTTCTAGATGGTTTTTTTATATTATTAGGAACCAAGGTATTATCTAAATCAAATAATAAGCACTTAATGCCATATGATTTTAATTTTTTGTAATCGATAGAATATATATCTTTTTTATACATATCTGGTTTATATAGTTCTAACATACCATCACCTCTTACTCTATAACCATTATACTATGAATTTGTATTTTTTCCAAGAAAAAAGTACCATTAATATAAATGGTACTTCACCTAAGCATTTGCTTCTATTTCTCTTTCTGCAAATAATTGAGTCAATTGGTATAATGAATTAGGGTCTGTTACTTTTCTAACCATTTCGCTTTCTGGATCATAGTACATAATTCTAACGTTATCTGTTATCTCATCTTTAACAGGATCTATTTCACCTATCATTATGAAATTATGACTATCATTCATTAAACTATCTAGTACATAATATTCTTTATTATCTTCTAATTTAATTATAGTATCTTCTTTTATCATCTAACTTTTCCCCCTTTATCTTTAGTTCCAATATTCATTATATTTTCAATATTGTGTTTTAAATATTGGCCATGAACACCTGTAGGATTAAATGTTCCATTTTTTATTTTATGAGCCAAAACATTATAAGATGCTATGCCAAGAGGTCCTAATACTGGTCCAAATGCAAGCATTGTTCCTACAATAATCATACCTTTTAAGAATATTGATTTAACCGTATTTTTACCTTTTTTTAATTTTTCGGCACGTTCAGGAGTTGGAGTATAATTTTCTATTATTTTTTGATCTGTTTCTGGAGTAGTTGCGTTTTTTTCAATATTTTTAAGATTAATTTCATCTATATCTGGTTGAACAAGTTCACTTTCTTTTGAATCAGATTCTTTTTGTTCTTCTTTATCCAATTCTTCAGTTGTTGTTGTTGTTTTAGTAGTTTGTAACTTCTTTTCTTCTTCTACTAAAAGAGATAATTCAACATAACTCATTTCATCTAATTTTGAATCTGAATACTTTCTTTCTCCATCTTCATTTAACACTGTTTTTAAATATTCTTTAAATTCTTTTATTTCTTCTTCTCTTTTTTCTTCGATAAACTTCTTTTTAGCAAGTGAATCTTCTCTCTTTTCTACGGATTCATTTAATAATTCTTCTAAACCAACATTTTCTTTTTGTTCTTCTATTATACCCTTTGAGTTAATATTCTCTATTTCTTCTTCAGTCAACTTGCTAGTTATTCCTTCATATAGATTTAAAAGTTCAACATAACTCATGTCAGCAATAGATTCATCAGAATATGCTCTTGTACCATTTGCATTAGTTATTTTCTTTAAAAATGTTTCAATTTCAGAAATTTCTTTATCTCTTTCTTTTTGATAATATTCATCTCTATATTTTTTCTCATATTCACTAATTTTTTGTCTATTAGCTTCTGCTTGTTCTCTATTCTTTTCTATTAGTTCTTCTCTTTTTTCTTCCCATGTTTTTTCTACATTTTTTTGTCCGTATTTTTCATTTAAACACTCTGCTAATACTTCATCAGTTATTAATCCCCTACGATGCAATTCAAACACAGTATTCATATCCATAATCATCACTCCTTATTTGTTAAAATAGTAGCACATTTTTATTTTATTGTCAAATTTTATCTTCTCTTTTTTCTCTTTACTAATACCTTTTCTTTTCCTTTACTAATTTGTTTTTCTTCAGAATTAGTTAACTCTTTTGTATTAGATTTTTCTAGTTCTGATTCTTTCTCATGTTCTTTTTCTTCTTCTATAGTTTTTGCGTTACTATATATTGAATAAAACTTTGTATATGGTGTAACCATTTGCTCTTTTTCTTTAATTATTTTCTGTTTATTATATTTTTCTACTAATAAAACCCCGGCAAAGCACATTCCAAATACTAATGTACTTTGAGTTAAAACTGTTAAAAGTGCTGTTAATATGCATAATGGATATCTATACATCCATCTTAAACTTTTCATTTTATCTTTTACATAATAATGCTCCATATACTCTAAATAAACTTCTATTTGTTCACATAAATTTTTTCTAATTTCTTCTTTATTTTCTTCATTAAATCTTGCTATTTTATGCATACCTCTTCGATTGTACCCATAATAGCACTTAAATTTGTCAGTTCCTGGTATTTCCTTAAGCATTGGTTGAGGTGAGAATGTCATACATATTATATTGTCATCTGATAATTCTACATCTAATACTAAAAGGTTTTTAAGTATTTCTAAGTTGCTTTTTTCATATCTTTCAAGCTCATCATTGTATTTATTTTCCATGTTTCCTTGTATGATATATATAGTCAGTTACAAGAGAGATTTTGTATTTAATTCTGGCTAGTATATTATCATTACTCCTTTTGTTTTTTTCTCTCAAATTTTATATAATATACTTAAGATAACTGTGGATTGTTTATTTAGTCCTTGTAGCTTTGACTACTTTATTGGAGTTTACAACCACAGTTCCATCTTTAATTGCTTATTGGTTGGTTGAAGCTTAGACTTCTTATAACAAGCAAGGATGTGATAGATATAAACTGTGGAACCACTTTTGTTATCTAAAATATTTTATTGTGAGGTGTTCTTTTATGATTTATGTTGGCGTTGATATTGCCAAAACTAATCACTATGCATCTATTGTTAATCACTCAACTGGTGAAATTATTGAAAATCCTTTTTTGATTACCAATAATAAACAAGGATTTGATCTTCTTTACTCAAAAATTAAAGATTTGGATAAAGAAAATGTTTTAATCGGCTTAGAATCTACAGCTCATTATGGTAATAATTTCATCTTCTATTTTCATGAGAAACAATTCAAACTAGGTCTTATTAATCCTATTCAAACTTCTACTTTGAGAAAAACAAGAATTAGAAAAGTTAAAAATGATAAAGTTGATTCCTTGCTTATTTGTGAAGCACTATCTTTAGGATACTATAATCTACTTTCTAATTATGATATTGAATTACTTGAAATCAAATCTTTATGTAGATTTCGTAAAGATCTTAAAGATAAGGTTTCTAGTGCTAAAATTCAACTAGATTCATTTGTTGATCAAGTTTTTCCAGAATTGAACTGTTTTTTTAAAAATAATTTAGATATTAAAACTGCTCATGAACTTTTAAAACTTTATCAATCCCCTCAAGATATTTCTAAAATAAATTTGACTAAACTTTCTAATTTACTTATTAAATCTTCTCATGGTAAATATGATAAGAATCGTGCCATTGAATTAAAGCAACTAGCTTCTCGCTCTGTTGGTATTAACAATTCTGCCTTATGTATCCAAATTAAAATGACTATTGAATTAATTGAACTTCTTGAATCTCAAATTAAAGATATAGAAAAACAAGTTAGTGAATTTATTAAAAAAAACGATAATGTTATTACTTCAATTCCAGGCATTGCTGATACAACTGCTGCCATTATTATATCTGAAATTGGTGACATTAATCGCTTTAATAATCCCAGTCAAGTTTTAGCTTTTGCTGGCTTAGATCCATCCGTTAAACAGTCTGGTACTTTTAACGCATCATCAACTAGAATGAGCAAACGTGGTTCTTCTCTACTTCGTTATGCTCTAATATTAGCCGCAAATAACGTTCAATTAAACACTAAAACTTTCAGTAATTATTATACCATTAAAAGAGCTCAAGGTAAACTACATTACAACGCTTTAGGGCATTGTGCAGGTAAATTAATTAGAATCATCTTTTATATGTTAAAAAATAATGTCAAATTTAATTTAGATTAGTTTTTCAAAGAACTTTGCTTATTTTATTGTCTTCATTGACAAAAGGAAATCATTACCGTAACCTCTCTTACGGTGCCTTGCTGTGCAATAATTTTTTATTGTTTACTTTTTTGATTTTTTTGCAAAAAACTATTGACTATTCATAGTTGGTCTCCTATATAAGTTTATTATATATTTTAAATTTTAAAAGTAAAGTAATAATAAAATATATATAAAATAAAATGTATTAGGAAGTGAAATATGTTAGGTTTTTTTACATTTATTATTAAAAATATGATTTTAACTGGTTCTTATCAAAATCAAATATTTAAAGAACCATTATCTAGTGAGGAAGAGGAATATCATATAAAGGAATTGTTAAATGGAAATAAGTTATCAAGGGAGATTCTTATTGAACATAATTTAAGATTAGTTGCGCATATAGTTAAAAAGTATTCTGATAAAATGGATAATGTTGATGATTTGATTAGTATAGGTACAATTGGATTAATAAAAGGAATAGATAGTTTTTCTAAGAGTAATGGTGCTAAAATAACTACTTATTGTGCTAGATGTATAGAAAATGAAATATTAATGCATTTTAGAAACGATAAAAAGAATAGTAAAAATGTAAGTTTAGATGAATCAATTGGATTTGATAAGGAAGGTAATGAAATTACTATTGTTGATGTGCTTAAAACAAGTAATCCTGATTATATAGATTCAATTAACACTAAAGATAATATTGTTAAGTTAAATAAATATATTAATGTTTTATCTGATAGAGAGAAGAAAATAATAATTAAAAGATATGGATTATATGGAGAAAAGGAAATAACTCAAAAGAAAGTTGCTGATGAACTTAATATTAGTAGAAGTTATGTATCTAGAATTGAAAAAAGAGCTTTAACTAAGCTCTTAAGAGAATTTATTAGAAATAATCATCGTTAAATAATTTGCATTAAATCTTGTATGCGCCCTGTTATTTCTTTTATTTGTTCATTTTCCATAAATTTATTTATAATAGTATTTACATCTTCATCTGTTAAATCTTCTATAGATATAGTATTTACTGGTATCTTTTGATCTACTTTTACATTATATTTCTCTTTAAAACACATAATCACTTTGATTTTTACACTATCTATCTCTGTTGAAATTGTTATATTTTGTTTGTCAGATTCTTTTTCATATTCTAATGTAGCATTATAAATTGTTTCACCATTTGTTAAAGTAAAATAACAAATGTTATTATCTATAACAGCATCTATTTTTATATTACTTTCTATAGAAATACCAACGAACTCATTAATTATACCTGTATAAACAGTTATAGTAACTGCTTCATCACTTACTGTTTCTTCTATTGAATTAATGAAATCGTTTTTATTCATATTAAATACTTTAGGTATAACTGATTCAAGTTTTTCACTATTATTAATGTAATCTTTTATATCAGAAATAATTGCATTTTTATTACTTTTATCTATTGTTAAAATATTCTTTGTTACACTTAACTCTTTATTATTAACTTTTATTTTTGCTTTTTCCTTAGTAAAATATTCTTCTTTTAATGCATCAAAAAATGCATTTTTCATTTCAGATATAAATGTTTTAGTATCAATAGAAGTAGTTACAGTATTTATTTCTTCTGAGCTTATATTTATGTATTTATCATAAATATTATTTAAATATATGTATGTTTTTTTATCTGCTACATTTAAATCTATATCAAGAAAATCTTTTTCTTGATATTTAGTTTTTATATTCATGTTAACTATTTTATTTATATTATCAGCTTCCACATTTAAATTAAAGGTCATATCATTTATTAGTTTAAATATTTCTTTATAATACTCATTATCAGATTCTAAGTTTAATTTATAACTATAATCAATTGAATAAGTATCTTCATTATTATTTTCATTTATAAATAAACTATATAAATTATTTATTTTTTCTTTAAAAATTACATCAGGAGCTTTAACATAAAAGCAAAAATATCCTAAAACAAAAAGTATTGCTATACCAATTACTATAAGAAATATTTTTATACTTCCTGTATTTTTTACTTTTCTATTTTCCTTAGGAACAGATACTTTTATATCAACTGGTGTATTACACTTACTACAAATAAATTTCCCATTTTCTATTATAGCCCCACACTTTTTACAATTCATACATCCTCCTACTATATGTAATTATTGTATAATATAAAGTTATTTAAATCAAGAAAAAGTACTAGTGAATTTTACTAGTACATATTAATATAGTATTAAGAGCTTAATTTTAATATATATGGATTACTACTTGTTCCTGCACCACTTTCTATTAAGACATTTGATTTTAGGTAGATGGCTGGAATAATCGGAGACGAATCTCCGGCGGAACCTAAATTTGTTGAATTTTCTGTATCAACGCCAAAAACTAAATTAGCATTATTTGAATCAGTATAAGGCGATAATAGCGACACAATTCCTTCATTTAACGTCCAGTTATTTTTCTTACATAAAAAATCATTATCATATGCATCGTAATTCGTTTCGCAAATCTCATTTTCGCTTGCATATGCCCAGTCTGTTACATATGGTAGTGCAACGTATCCAGTCCAAGTAGTTGTTCTTGTTACTGTGTCGTTACACCAGTTTCCACTTGTACAATTTTTACCTGTTTTCGTTCCTCTTTCTGCTTTATATAACTTAGATGTATCACTTATATAAGTTGTTGAATCATATACGTCATTACTATCTACACCTGCAGTATTCCATGTATGATTATCTATCAATGATTTTGATGTTTCATCTAGTTTTAAAAATTTACCTTTACTATCTTTTGGACATGTTGTTGTTGTATTATTTTCTCTATTATAACATGTTACACTTGTTCCACCATAATACATCTTATTTAAATATTGCATTAAATCAGATCCCTCGTATGTTGTTCCATCTTCATATGTACTCTCTCCCCACTGATTTATTCCTCCACCATTATTTATACTTGATTCACTACTATCCCATGATAATACTCCTAAACTATCTTTTCTTACTAACTTAACATTATTTCCAAATACTCCTATTATCCTCCATAATTCATTATTGAAACTTACATAGTTATTTGGGTTTGCTCCATAATATCTTATATTTTGATCAGGAGTATTGTCTTTCTTTAGTCCTTCTCCATCATACTCTAGTAAATTTGTTATATATTCCGTTGCTTTCATTCCATATGTTGGCTTTGTTATTTCTTTTACTTCTGCATTTTCTTTTGTTCCATTTGTTATTTTTAATCCATCAAATTTACCTTTTCCTGTTATACTTACTTTTGCATTTCCTTCACTATCAAAACTAATTATACAACTTGCATAATCTTCATCACTTATCTTTGCTACATCTTTGCATGTTATTTCTTCATCTTTATCTAATAACTTATTTGATGCTTTCTTCTTTTCTGCACTATCTGCTATTAGTTGTGCTGCATTCTTAAATGAATCTTTTTTTGACGTTTCTATTACATCTAATATCCTTGGTATTGCTATTACTAGTATTACTGCTAATATTACTATTACTGCTAATAATTCTATTAGTGTAAATGCATTTTTCTTTTTTCTCATATTTCTCGCTCCTTCTATTTATACTATATATCTATTATATACCCCTCCCCCCCTATGTTTGTCAAGAGAAAATTTGCTCTTTTTAACACAAAAAAACTACAAAACTAATTAAAGTTTTATAGTTGGGTTCTCTTCTTTAAATATGAATAGCACTAATACCAACAAGTTCCTACATCTATATTTTGACTTAATGGTGTTGGATTTGGCATATCCAATTTTATTTGAAGTGGTAGTTTAAATGCAGAACCAAATGCCATGCAGTTACCTGGTTGTAATATTTTAAACTTACTTACTATTTCTTCTGTTATATTTGGTACCATTTCTCTAATATATTCTAGATCTCTTGGATGTTGCATTCTAAATACTAAAAAATTATTACATTGGCTTATTGCTGTTTCACTTATTTCGGATGGTCTTTGACTTATCATACCAAGTATTACTCCATATTTTCTTCCTTCTTTTGTTATTCTTTCAAATATATTATAGCCAAGAATATTTATATCATCATCATTTTGAACATATCTATGTGCTTCTTCAAGTAATATGTGTACTGGAAATGATGTTCTATTTTCTAATATAAGAGAATATTCAAATAGTTGTTTTGATATGATTTTTACTAAAACTTTCGCAAATCTATCATCCACATAACTTATGTTAAAGTCTATAATTTGTACTTTTCCATTAACTGTTGTTACTAAACTTTTAATGTATTCTTCTTTAGTAATAAATTTATCTACATCAAAGTAATTTTTATAATCTCCATTTATTAAAGATTCTAATCTAACTTTTAGTACATGATTTTCATCATATACTGCATCACTTTTTAATATACCTTCTGATATTAATGCAAAATCAAATGCTTGATTTAAGTGTTCTAGTGTATATGGATAGGTACCATCTGGTAAACTTAATTCTAATCCCTCTTTTATAAACGAATTAAAGTATTCTCCAATAAGTTGCATTTCAGGTAATTTACCATCTTTATCTATTATTAAACATTGTCTTAATGGTCTTGTCCAGCCAGGCACAACTACTTTACTGTCTAAGTTTAATTCTTTTGTATTAAAAGTTGTTAATACTGCAAATATTTGATCTCTTATTTGTGATGGAGTTCCACCGCTATATAATAATTCTGTAAGTGCTCTTGCTATTATATCGTTTTTATATGTTATTATTTCTTCTTCACTACGTGAGAATATGCTTACTAATTTTAATGCTTTTTCTATGATTGGAAGTTGTGTTGATTTTGTTGCATTAAGTAATAATGCATAGTCATCTACATCTAATAACCATAGTGGTATTTTTAAAAGTTCTGTATTTGCATCTTGGAATTTATCTACTTTTGTAGTGTATATTTTTAAACTTGTTTTGGCATCTGTATTTAAATTTCTAAATGCAGTATGATATTCTCCATATGCATCAAATAAAAAGAAATTTGCATTTTTTGGAATACCATCAGGGTTTATAAATAAATTTTGAATAATTCTTGCAAGTCCATGAGATTTACCACTACCTGTATTACCTAATATTGCAAAATGATTACTGAATAAATCGTTTATTTTTGCAAATATTTGATATCCATTATATTGCATTAATCTTCCTATATATACACTTCTTTCATTAGTATTTCCAACTATTATAGGAAGTTCTTCTTTAGTAATTATTCTGCATGGTAACATAAAATATGGTTTTTTAGAAATACCTGGAATAAATTTACCAGATACTATTTCACCTAATAAATTGATTATTGCATTATTTTTATCGATTTTAATAATTTCACCTATTACAGTTGAATTTTCTAAATCAAATGCAACATGGAAATTAACAATATTTCTTTTTTGTGCATCATCAAGTGTTAGTTCAACAACCACTTCATTTTTTCCTATTTCAATTACTTTTCCTATCATTTTATAACCTTCTTCCCTTATTTCTAGCAAATAATACTATGCTTTTAAATTCAGCAATGTGGATACTATCTTTTATTTCTTTTTCCAAATCATCAAATATTCTTAATACCATTGTAGAAAGTAGTACGCTGTTTTTAAAGATTTCATTATCTGTATTGTACTTTTTATCAAGTATTTTTGTAAAATTATCATATTCATCAATTACATATGCATAGGTTGCATATGTTTCTAAAGTGTTTATATCTAATAAATTCATATCATTGTTTTCATCTTTTAAGTAGTTTTTAAATTCTAACCATTCAATATACTCTTCTTTTGCACCTTCTTCTCTTTTTGCTGAATTATCAACAGTTACTATTAAATAAGATGTTACTACAAATATTATTAAAGATAGAATTAAATATTTAGTAAAAAACAGATTATAAATTGCTATTATCATAGACGATACAAAGTAAAATAAACCATTATCAACAGTGGGTTTTATAGAACTATAATATTTATTAGCAGTTGCTTCGTAATTAAATGTATGCATCCAATCTTTATATATATTATAAAAGAATCCACTATTATGTTTTGCATTATATGTCAATCTTTTAATTGATAATTTATCATTATCACCTATATTAAAAAATAATATTCTTTTTAGTTTTTCTTCACTTTTGCTTAATTTCTCATCACTTACTTTATTATCAATAAAATAATAATCATTTTTATTATATCTAATCAAAGATATTGAACCCTTTAGCATAAGTTCAATTATTGAACTTATAAATACTTTATAATCTAATTTTTTACTATATAAAAACCTTATATAAGCAGGATAATTATTGTTAGGTGGATTTTTTCTTATGTTATTTGTTTTAATTGCTTTTTCTTTTGCTTTATTTAATTTAATTATGTAATAAATTGTATATATAAACCACAATATTGAAAAAAATATAGTAATTGATATTTTTACTGGATCAGATAAAACTATAACTAATAATAAACTTGCTAAAATAATTAATTTCATTGCTACGCCCCTAATTGCTTGCTAATATTTCACTCGTACAAAAACTTTTATCTGTTTTATATTCACTGCATATTATACATGCATCATAATCATAACCTGCTATGGAATTTAAGCTTACTTTTACAACACCACTACATTCATTTCCAGTTTTATTTTCTAATATTTTATCTATATAATTTTTTGATATAAGTGTGTTTATATTTATATATTTTACTGGATCTGTATCAGTTGGTGGAACAAAATCCTTATCAAATTCAACATAATCTTTTGCAGATTCTATCAATTGTTTTTCTTTAACTTTATAAACTTTTGTACTATTTTCTTTTAATATTTTTGCTGTATTTGGAATGAATATTATTGTTATAACTGCTAATATTGCAATAACCGTTATAAGTTCCACTAGTGTAAAAGCATTCTTTTTCATAACTCCTCCTTATCATAAATAATTATAGCATGAAAAAATTAAAATAAAAAGACAAATGATTCATTAAAAATATATTATGAAAGTATTATATTATGGTGTTTGTACATTTTTGTTTTTTGTTATATAATTTAGTAGTTAGAGGAGGATAAATGAAAGATCCAATATTTTATAAAATTACTAGACCAATTCTTGCAATATTTATAAAGTTATATAGACCTACTATTATAGGTAAAGAATTTATTCCAAAAGAAGGAAGAGTTATTTTAGCAGGAAATCATACAAGTTATTTAGATCCTCTTTTAGTAGCATATGGTACTAAAAGGTGTGTACATTATTTTGCTAAAGATAGTTTGTATAAAGGTATTAAGAAGCCAATATTTAAAGGACTTGGTATAATACCAGTAAATAGAAAAATTAAGGATAAAAACAGTTTGTATAAAGGAATTGATGTTTTAAATAATGATTTAGTTGTTGGAATATTTCCTGAGGGAACTATAAATAAAACAGACGATATAGTAATGAATTTTAAATTTGGTGCAGTTAAAATGGCTTATGAAACAAATAGTAAAATTGTGCCATTTTCTATAACACATAAATATAAGTTTTTAAAGAAAAGTGTTAAAATTGAATATGGCAAACCATATAATGTATCAAGTGATTTGAAAAAGGAAAATGATATATTGATGAAAAAAGTAAAAACAATGATAATTAAGAATAGCGAGGAAGTATTATGAATTTTTTAAACAAGATTTTAAGTATATTTAAAGAAAATAATAATGAAAAAGAACCATGGCATGATTTATATGGTAATAATATTCCACCTAAATTAGAATATCCAACTGGTTCTATGTATGATGCATTCTATAAAGCATATAAAAAATATCCAGATTATAGAGCTTATACTTATTTTAAAAAACATTATAGTTATAGAGATTTAAATTCTCAAATAGTTGATATTGCAAAGAGTTTAAAAGCAATTGGTGTAAAAAGAGGAGATAGAGTTACTATATGTATGCCTAATACACCAGATGCAATAATTATGTTTTATGCTATAAATATGATTGGAGCTATTTCTAATATGATTCACCCTCTTTCTAGTGAAAAAGAGATAATTTTTTATCTAGAAAAAAGTAATAGCGAATATATTTTATGTTTAGATTTACTATATCCTAAAATCGAAAAAGTTATGGAAATCGTAAAATTAAGAAAAGTTATTATATCTAAAATAACTAATAAGATGCCTAAATATTTAAGTACTATTTATAATCTTACTAATAAAAGTACTAAAGTAAATTATTCAAAAAAGGTTATTTCGTGGGAAACATTTTATAAATTAGGAAAAAGTTTTGATGGTGAATTTAGGTATAAAGGTAGAGATAATGATGATGCTGTTATTCTTTATAGTGGTGGTACTACTGGGGATGCTAAGGGCGTAGTTTTATCTAATCTTTGTTTTAATGCACTTGCAACACAATGTTTTAAAATGACAGATCCTGCTAAAGCTGGTGATAGTGTTTTGACTATTATGCCTATATTCCATGGGTTTGGTATAGGTGTTTGTGTTCATACAGAGCTTATTTCTGGAATGAGTATAATACTTGTACCAAGGTTTTCACCAAAAGAATTTAGTAAACTTATCAAACAAAATAAACCAGCATTTTTAGCAGGTGTACCTACTATGTATGAAGCATTAATAAATAGTAAAGAAAAATCTAAAACTTATTTAAAAAGTGTTTGCAATGTTATTTGTGGTGGGGACGTATTAAATGAAACACTAAGAGATAAAGTTGATGAGTATTTAAAGTTACATGGTTCAAGTGCTAATATAAGAGTTGGTTATGGTCTTACAGAATGTACAGGTGCATCTTGTTTAACTCCTAGATATTACTTTAAGGAAGGAGGTATTGGAATACCACTTCCTGATATGTCTTATAAAATTGTTAAAATTGGAACCTTTGAAAAAGCAGATAATGATGAAGATGGAGAGATTTGTATATCTGGACCAACTGTTATGAAAAGATATTTAGATGATCCTGAGGAAACAAAAAAAGTGCTAAAAAGACACTCAGATGGAAAGATTTGGTTACATACTGGAGATGTTGGATGTATGAATAAAGAAGGACTTGTGTTCTTTAAATCAAGATTAAAGAGAATTATTATTTCAAGTGGTTACAACATATATCCACAGTATGTAGAAAAAGTTATAATGAGTCATCCTTCAGTAAGTACTTGTACTGTTGTAGGTATCCCTCATCCATATAAAAAACAAGTTCCAAAAGCATATATTATACTAAGAGAAAACTTTGATGATACAGAAGAATTAAGAAATGATATAAAAGAATATTGCAAAAAATCAATAGTAAAGTATTCTATACCAGCTGAATATGAATATGTAAAAGAATTACCTAAAACATTAGTTGGTAAAGTTGCTTTTACAAAGTTAGGAGGATGTAATGGAAAAAAATAAAGTATTTTATAATGTGTCAAAATATATATTAGGTTTATTTTTCTTAGCATATTATAGACCAAAATTTGAAAATGTTGATGTTATACCAAAGGAGGGTCCAATAATTGTTTGTGGCAATCATATACATTTATATGATCAATGCTTACCTATTCTATCTACAAAAAGAATGCTTCATTATATGGCAAAGAAAGAATATTTTGATAGTAAAATGGCATGGTTTTTCAAAAAGTCAGGATGTATTTCTGTAGATAGAGAGAATCATGGTGGCACTTCAAAAGAAATAGCCTTAGATATACTTAATAATGGATATGCTTTAGGTATATATCCCGAGGGTACAAGAAATAGTTTAGTTTGTAAAGATGAAAAATTAAACGAAATATATGAATATGTAAAAGATGAAGTTGAATTTAAAAAATTTAAGAAATTAATGAAAAAAAATCAAACAACTGTATCTCAAATTAATCTTTTATTAGAACTTAAAAATAATAAAAAAATATCAAGAAATGAGTTTAAAAAATCAATATATAATGTAGATAAATCATTAAAAGAATTTGTTAATAAAAATATAATAACAGATGAAGAATATGAAAACAGTCTATTATTACCTATTAAATATGGAGTTGTATCTTTTGCAGAAAAAACTAATGCAACTATAGTTCCATATGCAATAACTGGTAAATACAAATTCTTAAATAATAATTTAAAGATTACTTTTGCTAAACCATTTAAAATAGGTAAAATGAGTTTAGAAGATGCGAATGAGAAATTAAAAAAAGAAATAAGGGAAATAATAAAAAGAGAAAATTAAAGAATCTTCAAAAAAGATTCTTTTATTATTCACTTACTACTTCAACATTACCATTACTATTTACAACTGTACCTGTTACAAAATTATAACCAGAACTATTATTTACTATATATCCCCAATCAAATGATTTGCCTGTTTTATTTATTATTTTTGTTAAATTTGGATTAGATGAATCTTTTTTTAAAAATGCAGAACTTCCTATACTTGTAACACTACTTGGAATTGTCACGCTCGTTAGTTTGTTAAAACAAAATGCCGTATTTCCTATTGATACTACCTGTTTACCATTTATATTACTTGGTATTACTACATCTAGTCCACCTTCTATACTATATCCTGTTATTGATATTCCACCTTCTACATCCTCATAAGCAAAATACTTCGCATCAGTTGAACATGTATCACTTAATTCTACACTTGTTTTTGTTCCATTACATATTGCTAAATCTTTAAATTTACCTTTT
>ERZ857998.2741-NODE-2741-length-15812-cov-47.926001_pt1 | contig 15812 bp, 14 predicted proteins | sample MGYA00519954_ERZ857998 | MGnify/ENA primary metagenome ERZ857998 (study PRJEB31778, sample SAMEA3449424) | human gut metagenome | biome: human gut; feature: human-associated habitat; material: faeces | place: United Kingdom | collected 2010/2012 ...
AACAAAAAGGATATTTTCACTCTTGAAAATATCCTTTTTGTCTACAGTCTGAAGGGGCTGTTGCAACAGTCCCTTATTTGTTATTTATTTTTTAAAATTAACAATTGCAGCAACCTTGACCATGATCTCCAGGTTTATTATCACAATGTTCTGGCTTTCCTATACACTTTCCATTATATGAAGATGTTTCTAACTCTGTATATTTTATTACGATATTATCTTTGTAAATCTTTAACATATATTTTGTATTTGGACATAATGGTCCTAATAAGAATTGTCCATGACAATCTGTGAAAGTGTGAGTTAAAGGATAAGGATACCTATATCCATCTACTACTTGTAATAATTTTACTACTGCATCTACTACAGGCATTCTATTGCAGTCTAATACTGTTCCAAATATAACTGATCTCTTTTCTTCTGGTAACTTAACTATTGCTTCAATTTGTTCATTACATCCTGTCTTTAATTCACATGATGTTATTCTTCCGCTCATAACTTTGCCTCCTAAGTTTTGAATTATAAGTTTTCTTATTTATAATATAGTTTATTCTGATAACATCAAAATGTGATTTATAAGTTATATTTTTATTTCAAAAAAAGACTAGTTTCTATGTAAGCTTTACTTTTCATAAGTGAAAGTTTAACATTAACTAGTCTTTTCTTATATTAACTTTTTGCTTCTAATTGTACATTAAAGCTCTTATTTTGGCCATTTCTAACTACTTCAACACTAACCGTATCTCCTTCTTGTTTACTGTCTCTAATAGTTTTTAATTCTTCAAAAGTTTTAATTCTCTTTCCATCGAATTTAATTATTAAATCTCCGCCTTGTAATCCTGCCTTTTCTGCTGGTGAAAATTCTGTTACTTGAACTATATATAAGCCTTCATCCATATTATATTGCTTACCAAGTTCTGAATTAATTTCTCTTATTGATATACCTAAGTTTAATATAGGTTTAGATAATGCTTCTATTCTATCTTTAATTGAATTTATTGGAATTGAAAATCCTATGCCCTCTACCTCATCAGATGCAATCTTCATATTATTAATTCCAACTACTTCACCCTTTGTATTAACTAAAGGTCCACCACTATTACCAGGATTTATAGCAGCATCTGTTTGTATTAAGTTTAATTCCACTCCAGAACTTGTTTGAACTGCTCTATTTGTTGCACTTACAATTCCTGCAGTAACTGTTTGACCAAATTCTTTAGATAACGGGCTACCAATTGCTATAACTTGTTCTCCTGGCTTTAAAGCATCTGAGTTTCCTAATTCAACTACTGCTGGAACTTTAATAGTATCATCACTTATTTTTAACATAGCCACATCTTGATTTTCATCATAATTAACAACCTTTGCATTAACATCTCTACCATCAGATAAAGTTACAACTACTTCCTTAGCACCTTTAATTACATGATAATTAGTCAAAATATAACCTTCTTCATTTATTATAAAACCTGATCCAATTCCACTTGTTTCTTTAGGTATAATTCCACTATAATCAATAACACCACTAACTGATACAATAACTACTGCTGGAGCTACCTTATCAAAGGCTTCACTAGCTGTTAAGGCTTCTGAAGTAGTACTGAAGGTTTGAGGATTTGGAGTTATAACTTTATTACTTAACTTATTAATATAGCTTTTCATTACATAATAGGTACTTCCTCCACCTATTGCTCCACCTAATAATCCTGCTACTACTGCTAATGCTATAAATTTAAATGCTCCTTTTTTTCTTTTTGCCTTTGGTTTATTTGAAATATCATTTATTGGATGAATATACGATTCTTTTTCGAAACTTTGCTCTTCATTATTGCTTTCCTCATTTGTTAGTGATTCATTGTCACTATTTACATCTTCAAATTTTTCTACATCATATATATTATCTTCATTCATTTGAAAAGCCTCCTAAAATATTTAATAATTCCTTTTACAATTATTAATATAACCCTTCTATGTGACAATTATATGACATATCTCTAACAAATTTAATTCGAATTATTTTTTTCTCTAATCTTTCTATTTCATTTGCTTGTTTTACAACTTGCTTTATACCAGTTATTACTGTATCAGGATAATACATAGAAATAATATTCTCTTCATAATCTATATTATAAATTTTTGTTAATGCTTCATCGCCTAGTTTTGATAAAACTTCTTGTCCAGGTTTAGCTATTAAGTAATAAGGCTTTCCAGAAAATACTCCTTCTATCTGACTAGAATTGCTACCGCTTGTTATATTTTTATACTCGTTACTTACGGCTTTATTATAGCTAGACTTTGTTCTATGCTCTTTAAACTCTTCTAAGTCTCTATTATCAAGTTTATCTTCAAACTCATCTGTATTTATGGATAAGTTAAGCTTATCTAGTAATGTTGTAAGTCCTATTTCTGAACCAATACTTTCTATATTTATTCTAATCTTATCAAATATTAAGCTTCTTTTATATTTATCACTATTAATTTCATCTTCAACTAAAGGATTCACTAAAACAACACCAGCTACTAAGTCAGGATAAGCTTTAGCAAACTCTGTTAACACAAGACTACCATATTCTTCTCCAACTAATATGTATGGTGAAGGTACAGCAGCTTTTCTTAATAGTAGTCTTAAATCTTCAGCCTGTTCCTTAGGAGTTCTTATGGCTCCACTATCGCTGAATCCATATCCTCTTCTATTATAAGTAAATGTAGCTACATCAACATTATCTGATAAAAGCTTATCAGAAATTTCATTCCATTGATTTAAATTTGTCCCTATATTTCCATCAAAAACTACAGTATATTTACCTTCTCCATCTATTCTATAATCTAATCTTTTATCATCTACTCTTACATAATCTACTCTTTCCTTTAATGTTTCTCTTGAAATAAAGTTACTTATTCTTTGAAATATAAAACCAACTAATAACAATGATATTATTATAGTAATAATCTTTTTAGCTTTTTCTTTTGGGTTTAACTTTTTTTTCATATTTACTTTATAAAGTCCATTTGAATGTGGTAAAAGTTTCACTTATGCTGTCCCCCCCCATAGATTATAACTTTAAGTTCGGTTTTGCATTAATATTTAAAGGTGCTTCTAATCCCTTAACAAAATTGAAATAAGCTGCACTTCCTATCATTGCTGCATTATCTGTACATAATATTTGTGATGGAAATAGTACCTTTATTCCTTCTTTAGATGCTGCATTTATTAAAGACTCTCTTAATGCAGAGTTTGATGCAACCCCTCCTGCAATAGCTATTTTATCTACATTCTTTTGTCTACATGTTTTTAATACATTTTGCTTTAATACTTCTATAACTGCCTTTTGGAATGAAGCTGCTACATCTGCTTTATTTATTTCAACATTTTGCATCTTACACTTGTTTAAATAATTTAACACAGCTGATTTAACTCCACTAAAGGAGAAATCTAATGTATCATCATGGAAGTTTGCTTTTGGAAATTCAATAGCATTTTCATTTCCTTCTTTAGCAAGCTTATCTATTTTAGGTCCCCCTGGATATCCAAGTCCTAATGCTCTTGCAACTTTATCATAAGCTTCTCCAGCTGCATCATCTCTTGTTTGCCCTATAACTTCATACTCACCATAGTCCTTAACATGTACTATAAATGTATGACCTCCTGATACAACTAATGATACAAAAGGTGGCTTTAAGTCCTTATGCTCTATGTAATTTGCACAAATGTGTCCTTCAATATGATTTACACCTACTAATGGCTTCTTTAATGAGTATGATAGCCCTTTTGCATATTGTAACCCTACTAATAATGCTCCTACTAATCCTGGACCATATGTAACTCCTATAGCATCTATATCTTCTAACTTAACATTTGCTTCTTCTAAGGCTTCTGTAACTACTCCATTTATAACTTCTATATGCATTCTTGAAGCAACTTCTGGAACTACTCCACCATACTTTTTATGAGTTTCAATTTGAGATGCAATTATATTTGATAAAACCTCTCTACCATCTTTTACAACAGCTGCTGAAGTTTCATCACAACTTGATTCTATTGATAAAATTAATTTACTTTCCATTATTTTTACCTCTTAATTTCTTCTTTCTATTTACTTACTAATATTGTGTAAGCTATCTAATTAATGTATATTAAAATAAAGCTTATAGCTTATTATATATTTCTTTAGTTCATTGACTATTATATAATGAATAAAAAAATTATTCATTATTTTTTATTAGAATTAATGGATTTTTAAGGATATATTTAGATAAAAAGGAGTTTTTTAATGAATACATATGCTAAGGTAGTTGTACCAGGATCCCCTATAACAAAATCTAATTTCAAACTTCATAATAAAGATGGTAGAGCTATCCTTCCTAGTAATACAGGAAAATCACATGATAGATATGCCATATATGAAGAAAAAATAGCATACTACGCCAGATTACAAAATCCAAGTGTGGTATTTGAGGAATCACTTATAGCTATATTAAAAGTTTATTATAAAAGTGAAAAAAGGCATCCAGATACTGCAAACATAACTAAAAGTATTTTTGATGGTATTGAAAAAAGCGGCCTTATAGTAAATGATGCCCAAATAACAAGAATAATTACAGAAGAATTTTATGATAAAGAAAATCCTAGATTTGAGCTTGAATTCTTCGCTGAAAGTAAATATAAAATTTCATATTCAGTAGAAGAAAAAACTATACCTAGTGAAAAAAAACTATACTCAAGTCTTAAGAAAAGTTCAACTTCTAAATTGCTTAATAATAAGGTTCCTAAAGAGAGTAATAAAAGTAATGAATTACTCTGTGAGTTTTGCAATAAAAGCGTTAAAAAAGAAAATATAATTAAAGGAAATGGTGGAAAGACTTTAATTTGTAGAAATTGTTTTAATAAATTATTTTAATTGAGGTGGCTATAATGAATTCTAATAAATTTATATTTATAGGTGATAGTTTAACCTTCGGTTATGGAGTTCCTAAAAATAAATCTTGGATAGAAATATTTAAAAGTTATTGTTTAACTTCTAATAAGAGTATTTCTGTTATTAATAAAGGTATTAACGGAAATACTACAACAGATATGTTAAATAGGTTCACAGAAGATGTAACTATTTTAAATCCCAAGTCAGTATTCATAATGGGTGGAACTAATGATTTATTATCTAACAGACCATTAAACTTAATTCTAGATAATATTGAATTGATGTTAAAGGAAGCATTAACAAAGACTAATAAAGTATTTATAGGAATTCCTCCAAGAATACTAAAGGAAGATGCTTATAGATTATTTATGCCTTCTTCAACTTATGATTACTGTGAAGCTAATCTTCCTAACCTAAGAGAAGAATTAATAAGTATTTGTAAAAATTATAATGTTAAATATATTGATTTTTATAATATGTCTTTAGGAATAGACCAAAAGAAAATATTTGTAGACGGAATTCATTTGAATGAAGAAGGAAATAAACTTCTTTTTTCTGAATTCATAAAAGCATTAAATTTATAATCTAAAAAATATAGGGAGCTATCGCAGTAGCTCCCTTATTAATAATCTAGAATACAACATATATAATTAATACAAATATTTTTTTAAATACTTAGCTACTAATTCTCCTACCTTATATCCATCTTCTCCGCTTTTAAAAAGCTCTGTATCTCTAGTAAGTACACTTCCACATGCAAATATTCCTTTTGCAGAAGTTTCATTATTATTAACTATAAGATTTCTTTTTTCATCAATTTTTATGTTAGCTTTTCTTACAAAAGCTATCTCTGGAAAATATCCAACAGTTAATATTAGAGAATCACAATCTATACTAAGTATACTTTTATCTTCTTTATTTTCTACATCGATACTTGCTATTCTTTCATTTCCATGTAATTCAACTACTCTACTATTTTCTATAATGTTAATATTCATATCTTTAATAAATTTTTCTGCTCTATCATTTAAGTAATTTTTATTAGATTTATCTATAATAGCCTTAACTTCAGCACCTTCTACTATTAGCCTTGTGGCTAAAATTAAAGACCAATTATTCTTACCTAATATCACTACTTTTTTTCCTGGTAAGTATCCATGCAAATTAATAAGCCTGTGTGCAGAAACTAAAGTATAAATTCCTGTATATTTGTGAATTGGTATATTAATATTACCTGTAAATCTTTCCCTACAGCCTGATGCTATTATAATTGCCCCTGCTTTAATATCCTGTATTCCTTCATTAGGATTTACGTAAGTAACTATTTTATTAGTGGTAACCTCTAAAACCTCAGTATCAAGTTTGTATTCTCCACCATGAGCTTTAAATTCTCTAATAAGTTCACTACTTAACTCCGGTCCAGTAACATCCTTTCCTAAATAATACTTTCCAAAGCCCTCATTTATAAATAAATTTAAGTTTCCACCTAAATCACTATTTCTTTCTAGTAGTAATACCTTTTTAATTCCATGTTGAAGAGCAGAAACCCCTGCTGAAAGTCCAGATGCTCCCCCTCCAATTATTATTAAATCATATTGAAGCATATGTAACCTCCATTAATTTTAACAAAAATACATATATTATTATACCATAACTGGTAACTAAATATAATAATACTACAACCTAATATAACTTAAAACTAGTATTCTTACTCATAATAAAAAATTAATAAAATCTTGTTTGATTTATAAAAACTACTATACTATAATTTAAGTATTGTTAACTAGAGAAAGGATTACGTGGGCTTAAATAATAGGCCCATTTTTTTGAGGTGAATATATGTTGAACAATATTTTAAAGACATTAAAAAGTAAAATTATGAATATCTTAAGCTTTGATGGACTAATTAGAATAATTTTATTTTTAATACCATTTATTTCTATAACATTAAAATGCATAGTATTTCAGGGCTTTGTAACTAGTAGTGATCCATATATTTTAAATTTTTCAAATGGACTTAGTTCAGCAAAACCTTTTATAAATTATTATTATGCCTTTATTTTAATATTCTTAAGCTTCTCCTTGTTATTTAAAGGTAAAGGACGAGTTATTTACTTATTTGTTATAGATATAATAATAACAGCACTTATCTTCCTAGATTTAGGATATTTTAGAGGCTTCTTAACAATGCCTTCAGCCTTATTACTAACTCAAACAGCTAACCTTGATAATATGGGTGGTACAATATCATCAATGTTTAGTAAGCTAGATTTCTTATTATTAATTGATTTTATCATCTTAGCTATTTACGTTTTCTTTACTAGAAAATCTTATACTAATGTAAAAAGAAGAGCACCTTTAACCTTCATAGTAATGATACTTTCTAGTATATTATTCATTGCTTATGTACCTTTTAATTTACATATACTAAAAAATGAAGATGTTAAGAATGGTTATATATTCTCAAATTATGATCCTACTAATACAGCTAGATATTTTTCTCCAATAGGATATCATATTTTTGATGTATATAACGTATATAAAGACTCTAAACCTTATGAGCTTACTGAAGAAGAAACTACTAAAATAAATGAGTTTTTCCAAGCAAAAGAAAACTTAGAAGATAATAAATATGCTGGAATGTTAAAAGGCAAAAACCTTATAGTTATTCAAGTTGAATCTTTAGAAAGCTTTATAGTTGGAAAAGAGGTTAATGGGCAAAAAATAACACCAGTTATGGATGAATTAATAAGTAAAGGACTTTACTTCCCTAATATTTACGAACAGGTAAATGAAGGTACAAGTTCTGATTCAGACTTAATGATTAATACATCAATGTTCCCATTAAGAAGAGGTAGTACTTTCTTTAGATATCCTTCAACAGAATATAATTCTCTTCCTAATTTATTAGAAGAAATGAGTTATGATACTATAGCTATACATCCTGACAAAGGTTCATTTTGGAATTATGTAAATGGTCTTAAGGGAATAGGCTTTAATGAATTTATTGATTATTATTCTTTTAACATAGATGAAGAAATTGGTCTTGGAATATCTGATGAAAGCTACTTTAGACAAGTTGTACCAATGCTTAAAAATTTAAAAGAACCATTTTATGCATTTACAGTAACCTTAACTAGTCATGGTCCTTTCGACTTACCTAAAGAAAAAAGAGTTTTAAATCTAGATAGTGAACTTGATAAAAGTGAGCTTGGTGGATATTTTGAAAGTATTAAGTATACAGATGCACAAATAGGTGAATTCTTAAAGCAATTAGATAAAGAAGGCTTATTAGATGATACCGTAGTTGTAATTGAAGGAGACCATACAGGAGTTCATAAGTACTATAATAGTTCAATAGAAAAACTATCAAATAAGGAAGATTGGTATCTAGATAATGGTCATCATACTATACCTTTTATAATTTGGTCAAAAGATATGAATGAAGGTAAGACTTTTGACACTATAGGTGGTCAAATAGATATTATGCCATCTCTACTATATCTTATGGGTGTGGATAATGAAAAATATATTAATACTGCTATAGGAAGAAACTTATTAAATACTAATAAATCTTTTGCAGTTCTTACTAATCTTGAAGTTGTAGGTGAAAATCTTACTGATGAAGAAAAGGAAATGTATAAAAATATAGTTGATCTTTCTGATAAAATGATAAGAGCAAATAAAGCAATACTTAATAAGAATTAATAATGTAGAATGTAAAATTTAGAATCATTTAGGTAATTTGTTCTAAATTGCTAAAAAATATTTATTTTAAAAACTCCCTATAAACTTGACAGAATCAAGTTTATAAGGAGTTTCTTCTTTAATTTTTCATAGTAAATCATTATTAATTTTTCAGTAGCTCCACATTGAATTTATAAATCTATTTTTAGTTCAAAGATAAATCCATTAATATTTCATCATCAAAAACACCATTAACATTAAAATAATTCTTATGGCATCCTACTTTCTCAAATCCAAATTTTTCATAAAGTTTAATTGCCTTACTATTACTTGCTTTAACGCCAAGCTCTATATTTCTTATGTCATTATTTCTTGCAAACTCTATTAATTCAGACATTACTGCGCTTCCTATACCTAGTCCCCAATACTCCTTCTTTACAGAAATAGCAATCTCACTATTATGAGCTATTCTTTTTCTTCCTAGCTTTATTATTTGACCTACACTAACAATTTCATTAATGATTATTCCAATAATCATTAATGCATCTTTATCATTATTTAAGTTATTAAGATATTCTTTTTCTTGCTCTATTGAAAAATGAAACTCATTTTTCCCAAATAGCAAGTTATCACTTTCTCCGCCAACAGTATTTAAATATTCAATCATTTTTTCTGCATCATTTCCATTAGCTTTTCTTAATATTAAATTTTGTCCATTTTTTAGTTTTATTTCTTTTAATTCTAGCATAAATAAAACTCCCCTTTTTATTATTTTAAAAGAAACTCAGCTTACACTGAGTTTCTAAATTATCTATTAACTTTTACACATTATTATTTCCCAGCTATGCTTAATCCTTCAACTCTTACAGAAGGACTTCCAACACTACTCATAGGGAATTTTAAATCAGATCCAACTTCAACTATGTTTTTTAATAAATCAAAGAAGTTTCCAGCTACTGTTATTTGTTCAACTGGGAAATCCTTCTTTCCATCTTTAATATAGAATCCTTTTGCTGCTAATGAGAAATCTCCAGTTATTGAGTTTGCTCCTGAGTGTAATCCAGCAAATTCAGTAATTAATACACCTTCCCCTACTTCTTCTAGCAACTCATCAAAAGATTTAGTTCCCTTCTCAATATAGAAGTTAGTTGGTGAAACTCCTACTGGTGAAGCATAAGAACTCTTAAATCCATTACCTGTAGATTTTGTATTACCTTTATAAGCAGTTTTTAAATTATGAAGTAATGTAATTAATTTTCCTTTATGAATTATATCCTTTTTCTTAGTTGCAACTCCTTCATCATCAAAAGGTACTGATGCTAACCCATTTTCTAAATGTGGATTATCTAGTAATGTAACCTTATCACTTGCTATAATTTCTCCTTCTTTATCCTTTAATAAGCTTAATCCCTTTTGTGCAGCATCACCACTAAATACTCCTGCAAATGTTGAAAGAATTGAAACCATAGCTTCATTATTTATAATAGTTTTGTATTTACCAGATGGAATAGATTTTCCACCTATCCTTGACACAGCTTCATTAATTCCATCTTTAGCAATTTTCTTAGGATCTACTTCTTCTAATGCTTTTGCAGTAACGTATCCAAAACCATCATGCATATTTTCATTTTCTTTAATTATAGGTACCACATATGCAGTAAGTAAATTAGACTTGTTTTCTAAATTAAGTCCCTTAGAATTAATTATTCCATACTTTGAATTGCTATATCCTAATGCACAACCTTGAAAACTTACAACTCTACTATCTAAAGCCTTAGCTTCCTTTTCCATACTTAATGCTAAATCAATTAATTTATCAGCTGGAATATTTTCTAATGCCTTATAATAAGTATTTACTTTAGTATATTCCTTATCTCCTTCATAGATAAATTGAATATCTTCATTTTCAATAGCTAATGCACTTTCTTTAGCATTCTTAACTAGCATTTCTATAGCATCTTCATCTAATATTTCTGTATAAGAATATCCTATTTTATCATTTATTTTTCCTCTAAAAGATAATCCATAGGAAGTAGTTAAGTTGTATTTCTCTACTTCTTCATTATAAACATTTATACTTAAACTTTCCCTATCTACATAATAAACTTCATACTCATCGAATCCATTACTTTTTGCTTTTTTAAATAGTTTATCTATAAATTCTTTTAATTCCATATTCCATTCCCTCCTATCTTCCACCTACTGTTATCTCTTTTACTCTAATCATAGGTTGACCTACATTAGTTGGGATACTTCCTGATATAGAACCACACATTCCTTGACCTTGTGCTAGATTCTTACCTACCATATCTATATTTAATAAAACTTCACTACCTTTACCAATAAGACTTGCTCCTCTTACAGGTTCTTGTATTTCACCATTTTTAACTATATATCCTTCAGAAACTGCGAAGTTAAATTCTCCTGTTACAGGATTTACTGATCCACCACCCATTTTCTTTGCATATAATCCATCAGAAATTGATTTAATGATTTCTGTCTCATCATCATTTCCTGCAGCAATATAAGTATTTGTCATTCTTGATGTTGGAGCAAACTTATAACTTTGTCTTCTTGAACTTCCTGTTGCCTCCATACCCATTCTTCTACCATTTAATTTATCTATTAAGTATCCCTTTAATATTCCATTTTCTATTAATACATTCTTTCTAGTTTTATTTCCTTCGTCGTCAATATTTAATGATCCCCAAGCATTAGGTATAGTTCCATCATCTATTGCTGTTACTTTCGATGAAGCTATTTGCTTTCCAAGCATATTAGTAAACACTGAATTTCCCTTTGCTACTGCAGTTGCTTCTAATGAATGTCCACATGCTTCATGGAATATAACTCCACCAAATCCATTATCTATTGCAACTGTCATCTTTCCTGCTGGACAATTTTTTGCATGTAACATAGTATGAGCAACTCTTGATGCCTCTCTACCATAATATTCAGGATCAATAGTATCAAATAATTCAAAGCCTTTATGTGCTCCTGGGCCTTCAAATCCTGTTTGGTTTTCTCCATTAGCAGAAGCAACTGAACTTATTGATAATCTAGTTCTAACTCTCTTATCTTCTGTTAATAATCCTTCTGTATTTGCAATTAAGATGTTTTGTTCTTTATCTAAATATCCTACTGATACTTGTGATATTTCATTATTATATTCCTTTGCTGCTTTATATCCTGTCTTCATAACATTGATTTTTTTATCTATGCTTACTGATGATGGTATATAAATAATTGGGTTATTATTATAAACCTCTTGTCTATTTAAAACTACACTTATATCTTCTTTTAATTCTCCAAGTGCTAAGGCTGCTTTTTCTGCAGTATCTAATAAAGAAGATAAATCTCTATTGTTAGTATAAGCATATATGCTTTTAAATCCCTTAAATATTCTTATTCCAATACCATGAGTCCTTCCTGATATTGAATTTTCTACTTTGCCATTAAGAATACTAATAGAAGTATTTATAGTATCTTCTTCAAAAATTTCTGCAAAGTCTCCTCCAGTTATTAAACATCTAGCTAAAACACTAGATAATATATCCTTTGATAACATAATTTAATCCTCCTTCATATATTAATTATTCGCTTATTACTCGCCCATCCTTGAAAGCTTTTGTCCATGTATCAACATAAGAACCTGTTGACCATTCTGCCATTATTACACTTTCACCTTCATTTAAATCTATACTTATTAGAGGGTTGCCACTAATACTTCCATCTTTTAATTCATATACAAATAGCTTATTGTTAAATATAATTATTGCAATTCTTCTATTTGGTGAAGTATATGCATCCTCTATAAACGGAAATTTTCCCTTTAAATCTTTCCATGGAATTAGTAATGTATCATAATTTAGAATCTTCTTATTTGGGTTTATTGTTAACCTAAAGTCATATCCATCTTCATTAGGATCATCTGATATTATTTTTCCTACTAAAGTCCATTTTCCTTCTATTCTCTTAATTGTAAAATTGGTATAATCCACATTATTACTTAATGAGTTTTGCTTCTCTAGTGATAAACTATCAAAAGCTTCATTAAAATCTTTTTCGTATTTTTGTTTTACTTCTGATGAATATATTTCATCTATACTTAGACCTTCATATGAATTAATATTATCGATAGGTATAGTTCTGTACATTGTAAATGAATTGTTGAAATTCTCTCCTTCATATATCTCAATTGAAATATAGTCATTAGAAACAAAGTTAATATCTTTATATGAATTTATTGATATATCACTTGTTATTCTACTATCTTCTCTAGCATCTATTGGCTTAGTTATAAAGTATTCATTATAACTACCTTTTTCATCAATTGCTTTTTTTTCTATAGTCCATATACCATTTAATCTTGGAAAAATAATATTATCTTTTTCTAAGACAGGTTCTAGCTTATTATCTTTTAATGATATCCATAAAGTCCTATATCTTGAATCCTGATACTTTCCATCTCCCATATCTTTTCTAGGAGTTTTTAAAGCTAACATTACACCTACATTACTATTATAATCTTCATCTACTATTTCCGCTTCTACTTTACTACTAGGATCATCTATATTTCTTGGATTTATATCTTCTCTAATTAACTTTAAAATCATTCCAGAATAAAATAAATATCCATTATTATCATCTATAACTATAAATTCTCCTATTAAATTATTTGAATCTATTAGCGAAATTATATCTACATTATGTGATGAATCAATAACATCTTTTAACATAAGGTTTAATTCATAAGATAAAATATAATTTTTATCTACTACCTTTAGCTTAAAACTAGGCTCATGATATATTTTATTAAAAATAGAAATCTTACTACTTGATATACTAATTAGTGATTCTTTTTGTAATAATATTTCATCTTTATTCTCAATTTCATCATCAAATATATTAATATCTACGATTTTCCATGTCCCTCTAATAGTTAAATTTTCATTATTAGGTGCTTTTATCGATTGTGTATCTTTTCCATTTACTTTACTACAACCAATATTAAATGTAAACATGAAAATGAATATCAATGAAAGAAATACTTTCAATAATTTCATATTATTCCTCCTTATTTATTGGAATAATAACTTCAACCTTTGTTCCTATTCCTAATTTACTATATATATTGAACTCTCCATTATGAAGTTTTATTATTTCATCACAAATAGACAAGCCTATTCCATTCTTAGAATTTGAATTTTTTCCTTTAAAGAACTTTTCTTTTACTCTAGGTAAATCTTCTTCTGATATCCCACAGCCATTATCTTCTATGATAAATTTAACTTTTTTATCATCATTTAATACACTGAATAATACATTTCCTCCAGCACCTGTAAACTTAAAAGCATTATCTAATAAATTTATAAAAACTTGCTTTAATCTATTACTATCTACTATCATACTTCCATTAGCTTTCTTTATAAATTTTAAATCAATGCCTTCTTTATTAGCTCTTGGTGCCATAAAAGATTCTATGTGATTAATAAATTCTGTAATATTTACTTCTCTTAAATCTAAACTCACATTTTCATTTATAAGCCTTGAAAAATCTAGTAATTCCTCCACCATTAATGAAAGTCTATCAGTTTCTTTTTCAATTATTTTAAATCCTAATTCTAAGGTTTCTTTATCTGTTTCTTCACTATTTAATGTTATAGTCCATCCTTTAATAGCTGTTAATGGAGTTCTTAATTCATGTGAAACTTGTGAAATAAAATCGTTTTTTAACTGCTCTCTTCTGGATATTTCATCTGCCATAAAATTCAATGTATTAGATAATTGACCAATTTCATTTCTACTATTAATCTTACTTCTTATACTTAAATTTCCATCACCCATTTTCTCTGCAACTTGATTTAAATATTTTATTGGATTTATAATACTATTTGCTAAAATTATACTTAATAAAAGACCTAGTAAAACTACCCCAATAGATATGCTTGAGAAAATAAGCATTATATTTCTTATAATACCATCAATCTCTTCTAATGAAGTAATAAACCTTATTATTCCTATTATTTCACCCTCAGTTTCTAGTGGGTATGATACTGCCATTATATTTTTATCATAATAATCTACTTTTCCAATCCACCTTGATGCATTGCCTTCAAGAGCTCTATCTATATCTGGAGCACTAATTAGCTTATTATCCTTTATCCCAATAGAATCCATAAGCAAATTACCCTTAGAATCAAATATCTCTACTTGTGCATTATTTTCATTCCAAAAAGCATCTACATTATCATAAATATTTTCTATTAAGGACCTAGAGGAAAAATATTTATTATAAAAATTCATTGATACTTCTATTCTACTTTTTAAAATAGCTTCCATATTGTCATAATAATATTTTCTTATAAACACCATAAGTAATACATTTAATACAACAACAGTAGAAAAAATAATTATTACTATACCCTTTAATAACTGATTTTTTATACTTTTCATTCCTTTGATTTCCACCTATATCCTATCCCCCATACAGTTTCAATATACTTTGGCTCAGAAGGCTTATCTTCAATCTTAGCTCTTAGCCTCCTTATGTTTACATCTATAATCTTCGCATCTCCAAAATAATTCTTCCCCCACACTAAATCTAGTAACTCATCTCTACTAAAGGCTTTATTAGGATTTTCTAAAAATATTTTCATTAATAGATATTCCTTTGGAGTCACATCTATCTCACAATTATTTTTTAATATTTTTTGAGAGTAAATATCAATTATAAATTCTCCAAGTTGTAATTTTTCTTTATCATCTTCTCCAATTCTTCTAAGTAATGCTTTTACTCTTAGCACTACTTCTAAAGGATTAAATGGTTTAATTATATAATCATCCGCCCCATATTCTAATCCCATTATTTTATCCATGTCCTGTCCCTTTGCTGTAAGCATAATAATACCCATTTCAGGAAAACTGCTTCTTAGTTCACTACAAACTATAAATCCATCAATTCCAGGTAACATTACATCTAATATTGCAATTTTAGGTTTTTCCTTTTTTGCTAACTCTAAACCTTCTTCTCCACTAGCAGCTTCAATAACATTGAAATTATTTCTTTGTAAATTTATTTTTAAAAAGCCTCTTATGCTTTCTTCATCTTCTACCAATAAAATTTTATTCATTATGTAACCCCCTAAATTAAGTTGTTAGTGTAAAGTTTTTACACTACTTTTTTTCTATTTTTCTTTATATATCAAG
>ERZ857998.2746-NODE-2746-length-15784-cov-5.615678_pt1 | contig 15784 bp, 11 predicted proteins | sample MGYA00519954_ERZ857998 | MGnify/ENA primary metagenome ERZ857998 (study PRJEB31778, sample SAMEA3449424) | human gut metagenome | biome: human gut; feature: human-associated habitat; material: faeces | place: United Kingdom | collected 2010/2012 ...
TATCTCGCTCGGTGGTGAGATTTTTGCCCCCCGACAGGCTTACCGACTTAACATATCCTTCGGGCGAATAGGCGTAGGTTTGTATGTGCTGTGTGTCGCCAAAAGTATGCATTGTACGGGTAAGGCGGTTGTACGAATCGTAATTGTAAAAGGCGGACAGGCCGTTTGAAATCCTCGACGAAATAAGCCGTCCCAAAGAATCGTAGGAATAACTGTCGGTTATTGTATAAAGATCCTGCAGTATGAATTTACGCGAGGCGACGTTGCCGACCGAATCGTAGAAAAACTCGGTCTTGGCCGTTTTTTTGTACGGCCTTGCCGCACTGTTGTGCTTTATACTGCTTTTAAGCCGGCCTAAGGTATCGTAATAATAGGTTGTGTAGTCCGAATTGCCGTAATCGAGTCTTGTCAGAGGTCCGTTGTTCTCGCCGTAGGTGTAGTAGGCCAGGGCGCTGAAATAGTTAATGTTCGTATCTATGCCGACGCTGTCGACCCGACCGTAGTCGTTGTAATAAAATTTGTACTTTACGTTCGGGCTTTGAATGTAGTTGAGCCTTCCGCCGGTGGACGAGGTTTTTATCCGTGGCTCAACCTGAACACTGCAATTTTCGTCATCGTCCTTATCCAGATATGTCTCGGTTATGACGGCTTTAGTCGTAGTGCCGCTTATACTTTCGTCATAACGGGTGATGTTGCCGCGGGGAGATATAACCGACAGCAGCCGGTCCTCCTCCTCGTCGTATTCGTACCGGGTGGTCTTGCCGTAGGAGTTTGTAGCGCTCTTTAAATACTGTCCCGAATCGGTATACGTGGCGGTGGTTTCGGTCTTAAGGGTAGAGGAGCTGTTCGCCGAGTCCACCTCAAGCACAAAGCGCTGACTCTTGTCGCTGTCGTTACGGCTCCAGATTACTAAATTCGGATTTACAAGGGATCCGTCCGAATTCTCGGTGTATGCATAATCTATTGTTTTTTGAGAATTCGATCGGGGGATGATGTAATAGTCGCCGTTTGTTGCGTTCTTTACGAATTTAAAATGCTGGGTGTTAAGTCCCGAGCCCGAATAGGCAGCCGCCGAAAGGGTCGCGCCGTTTGAGGTGCTGCCTACGGTAAGGGCAAGGGAGAAATTGTTAACGGGATGTATGCTGTAATAATCGGTTCCCGAAACGGTATGCTTTACAAGCTTGCAGCGGTAGTCTGAGGTATTGTCCCTGAGCCTTGCCGTGGTCTCGACCGACAAGACGTAATTCCTCGAAGCGCTGTATATGTAGTATATATTCCCGTCCTCAGGCTCGGCCGAATAGGTGGTGGCGTTGGTGACGTTACCCTTGGAATCGTAGGAATATTTGGTGGTAGACAAAGCCGACGCCTCGTTTAACAGGCGATGCTTTTTAGAGGGAGAATAGGTGTTATGGTAGCGCTCTCCCCTTATTCCGCAAGCGTTTAGCAGCTCGTTGTCCGGAGAGTAGGTATACGACGTCTTGTTGTCGGTAATATCGGTTACCGAATTGCAGTTGCCGGCCTCGTCGTAGGTGTAGCTTTGGGCCTTGTCGCGGACAAGCTGGATATCATCGAAATATGCCGTATTTACGTTGTTGTAATAACAGCAGTAAATGCCTATCTCTGTAGGTGTTCCGGAATATTTGGACAGCGGCAGAACAAAGGAGTGGTACTGCCACTGAGAGCTGTAGGATTCGAGCCTCGGAACCTCGCTGTCGAACCACTCGGTATGTCCGTCGGAATATTTTGCAAAGGCTTTAAAGCCGAAATATTTGTAGTCCGAGTCGACCGAGTCGTTATCTATTATCTTCTTGGCCGAATCGGCCTTGGCCCAGCCGCTTAAAATATATGTCGCCTTGCTGTCGAGAGAGGGCACCTTAACGGTCTGATGGACGAATTTTTGTTTATCCGTCTCGCCGGTAAGCTTTATTCCTTTTCCTGTAATGCCGGCAGAAGCTACTATCCCGTCCGCGGAGGAAAGATTGTTGGTATGAACCGTCCACGCACCGGAGGCATCCCCGCATTCACCGTCGGACACAAGATTAAAGCTGTTGAGCGTTTCGCTTTCTTCAAGCATTATGCCGTCGAAATAGGCGTATCCGTCGGAATCGTCCGCCACCTCGCAAATCACAAACGCCGTTGACAAATTATCGCTTTTAAAGGTGACGCTGAACCTTTGCCAGCCGTTATCGTGGGTCCAATCAACCGTCTTGCAGTAATCGGTAGCGGCGTACACCGTTGTCTCATTGTCGTTTTTAAGGCTTATTCTGGCCCCCTTGCCGGTCAGGTTATACGTCTTTATGTAGCCCGACAGGGTATAGGATTCACCCGCCTTTAAAATATTGGATCCGCCTCTCGAGCGATCCGCCGTCGTAGTGCTGTCGGCCGCGATACGTAAAATATGATGACCGAAATACGAATTTACCGTATCGGTAAGAATGCTCACGTTTGGGTTTGTGCTCCAGCCATTAGAGTTTTCGAAGCTGCCGTCTCTAACCGTATTCTTGCTCTGGCTTACGGTATGGCTGCTGAGCAGCTTATTCGGATTTTTAGCGGCGGTGTACCTTAAAACATTATTGCTGTCGACCGCCACGTCGGTATTCGGAGAATAAACGCTGCTTGCGGCGCCGTAAACCTTGGAGAAGTTAAGATCGCTTATTCCCTCGTAGGCGTTCATTGTTCCGGTGCTGTCGGTCACATAGCTTGAAACCTTTTGTCCGAAGCGGTTGAATATGCAGTGCTCGAGCAATCTTGAAGATGCGCTTACCGAATTATCCTTGCCCTTATGTATAAATACGGTCTTATCGTCGGTAAAAAGACCTATCAGGGCGGTGGCGTTTTCTTCCTTTAACCGCGAAAATTTGCCGGACGGTCCGTCATAATCTATGTATATGGTATTGCTGCAGCTGCTTACCGACGCGAGCAGCTTCGGATATGCACCGTGGTAGGTAAAGGCAGTGTTGCAGCCGTCATAACGGGTTATTCCCGAAAGGCGGTTGTTGGTGTAGGTATATGTTACGGCCCTTCCGGCCGCGTCGGTCACCCTGCTTAAAAGTCCCGACGAATTGTACGACAGCAAGACGGACCTTCTGTTTGTGCCGCCCGATTCGGTAACCGAAATGGGACGAGAGGAAGAATCGTACACAATATTTATGTAATTTCCTTCGCTGTCGGTTATGGCCGTCAGCTTTCCGTCTCTGTCAAAGCTCGATGTGCTGCCGGCTTTATCCTTAAGGGAGTATCCCGACGTGGAATTTCCCGTTACGGTAAGGCCTATGCCGAGGTCGTCGGTATGCTTGTTTGTATCGTTATCGTCCCGTTTGAAATATATTACCGTTCCGTCGGCATCTATGTATTTTAAATACACCTTCGCCGCATTAAGACGTCCGTCGGTAACCGGAATTATCCGCTGGCTTATGTTGAGCTGCCAGTTGTCTCCGCAATAGGTGTAGTCGTTCTCGCTGTTTACGTTGTAAACATGGCTTATTGCGGCGGATATATGATTGCCGCTGTAGCTTATGTCGTTTACTCCGTAGGTGACCATTCCGGTATACTCGTTTATTCCGAGCGTTCCCGACGCACCGAATTCGTAGGTCTTGTAGCTGTTGTAATCGTTATATCCCGTCGTATTTATATACTGTATGGATATTAGCGGCTTGACATTACCGTATTCTCCGGGGGCCTTATACCCGAAATATCTTCTGCAATTATGGCTTTCGTCCGTCGCCTTGAGCATTATTCCGTTGTTGGCAACGCCCCTTTGCCACAGCTGTACCGCCTTGGTTATGTCCCAGCATTCGACCTTTCCGTTTTGCTCGGTATAAACGCTATTTACATAATCAAGAATCGCCGGATCGCGCCCGATGTTAAAGAGCTTATCCGCACTGTCGGTCATTCCCCAGCTTTCGGTTATCATGTAGGCGTCTATCTGCATTGTGCCGTTACCTACAGCCCCTTCTGTGCTTGTGTTGTACGTTATAAGCTGCATTGCGGCACATATTACCTCGTCGCCTTTTCCCAGTCCTCCTGAGGTTGCATTTTCGTTTATGTCGATCTTGAACAGCGCCCTCGATTTTACGGAATTGGACGTATCGTCATTGCCTATGTATATATGCTGACAGTTTGTATTTACTATATTGTCGGATCTTACATAGCAGTCCCTTCTCCAGCTAAAGTTACGGTCAAGCTCAACAAGCGGATCCACCGTTACCGGATAAACCCGTTCCTCGCTGTCGAGCCACTCCTTGTCCCATGCTGCTATCTCTATCTTGGCCTTGCCGTTTTTCTCGGCCAAAATTGTCATGGTCACGCCGGCGCACTCGTTTCCCTCAGCGTCGGACATATACGGCGCGCTCAGCACATACTCGACCTCGCCGGCGGAATTGACGAGATTTACCGTCCTTTCGTCCGCCTGCACAAAGTCAAGCCCCTTTGCGCGGTAATTGACCGTAAAGCTCCTTTTAGCCTCACGGCTTTTAAGAACTATGTTTTCCTTAACGCTGCCCGGCATTACAAAATACTGCAGATCCACGCCCTCAAAAGCGTCCTCATACACGGTCTGCTTTACGAGATTATTAAGAACCAAAAAGGCGTCGTTGCCGGTGCTTGCCTCCCCCGTTTCGCTAACAACTGCCGCCCGGCTGCCGGAATTTACCGAATCGAAGCCCCAGACAATTTCTTTATCCCCGTCCTTTATGCTTACGGTACGGTTTTTCTTCGGCTTTTTCGAAAGCTCTATTTCCCTTGCATTGGCCGTCGGAGTGTACACCGTGCGCTCCTCAAGCTGCTCTGCTCCGATCGGAATTTCTCCCGAAATATTCCCCGCCGAAACGCCGCCGGAAGCGCTGCCCAAAGTTCCGTCCGAAACGCCGTCCGACGCTCCGTTTGCAGCATCCTCCGAATTTCCGCCGACGGTATTCTCCTGCTCATCCAAAGAGGATAAATCCGTGCTTTGTTCGGCCTTATCCGGGCTTTCGCCGGCCGGATCGGCCGACAGATTACTCATCGTACCGTTTTCGCCGCTTGAATGCTCGCCGCCACCGCCTGAAGCAGCGGCTGATTGTACGGAATCATCTCTTCGGCCGACGTTTTCACCGGATGCCGCATCATTTAAAGCTCCGGATGAGCACATTGCGTCAAGCTCTTCAAAGCCGTCGGCAGCGTCCTCACGCTTTTGGCGCTCGTACTCCTCCTCGCTTATGACCGTCGTGTTCATGGTGTTATTGTAATCCACCCACTCGCCGTCGCTTCCGCGATAGTGCACATTCATGGGATACCCGACCAAAAGATAGCTGCCGTCGTCCATTAAAAACTGCTTGGTGCTTTCGCTCCGGCGGTCGGCCGCCTCGGCCACTATCCGGTTCTCGGGTTTTCCCGTTATGCTTACCGTTTCTCTCTTCCCGCCGTTGTTAAGACTTCCCTCCGCCGCATTTGTGTCCTTTATCGTCTGAGCCAGGGAATTAAGAGGAAAGGCAAACAAAAACATGGCTGCCGCCAATACCGCCGCAACCATTCTTCTCGGTTTATATATCTTCCCTATGATCCGGGAGCTTTTCGCACTGCTGTTTGCTGCCGCTTCGCCCTTTTCTTCGCGCTTTTTATGCTCTTTCAAATTATATGCAAAGCCATCGCTTGTATCGCCGGAAAAGTGTCCGTCCGCTCCATTTTTCCTTCGATTACACACTAAAAATCTCCTCCCCGGTTTTCCTCTGTTTTGGAAATTTAATTCTGCTCCCATTATACACCCCCTCTCCCATCGTCGTCAATACCATTTTATATCCCTTTTTTAATACATTTTTGTTACCTTTTACGATAATACTGCTATACTTCCCCAATTACGCGCTTGAAAAGCGACTGTTAAGACCGAATCATGCCAAAAATCGTCTTATAAGTTTTATTATAATTTCACTTCCGTGGCACACTGCTTCCACAAAAATGCGTTGTAGGTATTCCGACAACGCAAAAAATTACGTATCGGCGGATTATCGGTTGTATGTAATTGTTTTTTGTCATATATGTATAGAAAAAGGCCGCCGTGGGAAATTACCACGACGGCCTTTAAAACTAAAATAAACCGATTACTTTTTTATTATAACTTTTACCTTGCTTTATAAGACGAATCGGCACATCGCCAAATACATCAAAAGTCAAAAAGCTAAAAGTTATTTACCCTCGCCCGAAATGATTAATACTTGGGACGCGGGGTATATCCGGTATGAAGTATGGCATGCGAACGATGGCTGCCGGGATACTCAAGATACTCGTCATAAAGACGCTTGACATCGGGGTTCTCGTGCGACTTTCTAACGGGGAGATTCTGATCGTCACGATAAAGCGCATCCGCCCTTACCTTGCGGACGTCAACCGTGTTGCGAACCTCAGCCGGGTATATCGGTTGGCCGCCGCCGTTGACACAGCCGCCGGGGCAAGCCATAATCTCAATGAAATCATACTGTTTCTCGCCGGATTTTACCGCATCGAGCACCTTTCTTGCATTGGAAAGTCCCGAAGCAACAGCCACGCGGATGACATTTCCGTCAAGATCATACGTCGCTTCTTTAACGCCTTCCACACCGCGGACATCGTCAAACTCGAGCTTGGTAAGCGGTTTGCCGGTGACCACTTCGCTTGCGGTACGAAGCGCTGCCTCCATAACACCGCCGGTAGCGCCGAATATCGTTCCGGCGCCGCTGCCGAGTCCGAAGGGAGAATCGTACTGTCCGTCGGGCAACGACGTAAACTTGATTCCGGCCTTCTTTATCATGCGGGCAAGCTCACGCGTGGTAATCGAAGCGTCGATATCGGCAAGGCCTTTAACTGCGGTGTGATCTACCCTTTCGGCCTCGAATTTCTTTGCGGTGCAGGGCATAACGCTGACCACAAAAATATCCTCGGGGGCTATACCGGTCTTCTCGGCATAATAGGTCTTGGCCACCGCACCGAACATTCCCTGCGGAGATTTACAGGTGGAAAGATTGTTAAGAAATTCGGGGTAATAATGCTCGGCAAACTTGATCCAGCCGGGCGAGCAGGAGGTGATAAGCGGAAGATTCTTCTTCTCCTTATATCTCTCGAGGAACTCGGTGGCCTCCTCCATTATTGTAAGGTCGGCACTGAAGTTGGTGTCGAAAACGCCGTCAAATCCCAGCATTTTAAGGGCGGTTACCATTTTGCCGGTAACAATGGTGCCCATGGGCATACCGAATTCCTCACCGAGTCCTACGCGGACGGCAGGGGCGGTCTGAACCACGACATGCTTGGTGGGGTCATTTATGGCATCGAAGACCTTAGCGGTATCGTCCCTCTCCGAAAGGGCTCCGGTCGGACATACGTTTATGCACTGTCCGCACGATACGCAGGCAACCTCGCCGAGGTCGGCTTCAAACGCACAGCCGATGTGGGTTGAAAATCCGCGGTCGTTAGCGCCTATAACGCCGACCGACTGGACCTTATCGCAGGCGGCAACACAGCGACGGCAAAGTATACACTTTGAATTGTCGCGATACATATGGGTCGCAGATGTGTCGTAAACTCCTCCGGGATTCTCGCCCTCATAGCGGTTGACATCGTCAACGCCGTAGTCCTTGCAAAGCTTTTGAAGCTCGCAATTTTCCGAACGGACACATGAAAGACATGATTTATTATGAGTAGACAGCATAAGCTGAAGGGTTGCTTTCCTCGACTCGATGACAGCGGGGCTGTTGGTCGTGACTTCCATTCCCTCATTTACGGGATATACACAAGCGGCAACAAGGCTTCTTGCGCCTTTTACCTCAACAACGCAAATACGGCAGGCGCCGATCTCGTTTATATCTTTCAAATAACAAAGGGTAGGAATTTCTATTCCCGCAATACGGGCGGCTTCGAGTATGGTGCTGCCCTTGGGAACACTGCAGTCTATGCCGTTTATTTTGATATTAACATTTTCCATTGCTCGTCTCCTCCTTACTGCTTGATTATTGCGCCGAACTTGCACTTCTCCATGCAGGCGCCGCACTTTATGCACTTGGATTTATCAATGGAGTGGGGATTCTTGACCGAGCCGCTTATAGCGCCGACGGGACATACCCTTGCACAGGCGGTACAGCCCTTGCACTTGTCCTCGATTATCTCATATGAAAGCAGCTTCTTACATACGCCGGCAGGACACTTCTTCTCGGTAACGTGCGCGATATATTCGTCGCGGAAGCGGTTAAGGGTCGAAAGAACGGGGTTCGGAGCAGTCTGGCCGAGTCCGCAAAGCGAATTGCTCTTTATATAATGGCAAAGCTCTTCCATCTTATCAAGATCCTCAAGAGTACCCTCACCGCGTGTTATCTTGTCAAGCATCTCATAAAGGCGCTTGGTACCGACACGGCATGGGGTACATTTACCGCAGGACTCGCCGACGGTGAATTCAAGGAAGAACTTGGCAATATCTACCATGCAGTTATCCTCGTCCATTACGATAAGTCCGCCCGAGCCCATCATGGAGCCGATGGCTATAAGGTTATCGTAATCGATGGGGGTGTCGATAAGAGAGGCAGGAATACATCCGCCCGAAGGACCGCCGGTCTGTGCAGCCTTGAACTTCTTGCCGCCCGGTATGCCGCCGCCGATTTCCTCGATTATCTCGCGGAGGGTGGTTCCCATGGGAACCTCAACCAGTCCGGTGTTGTGGATCTTTCCGCCCAGAGCGAATACCTTTGTACCCTTGCTCTTTTCGGTACCGATCGATTTGAACCAATCGGCTCCGCGTAAAATTATCTGACATACGTTAGCGTAGGTCTCAACGTTGTTTATTATGGTCGGCTTGCCGAAAAGTCCCTTTACTGCCGGGAAGGGCGGACGGGGTCTCGGCTCGCCGCGGCGGCCTTCAATAGAGGCAAGAAGAGCGGTCTCCTCGCCGCATACGAACGCGCCGGCGCCAAGCCTTATATGAACGTCAAAATTAAATCCTGTGCCGAAGATATCCTTGCCGAGCAGGCCGTATTCCCTGGCCTGATCAATGGCTATCTGCAAACGCTTAACGGCTATGGGATACTCGGCTCTTACATATATATATCCCTCGTCCGATCCTATTGCATAACCGGCAATTGCCATTGCTTCAAGTACGGCATGGGGGTCGCCCTCGAGAACCGAACGGTCCATGAACGCACCGGGGTCGCCCTCGTCGGCGTTACATACTACGTATTTTTTATCGGACTGATTGGCCGCCGCAAAGCTCCACTTAACGCCGGTGGGAAATCCGCCGCCGCCGCGTCCGCGGAGTCCGGCATCCTTAATTATATTTATAACATCCTCAGGCTTCATCTCGGTTAAAACCTTACCGAGAGCGCTGTAACCGTCCATTGCTATGTACTCTTCGATGTTCTCGGGGTTTATAACACCGCAGTTGCGAAGAGCAAGACGCATCTGCTTCTTGTAAAACGGTGTTTCGCTCAAAGATGCGGCCGAAACCTCATCCTCGGCGCTTTCGGCCGTTTTTCCGTCATAAACAAGACGGGTGACTATTCTGCCCTTGAGCAAATGCTCCTCAACGATCTCGGGAATATCTTCAAGGGTGACCCTGCTGTAAAAGGTTCCCTCAGGATAAACAATCATTATGGGGCCGAGCGCGCAAAGACCGAAACATCCAGTCTGAACTATTTTAACCTCTTCGTCGAGTCCCTTGGCCTTAAGCTCTGCTGCCAAAGCTTCTCTCAAAGCGGGACTTCCCGAAGAAGTACAGCCCGTACCTCCGCATATCAACACATGTGAACGTACCATTTTTTCTCCTCCATTAAAGCTCGGTATTACCGATGGTATATTCAGCAACGACCTTGCCGCCCTTTATATGCTCGGCAACAACGCGTTTTGCTTTTTCCGGGGTCATTTTTACATATGTGACCTTATCCTTGCCGGTCTCGAAAACCTCAACTACCGGCTCGTACTGACAAATTCCTATGCAGCCCGTCTGGGTTACGGTTACGCTTTCACCGAGTCCGGCGTTTGCAACCTCTTCAACAAATGCTCCGAGCACAGGACGTGCACCGGCGGAAATACCGCAGGTCGCCATTCCGACCACTATACGTGTGGAATTCTCGCCCTCTCTGAGTGCTACCTTGTCCTTCATTTTTTCCCTGATAGCCGCAAGTTCTGCTAATGACTTCATAAAAGTTTATACCCCTTTCATGGTGTTTCGATTATATAATAAATTTAATTATATACTTAAACTTTATACCGAATTACTCTGACCTTTTGTCTTGGTCACATCTTTAAAATTCCGGTTTCGTTATACTGTTCGGTCAAACTTTCCTTTATCCAGCTTATTACCTCAAAATTATCAAGCGGAACGCCGTTTAAAACCTCGCGAATCTCCCTTGTGTCAAGACTGACGGTCTTGCCGTCCCTTGTGTGGGTGTAGACAAAATCGGTGCCGGGATTGCCCTGAATAAGGGTCACAACGGTCGACACCATGTCCCCGAGCGGCACAAAATCAATGCTCGAAGCATCAAAATAAGCCGTGGTGATTGTCCCGTGGGAATCCGGATATTCCTCCTCGCTCTTCGACGTAATCTCGATATGTCCGCCGGTAAGCTCGGCCGCAAGCCGTAAAAACGGAATTCCAAGCCCGACCTTACGGGTGGTTCTTGTCGTATAAAACGGGTCGGTTATTTTTTTTAAGGTCTGCTCGCTCATTCCGCAGCCGTTGTCCTTTACCGAAAAGGAAAAATCCTTTCCGTTTTGTGTCAGGGTGAGATAAATCTCGCTCGCTCCCGCTCGGGTGGAATTCTCGGTTATATCAAGAATGTATAAAGAAAGCTCCTTCATTACGTTACCCTTATTCTTCGGTTATAGGCTTTTTAAGCAGCTCGAACAGCCGTTTTCTCATAAGCGCGCTGCTGTAATTTTCATCATCAAGCTCGAAAAAATTTTCCGCCTCGTTTATATTCCAAAGATAATGCGCGTCGGATGAAACTATCCGCCTTTTGCCCTTTACATTTTTATAGCGCTTTTCGTATTCGCCGACCGATGACGGATCGCTGTATTCGAGGCAGTCAAAATGCGGTTCCTCCGGAAAATCGCCTAAAACGGCTATTATTCCGTTTGACGGTCGGTCAATATGAGCCGGATAGCATATTCCGCCGTATTTTTCGCAAAGCTCTGCCCCCTGCTCGAGAGAAAGCAGCGTTGCATTCGGAAGCAAGAACTCCTCCTCGCCGGAAATCTTATCGTTTTGGTCGTATATGTACTGATGTCCGAATATTTCGGTCTTATTCTTTATCTTAACGCGGTTCTCGTCCACCTCGCGGCCGAACGAAATGGCCGAATCAAGCTCCTCAAACAAACAGACAAGATGAATTTCCTCGGCCGTCGTAAGCTCCATCCCGGCTATAGGAATAAGCCCCTGCCTTTTACATTCGGCATAAAAAGCCGGACAGTTACGGGTAGTATTATGGTCGCAAAGAGCCACTATATTAAGCCCGTTCAAAACGGCCATTCCGGCTATATTCGCCGGGGTCATATCATCGTCTCCGCATGGAGACAGGCAGGAATGTATGTGCATATCGTAATAAAACTTCTGCATACAGCCCACCCTTGTCTTTTTATTTATTCTATCGCCTTACTGACCGCTACCGATGTTTCGTATACCGGCAGGGAACTTCTTAAAACACATACATCCTTTACCTTCGCCGCGGCGAGAGCGTCGTCATCAAGCTCGACACCCTCGGCCAGAATAACGCACGAAACGTCGGTAAGAGAAGCCACGGCCGGAACATTTATGTTGGACATTATGGTTATCCAGACATTGCCGCTTTTTGCATGGGACATAACCCAGCTGAGCAGATCGCCTATGTAACAGCCCTGTACCTCGCGCTGTGTATCGCCGCAAAGAACATCAAATTCAAGCCTTCCGGCCAAATCGCTAACCGTCATCAGTCGTTTTCCTCTTTCAAAAGCTGATAGAATTCCTTTATTTTTTGCCTCATATGGACTATGCAATCGTCCTCGCTCGCCTCGCCCTTTACTATGTCCTCCGCAAAGGCAGCGCATGTAGGAGCACCGCACGATCCGCAATCAAGCTTGGGGAGTCGTTCGTATATCGTCTGCACGAAGTTCATCTTCTTAATGGCAGTCGATCTGTCGGCACCGAAGGGCGAATACGGAATGTACTCGACCGGATCGGTTTTGACCCCGTCGGGGATATCCTCAAACGGTCCGTATTTAAAGCTTTGGGTAACCGGCATATAACGTTTGAGCGACTGCAGTCTCGCCTTGGCTATGTAGGGATTCGCCACCGTCAGCACTCCGCCGACGCAACCGCCGTTGCAGGCGTCAAGCTCTATGAATTCAAGGTTCGGGAATTCGGAATTATCTATCTGCTCTAGCACCCTTATAACGTTTTCTATTCCGTCGGCCGCAAGATAGCGGTCGTTGAATATGGCGCTCGCCTCGCCTCCGGTAGAAGCCCAGCTCACCCCGACCATTCCGGTCTCGGTGGATTTTTCGGGCGTTGTCCCGGCGCGCTTTTTCATACGGTCGAGCAATGCGAAGTATACGTCGCTCATCGAAAGCACTAGGTCGACCTCGCTTTTGAAATCGGCCGTGCTGTTGTTAACGTAGCTTACCTTGGCCGGACACGGAGAAATAAAACAGGTGACTATGTCGTCCGGTTTTAACTCCGGATGCTTTTCAAGCGCCTCTTTTTTGGCAAAGCGGGCCGCAAGCTCAACGGGAGAAAGTATCGGCATTATATTGTCGCACAAAAACGGGAAACGCAAGCTTATAAGCCGGATGATCGCCGGACACGCCGAGCTGATAACCGGCTTTTTGATTCCCGGCTTGGATAAATATTTGCGCGTATAATCGGAAACGAGCTCAGCAGTGCGCGCAACCTCATAAACATGGTCAAAGCCCATATCATAAAGTCCCTGAATGACATAATCTATATCATCCAGATTGTCAAACTGCCCGTAAAGAGCCGGCGCCGGCAAAGCGATCTTGTACTTGAATCTGTCAATTTTATCAAGGTGATCGTATATCGATTTTTTGGCTTTGTAAGGGCATATGCGGATACATTCGCCGCAGTCTATACACCTTGCCGGATTTATGGCCGCGTGACCCGACCGTATACGTATGGCTTCGGTCGGACAATGCTTGAGGCAGTTCGTACATCCTTTGCATTTGCTCACATCGAGCAACACGGAGTGTTTATACTCAGACATAATAACCCACCACTCGCCGCGCTGTGCGTTTTATTCTTTAAAAATCAGACCGCGGCCACCTTCATTGTTATTTTGGTTCCGACACCGACTGTGGATTCGATCTTCATATCGTCGGTATAGCGCTTCATGTTCGGCAGTCCCATTCCGGCTCCGAAGCCAAGAGCCCTCACATTATCGGGCGCCGTGGAGTACCCTTCCTTCATAGCAAGGGGAATGTCCGCAATGCCCGGCCCGTGATCCTCAAGGGTAATATCAATGCAGTCGGGAGTAATAACCACCTCAACCTCGCCGCCTCCGGCGTGAATAACCATATTGATCTCACCCTCGTACATGGCGATGGACACCCGTCTTATAACATCGGGCGAAAAGCCCATTTGCCTGAGCTTTTTCTTCACCTGGACCGAGGCTTCCCCTGCCGAGGTAAAGTTCTGTCCGTCAACGTCATAATGAAGTTTAAGCTTTTCTGCCATTATTCTTCACCGCTTTTGGTGGCGGTACTGCCGAGCCCCGACGAATAAAGCTTTCCGCAGGCCTCGTACATCCGCATTTTTGTAGCGAGAAGAACCATAGAGCTGTCCTTCGCCAGCTGCTTCATTTCCTCGGTCGGTATTTTGCTCCTGACAAATACTATGCAGTGCATATCCATCATATCGGCCGTACGTACGACCTGAGGATTGACAAGCCCGGTAAGCAACACGCCCTGATCCTTAACGTAAGCCAAAACATCGCTCATCATATCGCTTCCGCAGGCCGAATACACCTCGTCGTCAAGACGATCCTCGCCCGTAAGAATCTCGGCATTAAGCAGATCTTTTATATCACGAATCTTCATATTGAACATCTCCCGGTGTTTCATAAAGATAAAACGGTGAAGCTTAAAAGCTTAAAACATAAAAGGATGATTCCGGTTTTTATCAGGCACGGTATTTGGCAAGAATTCCGGGGACCTCTGCCGGAGTAAGCTTTCCGTAAACATCGTCGTTTATTGTCATTACGGGAGCAAGACCGCAGCAACCGAGACATCTTGTATCCTGAATCGAGAAAAGCCCGTCGCTCGTGGTCTCATCCGGGCCGATTTTAAGCTCGTCCATAACCTCTTTAAGCACTGCCGCCGCACCTTTAACATAGCAGGCCGTGCCAAGACATACCGAAATTTTATATTTTCCCTTGGGCTTTATGCTGAAGAAGGAATAAAACGACACAACGCCGTACACTTCCTCAAGCGGGACATTAAGTCCCTCGGCCACAAAGGTCTGAACCTCCAAAGGCAAATAGCCGTATATTTCCTGTGCTTTTTTAAGCACCTGAACCAGCGCACCCTCAACATCCCTGTACTGATCGATAACCTTATCAAGCTCGAGATGTTTTTCGGTCGTATCCTTAAAAGGTACATACTCCAGTTTATTTTTCATTTTCTGCCCATCCTCCTTGAAAACAGCCCCCTTATTCCGGCAAAACGGAACGGGCGGCCGCTTTTTACATATAAGCTTTGATAATTATAACCGCTTACATGGGATTTGTAAACACTAAAATTGTGTAAATTTCAGTTTTTTACGCCTTTTTAGGAAAAAATATACCGTCACTCGCATGACGGTATGCAAAAAGTTCAATATCATACTGTACCTGACGGATCTGGTAGCCAAATTATCGGCAAAAACAAATCGGCATCCGGTCCTATCGCAAACCGACATCGTTTCTTGCCTTAAGCCACGCCGGTCATTATTACAAGCTGTACGTTTTGCCGTTACGAACTCGATTTCGGCAGAGGAAGATCCGGTTCCTATGAACGTGCTAAGGTTAAACCGAGGGGATTCCCCCCGTTTGATTACATCCTGCCGGTAGAACCGAAGCCCCCGGCAGCTCTTAAGGTATCGCTTAAATTCTCGCATTCCTCAACCGTAACGAGCGGCAGCTCGCCGACAATCAGCTGGGCTATACGCTCATTAGGCTTTATCACATAATCGTCAGCCGACGAATTATGAAGTCCCACTATTATTTCGCCCCTGTAATCGCTGTCAATAACTCCTACACAGTTGGCGGGACTTAGTCCGTGCTTTATGGCAAGTCCGCTTCTGGCATAAATAAAGGCCGCAAAGCCCACCGGCAATTCGATTGCAATTCCGGTGGGAAAGCCTACCGTTTCGCCCGACTTTACCGTTACCTCACCGTCAATACAGGCGGTAATATCCATTCCGGCCGAGCCCGGCGTTGCAATTTTCGGGATATCTGCCCCCTCGCGCACCTTTTTAATCTTTAATGTAACACTTCCGCGTCTTTTCATAAAAACACACTCCCGGAAAATATAAATATACCTTTTTTTAATTATAACCCGTAGTCACAGTCAAATCAACAAATTTTTATAACCGGTCAAAACCGATTGTACAAGTGTCAGTGATGGGTGACACTTGTACAAAAAAAATATAAAAAATTAAAATTATCACTTGACAAAACGGCCCATATGCTGTATTATAACATTCGCCGCTTGAAAAAAACGGCGCTTTAAAGTTCGGGGGCATAGCTCAGCTGGTTAGAGCACCTGCCTTACAAGCAGGGGGTCACAGGTTCGAGTCCTGTTGCCCCCACCACTTAAAGCACGGCTC
>ERZ857998.2750-NODE-2750-length-15765-cov-10.591216_pt1 | contig 15765 bp, 10 predicted proteins | sample MGYA00519954_ERZ857998 | MGnify/ENA primary metagenome ERZ857998 (study PRJEB31778, sample SAMEA3449424) | human gut metagenome | biome: human gut; feature: human-associated habitat; material: faeces | place: United Kingdom | collected 2010/2012 ...
TGGATTTGGAGCACCCGCTGGAAAACGATACTTATGAGGAGCTGGCGCCGCTTCTTGGCAGAATCAATCAGCAGCGGCGCCAGATCGATTTGCAGCTTGCCGGGCTGCAGCGCAGAAATGATGAGTTTGCGCAGATTACAGGCAGCATGAAGGAAGGGCTGCTCCTGCTGAATGAAAAGAATCAGATTCTCAGCATCAATCCGATGGCGCAGCGGTTATTTGAAACAGACGAGAGCTGTGTGGGAGAGGACTTTTTGGCTGTGGAACGCAGTTCGGAGGTCAACGCGGCAATCGCGGAGGCTTTCGCGAAGGGCAGCAGCAAGATTCAGCTTCCGCGCGGGGAGCGAACCTATCAGCTGGATATCAGCGCGATTAGTTCCGGCGGCGCGGTCATCGGCGCGGTCATCCTTGTCTTTGATATTACGGAGAGTATGCGCGCGGAGCAGAGCCGGCGGGAGTTTACCGCGAATGTTTCGCACGAGCTCAAGACGCCGCTGCAGTCGATCATGGGCAGCGCGGAGCTGATTGAAAACGGTCTGGTAACAGAAAAAGATCTGCCGCGTTTCGTTGGGCATATCCGCACCGAAGCGGCGCGGCTGGTAACGTTAATCGAGGACATCATTCGCCTGTCGCAGCTCGATGAAGGCAGTGAGCTGCCGTTTGAGGTCTGTGATTTGACGGAAATCGCGCGTGAGGTGACGGAGTCTTTGGCAGACGCGGCAGATCAGAGAAAGATCAGTTTGACCTTCAGCGGTGAGCCGTTTGGACTTTTCAGCGTCAAGCGCCTGCTCGCGGAGATCTGCTATAATCTCTGCGATAACGCGATCAAGTATAATCGGGAAGGCGGTCAGGTGATGGTGTCTGTCAGTCGCGTGGGGGAGGAAGCCGTACTGGCTGTCAAGGATACGGGCATCGGCATTCCGCCGGAGCATCAGGAACGCGTCTTTGAGCGTTTTTATCGCGTGGATAAGAGCCACTCGAAGGAGTCCGGCGGTACCGGACTGGGACTTTCGATCGTCAAGCATGCAGTGCAGGACCTGGGCGGCAGGATCGAGCTGGACAGCACGCCGGGCGAGGGAACGGAGATCAAGGTCTATCTGCCGCTGAAATCCGCGGTTTAGAAGCCTCCTGCGCTTGCACTTTCCTGCCAATCTTTGCTAATGTCTGACACTTTCGCGCCGCTTTTTGGGGTAAGCGGGCGCTAAAGATGTAACCCTTGCGCCTTTTCGTTCAATGCTGCAGGCCTGGCACCGCTTTTAGGGGTAAGCGGCCTCTAAAGATGTAACGCGGTTGGCTTTGCCGCAGAGGCTGCAGGCCCAGCGCCGCTTTTTGGGGTAAGCGGGCGCTAAAGATGTAACCCTTGTGCCTTTTCGTTCAAGGCTACTGGCCCGGCGCCGCTTTTTGGGGTAAAAACGCTCTAAAGATGTAACGCTGTTGGCTTTGCCACAGAGGCTGCAGCTATAGAATCACTGTTGTTTGTTGAAAACAACAATCAAATGATATATAATTTATTTTGCAACACAATTTTAGAGATGCGATGTGGAAAACTTTCTATTTTTTATCTGGAAATTCATGGACATCCCTGAGAAAACAGGTGAAGCATTACATCTTTTTGCTCAAACTCCGCGGAAATGGGAACTTTCACTTGTTTAGCACTTTTCTTTCTCCATTTTCTTTGTCCCTTTTCTTTGCCGGTGTTCCTTGACAGATGACATCCGGCACGAAGGCGCTTGCCTTAAAAAATTGAAAAGCTTTCGCGAGTCGCGAAGGTGCCTTGCTTTGCAGCGCCGGAGCTGACACAGCACGATTGTTCCGACATTTGAACAAAAGTGCCTCGCAAAAAAATGAACAGCCGCAAGCTGGCTGTGTGAAACACCGTTGTCTTACCGATATCAAAAGACAGCGGTGTTTTTTTGTAGGTAGCGGCGCGGCGATCTTTTTGGGATCTGTTACAAGGATCTTTCAGAATCTTGCGAAGTGGCGGGCATCTGTTTGCGTCATGCACGCGCAGAATCCCGACATACATGATGCGTCTGCGGTATTTTCGGAATCACGATAAAAGCACTTTGCAAAGCGGCACGCATGCATGAGCGCCATGTACGCATAAGAAGAATCGCAGATTTCGTGATGCGCACTTTTATCTCTCGAAAAGAAAAGGCGGCTTCTTGATGACAGAAATGCGGAATTATGGTAAGATAGTTTTACGCGCAAAATACTTCCTCTGAAATTAGGAATCAGCGCGGCGATAGAATCAAAAACAAAGGGGTGCATGGAGGATGCGAGGCAGAAAGGCGAATCCGCAGGGGGAAAAAACAGGAGGACCGGACGAAAGCGTGTGGCACGGCAGGAGGACAAGACGGAGCGGCAGCGGCAGGAGAACGAAGCGCGGCGGTAGACTAGCAGCGACGATGGCAGCTGTCGTGGTTTGTACGGCAGCAGGCGCATGGGGTATCGACAGCAGCGCCGGCGGCGGACAGGGGCTTGTCGGGCAGGAATTCAAACAGTTTTTCGCCTCGACGCCGATTTACGAATGGCTGCAGCCAAGCGCGGGAAGCGGGTCGCCGGATTGGATTCAAATTCCGGCAAAGAACGGCGCGCAGGGAGAAGTCATCGAGATTCCGGCATACAGCGGTGAGGCTGTTGTCGAACTAAATCATAATCGCCCGGATTTTGACGAGGCAGATCTGACGACGGGGGCATTTGAAGACTACAGCGACCTGGATGATCTGGGGCGCTGCGGCACGGCTTACGCAAATATCTGCAGGGAGCTGATGCCGACCGAAAAGCGCGGCAGCATCGGCATGATTCGTCCGAGCGGCTGGCAGACCGCGCGCTATGATGATCTGATCAGCACGAAGTATCTTTATAACCGCTGTCATTTGATCGCTTACAGCCTGGCGGGAGAGAACGCGAACGAGCGCAACCTGATCACCGGCACGCGTTACATGAATGAAAATATGATTTCCTATGAAAATGCGGTGGCTGCTTACGTGCAGGAAACAGACGGACATGTGCTGTATCGCGTGACCCCGGTCTTTGAGGGAAAAAATCTGCTGGCGAGCGGCGTGGAGATCGAGGCGATGTCAGTCGAGGACTGCGGCCGGAGCGTAGCTTTTCATGTGTTTTTATACAACGCGCAGCCGGGGGTCGGGATCGATTACGCGACCGGAGAAAATTGGCGCGCGGCAGAGGCGTAAGCAAGGCAAACGCATAACAAAGGCATGACAAAAAATCATAGCGATATTCGGCGTCTGTTTGGGCGCGAGAGGAAAATAAAAAGGAAAGAAAAGAAGAAAAATAAAAAGTGAAAAAAAGTTAAAAGGAGAGAAAAGGTGGCAGAGATGAGAGAAGCATTGAGTGCATTGAGAAATGAGATGCAGGCAAACGGTATCGACGCATGGATCGTGCCGACAACGGATTTTCATGGGTCGGAATACGTCAACGACTATTTTAAGTGCAGGGAGTACCTTTCTGGCTTCACAGGGTCCGCGGGAACTTTGGCAGTCACGCAGGACGCGGCGGCGCTGTGGACGGACGGCAGATATTTTTTGCAGGCAGAGACTCAGCTTGCGGGCAGCGGCATTACGCTGATGCGCGAGGGCATAGAGGGGGTCCCGCAGCTGCCCGCATGGCTCAAAGCGCATCTGCCCGCGGAGGGTGCAGGGCGAACGGTCGGATTTGACGGAAGAGTTGTGGATCTGAAGCTGGGCAGAGAGCTGGCAGCAAGCTTTCCGCTGCGCTGGGAGCTCGATTTGAGCGATCAGGTATGGGCGCAGCGGCCGCCGCTGGCAGCGTCTGCAATCTACGCGCTGCCGTGGGAGGTGACCGGCGAATCCGCAGCGTCGAAATTAGGGCGGATTCGCCGCGCAATGCGGGAAGCGGGCGCGGATTATCATTTGATTACTTCTCTGGAGGAAATCGCCTGGATTTGGAATCTGCGCGCGAGCGATGTCACGCACACGCCGGTATTCTATGCGTTCATGCTGCTGACGCCGCAGGAAACGCGGGTCTATCTTTTGAACGAAACGCAGGAGGCGGCGGCGCTGTTCCGCGCGGCGCTGCAGGAAGGAGGGGCAGCGCGCACGCATACCTTGTCTGACGTGACGACGGATGGCAGCGAATGCGCAGGCACTGCTGCCGCGGAGGATGGCGCGCATTCTTGCGCCGCGGAAGACACAGGACACGCGGGCGGTTGTGCCTGCGGGGAAAATCTGCGCGTGCTTCCGTATTTTGATATCTTTGAGGACTTAAAGCAGCTGCCGCCGGGCAGAATCCTGCTGGATGAGAAGCTCGTCAGCTATGGGATAGCGGTTTCTGTACCGGAGCAGGTTGAAAAAATCGCTGCGCAGGATCCAGCGATGCTGATGAAGGCAATCAAGAATGAAACAGAGATTGCGGCGACGTGCCGCGCGCATGTGCGGGACGGCGCAGCGATGGTGCGGTTTTTGCACTGGCTGAAGCAGGAGATGCAGGCGCGGCAGGCCGGAACGGAAGCTGCGCCGATTACGGAGATGGCGGCGGCGGCGCGTCTTGCAGAGGAACGCCGCCGCGAGGGCGCGTATGACTTGAGCTTTGATACGATTGCCGGATACGGACCACATGGGGCAATCGTACATTACGAATCCACGCCGGAGACGGATGTGGTGCTCGCGCCGGAGGGCTTCCTGCTTGTGGATTCCGGCGGACAGTATCGGGACGGCACGACGGATATCACGAGGACGGTCGCACTCGGACCGCTGACCGACAAGATGAAGCGCTGCTATACGGCGGTGCTCAAGGGGCATATCGTTTTGGCAAGTGCACGCTTTGACGCGGAGACCACCGGTGAAGAACTGGATCAGAGAACACGCGAACCGCTGCGGGCGCAGGGACTGGACTATCTGCACGGTACAGGGCATGGTGTCGGACATCTTTTGAGCGTGCATGAGGGACCGCATACCATCAGCCCGCGCGGCAAGGATTGTCATGTCCTGCCGGGTATGATCAGCAGCGATGAGCCGGGCGTATATCTGGAGGGAGAATTCGGCGTCCGCCTGGAAAACGAGATTCTCTGCCGCGAAGCGCAGGCGGAAACAGACGGCGAAGAGAAAGCCTTGCGATCCGGCGCGGATGCAAAAGCGCAGGCGGGTACTGCGGAGCAGAACGAAAGCCATGCGGGATGCAGCGCAGGCGCAAGCGGCAGGACATTCTGCTTTGAAACGATCACATTTTGTCCGTTTGAGCGAGAAGCCATTTTAACGGAGCAGCTCACCGAGGCAGAGCGCGCTTGGGTCAACCGCTATCATCAGCAGGTTTACGAGACGATCGCGCCGTTTTTGGACGAAGAAACGCGCGCGTGGCTGGCGGCACAGACAGCGCCGCTGTAAGGCAAATGAAAAAATTTTATTATGCGTGGAAATATCGCCATGCGATATTTCCGAAATAACGACAAAAGCACCTTGCGAAGCGGCGCTCACCCATGAGCGCCGCTGTAAAGCAAATTAAGATTTTTTTAAGAAAAATCTGCAGTCTTTTTTCGGCGCGGGTGGTATGATAGCAGCAAGGAAGGGGAAAAAGGGGAGGACGGTATATGAAAGGTACGATATTGATCGTGGATGACAATCGGGAGATCGTCGATTCGCTCGGCAAGCTGCTGGCCATTGAGGGCTATGAGATTCTGACGGCCTATGACGGTATGGAGGCTCTCAGCGTGCTTGAAAAAAGCCAGCCGGATCTGATCCTGCTGGACGTGATGATGCCGCGGCTGAACGGACTTTCGGCTCTGATGAAAATTCGAGAGAGCCACAATATTCCGGCGATCATGCTTTCTGCCAAAACCGAAGAGAGCGACAAGGTCTCCGGCTTGCTGCTGGGCGCGGATGACTACATCGAAAAGCCGTATAATCCGGCAGAACTTTTGGCGCGCGTGCAGGCACAGCTGCGGCGATACAAGGCTTACGGCGGCAGTCACCCGGCAGCGGAGCAGAAGGCGGATGAGATCGTCAACGGCGGTCTGACCTTGGATATGCGGCAAAAACTGTTGTTTGTGGATGGCGAGGCGGTGCGGCTGACCGCGACGGAGTACAAAATTACGGAGCTTTTGATGCGGCACATCGGACAGGTCTTTTCAGCGGCGCAGATCTACGAAAACGTATGGAATGAGAATGCGGATTTTTCGGTGGAAAATACGGTCATGGTGCATATCCGGCACATCCGGGAAAAAATCGAGATCGATCCGAAAAATCCAAGATATGTAAAGGTGGTATGGGGCATTGGGTACAAAATGGAAAAACACCAAAAATAACGTCCGCGCGTTTTGGCTGGCGCATCGGACGCAGATTCTGACCGGATTTTTGGCGCTGCTCGCCTTGACGCTGTTTCTGCTGCTGGCTTTCAACTATCGCCGGATGAACACCCGCATCGTTTGGAGCTTTGGGCTGGCGATGAATCTGATCGGGGCGGCGGCGCTTTCCCGGTGGTTTGCCTGCCATTTGCAAAAGCGCTATGCGGCATGGGAAACACTTGACGAAGACTTTTATGAGATATGGTCCGCACGCAGTCAGGAGCAGGGAAAGGGGCTGCTGTACATCGCCGGTGCCGCCTTGGCGGGCGTTGCCGTATTCTTCGTCATCAAAAAGGTGACGGATGGCATCTGGTATCTGCCGAACTACGCGTATTTTTATCTATTGTTTTTTACGGTTCTGCTGCAGTATCTGGCGCTGTCGATGACCTTGAAACGCTTTATGAAAGCCAAACTGGACGCGTTTGTCGCGGGACTCAAGGAGCTGAATCGCACGCGGGTGGCGAGGGCGCTACAGGTCGAAAAGGAGAGCATGGAAAAGGCGGCTAAAAGTGAGCAGCTCAAGGTTGATCTGATCTCCAATGTTTCACATGACCTCAAGACGCCGCTGACCTCAATGGTCGGCTATATCGAGCTGCTCAAAAAAGAAGAACTCGGCGATGCTGCCCGCGATTATGTCGAGGTGATCGCAAGCCGCGCCGAAAAACTCAAAGAAATGATCAGCAGCTTGTTTTCTTTGGCAAAAGCCAGCAGCGGCAATATCGAGCTGCATGAGGAGCCGCTCAGCTTCCACACCTTGCTGACGCAGATTCTTGCGGATATGAAGGATCGGATCGACGCGGCAGATCTGGAATTCGTGGTTTGCTTCGACGCTGCGCCGGATCAGCTGATGACGGATAGTGTGTATCTGTATCGCGTTTGCCAGAATCTGATTGAAAACGCGCTGAAATACGCTGCTTCGGGCACGCGCGTGTTCCTCAAGACCTTTGTAAGCAAGGAAGATCTGCATATTGAGATCCGCAGAAAGATCGTCTTTGAGATTACGAATACCTCCGGCTATCCGATCAACTTTGAAAAAGAAGAGATTGTCGAACGTTTCGCGCGCGGCGATAAGGCGCGCAGCAGCGAGGGCAACGGTCTGGGTCTGGCAATCGTCAGCACCTACACCGCAGCGCTCGGCGGCGATTTTGACATCGCCATCGACTGCGACCAGTTCAAGGCACGCATCAGCTTCCCGCTGCCGGAGGAGGCGACTTGCATAAAATCATGATATCAAGGTATTTTTTCGTATACAGGCTGAAAAAAATTTTGTATAATGAAATTACATCAGATAGAAAGTGAGGCGGCGCTATGACGGAAAAAATCTATTCCATACCGGAGATTCAGACGATTCTGTTCCCTGTTTTTAGACGAAACAATGTAAAAAAAGCCATTTTGTTCGGCTCATACGGCAAGCAGACAGCCTGCAGCAAAAGTGATATTGATTTGCTTGTCGACAGCGGTCTGCATGGTTTGCAATTTGTAGGTCTAGGCGAGGAAATCAGAACTGCGTTGGATAAAGATGTCGATTTGTTCGATGTTACACATATCGAGCCAAGCTCGCAGATCTATCATGAAATCGATACAACAGGGGTGCTGCTGTATGAAAAATAGAGGATTGCGCAATCGGATCATTCATGATTATGATGGTGTAAACTTAAAACTCGTCTGGGAAATTATTGAAATAGATTTGGAGGAGTTAAGAGAGCAGCTGCTTTCAATCTGATCTAGGATTAAGAAACAATTAAGAAATACTTAGAAATATTTAAAAGAAATAGAACCCCCATTTTAAGATGCTTGTCTTAGAATGGGGTTTGTTATTAAAGAAATCCATTTGGTTGATAAGGAGAAAACATGCAGGGTGCGGCAAGGAAAGCAGGGTGTGTGAAAGCGGCGCGCGCGAACGCGGGCATGAAAATAGGAAGGGAAGGCGTCAGGCTGCCGGGCAGGCTGACGGACAAGGCGGGCTGTGAAAGGACGATATGTGGGCAGTGCGGAAGCAGAAGAATCCGCGCGGCGCATCTTCTGCTGAGCTGCCTTGCGCTGCTTTTGGCATTGGGGCCTGCGGCGGTGCGCGGGGAATTCTTCGGCTATGGTTCGGACTGGCTCAGTCAGCATCTGCCGCTGGCCGAGACGCTGCGCAGCGCGATGCTGGACTCCGGCAGGCTGCTTCCGTTGTATCTGCATTTGGGCGGCGGCAGCTCGGTCTATGACTTTGCCTACTACGGTCTGCTGCGGCCGGACGTACTGCTCGGCTGTCTGTTCCCGCAGTTCGGGATGGAATACCTTTTGGCAGGCTACAGTCTGGCAGGCATCGTCCTCGGCACGAATCTGCTGTTTTGGTGGCTGCGCCGCAGACTGCGCAGCGAGCCCTCCGGGGCGCGCGCGGCGGCTTTCACTGCGGTGCTGTATGCGGCGGCAACCTGCCTCTTCCACGCGCACAACCAGTTGATGTTCGTTAATTATCTGCCGTTTCTGATTCTGACGCTCATCGGTATCGACCGGATGGCAGAGCAGGGGAAAGGCGCGTGGCTTGTGACAAGCGGCTTGAGTCTGGTTTATCTGCACAGCTTCTATTACAGCATCAGCTGTCTGGCCGTCTGCGGCATCTACGCGATCGATTGGGTGCGGGGGATGCGCGGCGCGTGCAGGGCGATAGCTGATATGCGCTGCACGAGCGAGCCGATCGGTGCAATGCGCGGCGATCATGCACAGGCACATGTATGCGAGCTTCGCGGCGCGCGCGCTAGCGGGAGTCCGGCGTGCGCAGGGAAGCTGCGGCGCAGTGAGAGCGGCACGAAATGCGAAAAAAGAGCAAAAAGCTTTGTGCTGCGGCTCGCGGGCTGCGTCTGTCTTTCGATCGGTTTATGCGCGGTGCTGCTGCTGCCGACCGGACTGGATATTTTGTCCGGCAGCAAGGACGGCGGTGTCTTCGCCGCGCAGCTGAAGCTGCTGGATCTGACGCTGGAGGGTATGCTGTACACGCCATATGGGATGGGGCTTACACTGATCAGTCTGTATTGCCTGCTGACCGCCTTGGCGCAGCGAAAGACCCGTTTTCTCGCGATCTGTATGCTTGCGATTGTTACGATTCCGGCAGTCAGCCTGCTGCTGAACGGTCTGCTCTATGCCAGAGGGAAGATTCTGATTCCGTTCCTGCTGCCGATGCTGCTGCTCTGCGCACAGGTCCTTTGCGGCTTCCTGCAGGGAAGCGAAAAACCGCCGCTTTGGGCAGGCGCGTTGTGTCTGGTTCCATGGGCGGCTGCCTGCACAGAAAGCGGCAGCATCCTGACAAACAGGCTTTTGCTGATTGATTGGCTGCTTTTGCTGGGTTGGATTTTGCTCGACTGGCTGCTGATGATGGGCTGGGTTTTGTGGATGCGCCGCGCGGGCATGAAACGCGTTTTCACAGCAGGACCAGCAACAAAAACATCTGTGAGAACCCGGTGTATCGCCCTGCTTCTTTTGGTACCTTGCGTTGTATCCTGGACTTTACAGATGAAGGCGGGTTATGTGGAGCAGGCGCAGCTCAACTTCGGTACAGTGCGGCAGGCGCTCAAAGGCGCACAGCAGCGCATCGAGCAGGCAGATGCGGACAAGCTGCAAAACGCACGTTGGGAAATTCTCAGCGAGGGCTACAAAATGAGCAATTACGCGCCGCTGCCACAGATGCAGCGGACCTCGATGTATTCCTCGATGACGCAGCAAGACTATGCCGCGTTCTTTTACGATATGGCAGGCAACGCGATCCCTGCCCGCAACCGGGTCGCGTTGGTACCCGGCAAAAATCCGCTCTTCAACGCCCTGATGGGCGTGCGGTACGTGACGGTCAAAGCCGCGGCGGCAGGACAAGAAACAGGCACTGCCGCTGCCGCGCAGGCGCAAACAGACGCTGCAGCAAGTCAAGCGACAGCAGGGATCAGTACCTCGAACCAGCCGCGGGCACAGATAGAGGTGGGCGCTGCCGCGCTGCCGCCCGGTTATGAGGTAATCTATCGTGAAAACGGTTATGTAACCGGCAGGAATCCGGACGCTTTGCCTATCGCTTTCGGTACCGATCGTCTGCTCAGCAAAAAGGATTTTACCGACAGGCTGCGGGAGATTCCCGCGCGTGAAAAAAGGAAACTGACGGAAGCGCTCAGCCTAACAGCCGCCAAGACAGAGGTCAGCTTGTGCTTGCGCAGTGATCTGAGCGGAGACGAGCGCGCGGCAGAGGCAAGGGGATTGCGTCCGGTCACGAATCAGAGCTCTGTGGATGCAAGGAAAATGCGTCCGGTCACGAATCAGCCCCTCGCGGAGACCGGCGGCGCACGCGCAGGCACGACTCGCGTCTCTAAGGGTGCGAACGACAACGGGCTGCAGGGCAAGGTACTGATTTTGGAATTTGACGTCACGCAGGCGAACGGCAGGGAAATCATCATCGACATCAACGGCACGCGCAACAAGCTGTCCGGCAGCAACGCGCCGTATCCGAACGGCAATACGCATTTTACTTATATTTTGGACGCGCACGAGGCACAGACGCTGCATATCGAAAAGAACACAAACGAATACGTTCTGCAAAACCTGCAGTGTCGGCTGCTGGATTTCAAAGCGGTGCTGCAAAGCCGCGATGTTTGGGAGCCGGACACCGATGTCAGCCATGCAGGCAGGGGTGAGGTGTTTCGCGGCAGGATCGACATGCGGCGCGCAGGTTTTTTTGAAACAAGCTATCCATTCCGCGCAGGTTACAGCGTGACTGTGGACGGTGAAAGTGTCAGACCGCGGCGCAGCGCGGCAGGTTTTCTGGTCTTGCCGCTGGCAGCGGGAAACCATGAGGTCCAAATCGACTTTCTGCCGCCGGGCTATCGGGTCGGACTTGGCATCAGTCTGCTGACCCTGCTGCTGTTTGTCCTGCAATTGTCGGCTAGCTGGCGAGGGCGCGCAGGAGCAGGAGAAAGGCGCGCGGGGGCAGGGCGACCGGGGAGGCGTAAGTGCGCGGATAACGGAAGCACAATCGCGGCTGTTTCTGAAACAGCACAGAACCGAGAGCACGGAGCATGAAGCGAAGAAACACATGGAGAGATGCCAAACAAGGAGGAACACACGCATGAAAGTATACACACAATCCGCGCAGCTGATCAAATACATGTTTACAGGCGGTCTGACGACCGGGGTCAATTATCTGATCTATTTTATCCTATTAGGCGCGGCAGGCGATGCGGCGCAGCAAAGCCGCGTTTATCTGGCTGCCAATTCCGCGGCATGGCTGGGGGCGGTCCTGTTTGCCTACGTGATGAACCGTAAGCTCGTATTTCATTCCGAACGTGCCATCGTTCACGAATTTTTGGAATTCGCGGGTCTGCGGCTGGCAACGCTGGCAGTGGAAAATCTGCTGCTTTATCTGCTGATTGATGTATGGCAATGGCAGAGTCCGCTTGCGAAGCTCGCTGTCAGTATCATCACCGTTGCCGCGAACTATGCCGCGTGCAGACTGCGGATCTTTCGCGGGGGAGAAACAAAGCGCATCGAAGAACATATCTAAAACATAGATACCTTCGGTTGACAAAGGCACACACGGTTTGCAAAGACCTCTTTGCCTCTGTGCATCGTTGTCTTCGTTCACCGTAGCACCACTACGCCTCGCTCATCCGCCTTGCACAGAGGCAAATATTTTCTCTGCAAACTTCCTTTGGAACCTGGCGGCTTGAAATTTCGGCGCAGGCAAGGCCGCAGGACGAAGTCCTACTGGACGTAGGTCAAGGACGAGAACGCAGCATGCGTTGAAATTTCAATCCGTCCAGGCGTGTGTGCTCTTGTCAACCGAAGGTAAGAAAGCATGAAAAAGGGGATACAATGAATATAGAAGAAAGAAGAGCTGACAAAATCAGTATCATCGTGCCTTGCTATAACGAGGAGGCGTGTATCGAAATCGTTTACGCAGAGACTGCGGCAGCGATGGAAATCCTCACAGAAAAAGAGCAAGTCTCTTATGAAATCATTTTTGTGGATGACGGCAGCCGCGATGGTACGCTGAAAGCGCTGCGGGAGCTGGCGGCCGCGCACACGCGAGAACCTGCACAGGTGCGCTACCTTTCCTTCTCACGCAATTTCGGCAAGGAGGCGGCGATGCTCGCCGGACTGCGGGAAGCGACCGGCGATTATCTGGCACTGATGGACGCCGATCTGCAGCACCCGCCGACGCTGCTGCCCAGAATGTACCGGATCCTGCGTGACAGCGGCGGCGCTCTTGATTTGTGCGGCGCGCGCCGCCGCGGCCGCGCGGGCGAAGGCAAAATCCGCGCCTGCCTGTCGCGCGGATTCTATAAAGTCTGGAACAGGCTGACCGGCATGGAAACCGCAAGCGGAGAAGGGGACTTCCGTATGATGCGGCGCTGCGTGGCAGACGCGATCCTGCAGCTGGGGGAATGCAATCGCTATACGAAAGGGATCTTTGCTTATGTCGGTTTTCGGACGAGCTGGATCGAGTACGAGAATGTCGCGCGCAGCATCGGTGAGAGCAAGTGGAATCTGCGCGGGCTGCTGCGGTACGCGGCACAGGGCATTTTCGCGTTTTCCGACGCGCCGCTCAAAATCGCCGGACCGCTCGGCACCGGGCTGGTTTTCTTAAGTGTGCTGACCCTGCTGCTGCCACAGACACGGCACGCCATCATCTGCCTGCCGCTGCTTCTGTCCGGGCTGCAGCTGCTGGTACTGCAGGCAATCGGCTCCTATCTCGCGCGGGCATATTGGGAGATTAAACAGAGGCCGGTCTATATCGTGCGCGAGCGCAGCTTAGATACCGGATTCAGCGATAAGCAGAGAGAATTTTCTCCGCCATCGCGCGGCGGGAAATACAGCGGTCCATCGCCTGTTTTTCAATATAGTGATGGGCATCGGATTCACTCATGCGGAGCTGATCGATGAGGACACATTTGGCGCGGCTGATGATGCGGAGTTCTTCGATTTTGGCAGTAAGAGCCGCCTTTTCATTTTCGGCATGCGATAAGCGTTCTAAAGTCGCGGATAAAAGCTGCAGGGACTGCAGAATCATTTCTTTGGAGAGTGGTTTGGAAAGAGTGAGAATGCCGTAGGGAGAGAGCTGACTGCTGACCTTGGGATAATGAGAAGCTTTGACAAAGAGGAGTATGCCGCGGCTGCCGCTCGCGCACAGCTCAGCGGCCAGCTTGAGACCGGATTCGTCTTTGAGCGGCGTATTGATGATGATGATGTCGAAAGCTTCGGCATTGAGACAGCGTCTGGCCGCGTCCGCGTTGTCGAGCACCTTGACCGGCGTGTAGGAGCTGCCGGAAAGAAGGGAAAGCAGAGAGGTGTTTAGCGTTGGTGAAGATGATAATAGAAGAATTTTGTACTTACGGTTAAAGGTCATTCTTTCCCTCCTTTCCGACAGTTCGCCGCTGATCATGCGGAACGCGGACTGTCAGTTCGCGACATAGAGCTGATGATACGGATTGCTACTGTCAGGCGTAATCACCGTATAGGTATCCGCGAGCAGAGGCTCAGCCCTGTAACCGAAGAGCGCGCAGAATCGTGTGATAAGGGGATGGAGCTCCGGCATATCCGCTGCGGTGAACCTATGAGAGGTTGTCTGCTGCGGGAATCCGATGCCGGAAACGTCTCCGCGAAAAATCATTTTGCCTCCGTGCATCCCTGTGCAGGGGAAAAACCCCGAAATGGGTTTCCCATCCGTATGCAGACCTAAAACCAAAATGGTCCCGCCTGCCTGATATTCACCGGCGAAGCTGCCGACTCTGCCGCCGATGAACTCTTTGATCTCATGCTGCCACGCGGTAAGCAGGCTAACCAATCGTTTCGCGCCGATCTGAGGGTCCAGCCGCGCGGTCAGTTCCGGCCGCTGTGTCGCGATTCCCCAACTGCAGCTGCCGCTCTGGCAGGTGCGGCAAAGATGACAGCCCATGGCCAAAAGGGCGGCAGTCGCGATACAACAGGCATCCGCGCCGAGCGCGACAGCCTTGATTACGTCCGCGGAGGAGCGAATGCTGCCGCCGGCGATGATGGATACCCGATTTCGGATGCCTTCATCGCGCAGCCGCTGGTCCACAGCCGCCAACGCCAGTTCAATCGGAATGCCGACATTGTCGCGAATGCGTGTCGGCGCCGCGCCGGTGCCGCCGCGAAAACCGTCGATCGCGATGATATCCGCGCCGCTGCTGGAGGCCTGCCTGTAAATCTCTTCTATGGATTTTTGGCTCCAGTTAGCATTCTGTCGAAAAGCGCAATCGTTTTTTTTGATTTTTAATGCATGAGTGGGGCAAAACGAAACACAGCGCAGACAATCTACGCAACGCGCTTCATCGCACAGCATCTGTCCGCTTCCGGCATCGTAGCGGTGCACCTGATGCGAGCATTGTGTCTCGCAAATGCGGCAGACCGTGCAGCGATTCAGGTCACGAACGACTTCGTATGTAGGGAATATATAATCTTTTGCCATCAGTAAGCACCCTCTTTCACATGTATGATGACAGGCTCACCGCCCATCGGCGCGTAGACATTTTCCGCGTTCGGCTCCATGACACGAATGGCGGATTCTTCGCTGGCGATGAACACTTTGTCGTCCTTCGAGGCGACAACCATCGAGCGAAGCTTCAATCTGTCGTTGAGCGCCATCAGACCGCCTGTGAAACCAAGAATGATGGAAAACGGTCCGGTGATCAGAAGACTCGGATAGACCTTACGCAGATACGTAAGCTGTTCCGCTTGCTGAGAATCTTTTTCCGCGAGTTTATCAATCGTGCTCCAAAACGGAGCCGCGATGACAGAAGCAGTCTCCCGCAGGCTCAGACCTTCCCTGCGCAGCAGGTAGTCCGCCATATAGGTAATGACCTCGGTGTCGGTTTGCAGATTACATCTGTAACCGAACATTTCCATATATCTGCGGTTGGTATCATAGGAAGAAATCTCTCCATTATGTACAACCGAATAATCCAAAAGCGCGAAAGGATGCGCACCGCCCCACCAGCCCGGCGTGTTGGTCGGATAGCGGCCATGGGCTGTCCAGGAATAGGCTTCGTATTCCTCCAGCCTGTAAAAACGACCGACATCCTCCGGATAGCCGACGGCTTTGAAGGTTCCCATGTTCTTGCCGCAGGAAAAAATGTGCGTGCCGCGCAGCGTGCTGTTGACACGCGTGACGGTTCTGACGACAAGTTCCTTTTCATCAAGCTGCTGACGCCGGAGTACAGACGGCAGCGGCGCCGCGAAATAGCGCCAGATCAGCGGGATATCCGTAATCTCTTCAATAATACGAATCGGGATCGCTTCTGCGTCATATATTTCAAAGCTTTCTTTTAGCAGCTTTTCAAATGTGTGTCTGGCTTCCTCATCTTCAAAAAAGAGGTGGAAGGCGAACAAATCCGCATGTTCCGGGTAAATTCCATAGGCGGCGAATCCACCGCCGAGCCCGTTGGAGCGGTCATGCATGGGAA
>ERZ857998.2752-NODE-2752-length-15761-cov-7.303260_pt1 | contig 15761 bp, 14 predicted proteins | sample MGYA00519954_ERZ857998 | MGnify/ENA primary metagenome ERZ857998 (study PRJEB31778, sample SAMEA3449424) | human gut metagenome | biome: human gut; feature: human-associated habitat; material: faeces | place: United Kingdom | collected 2010/2012 ...
CGGGACGGGTCGGGGGGCGGCCTCCAGGCCGGGCAGCATCGCCGGGGCGGCTCCGGGCCGCGCTGCGGGCTGTTTGGGAGGAATTTTCTTCGTTCCGGGCATGGGCGGCAGTGTATACCCCGGCCCCGGCATTGTCATCCGGCCCGGCCTGGCCTATATTTCAAAAACGGCCCGTGCCGGGCCGAATATCCCCAATTTTTAAGGAGCAGGCATGGCTGACAATCCCACCGTGTTGCTGGAAACCTCGTCCGGCGACATCCTGATCGAACTTTTTCCGGACAAGGCTCCCCAGACCGTCGCCAACTTTTTGCAGTATGTGGATGACGGCTTTTATGAAAATACCATCTTCCACCGCGTGATCCCCGGCTTCATGATTCAGGGTGGCGGCATGGGCGCGCGCATGGACGAAAAGGACACCCGCGAGCCCGTGCAGAACGAGGCCGACAACGGCCTGAAGAACGAGCGCGGCACTCTCGCCATGGCCCGCACCCGCGACCCGCACAGCGCCACGGCCCAGTTTTTCATCAATCTGGTGGACAACGACTTTCTGGACCACAGCCAGCCCACGCTCGACGGCTGGGGCTACTGTGTGTTCGGCAAAGTCACCGAAGGCATGGACGTGGTGGACAAGATCGCCAAGGTCAAGACCAAGAGCATGGGCATGCACGAGAATGTGCCCGTGGACATGGTGCTGATCACCGGCGCGAGCCGCTTTGAGTAACAACGTCAAGGAGGCTGTATGTCCCGCGCAATCGTAATGGCGGCCCAGGGGCCGTTTCTGCACGCCTGGGGACTGCTGGAGGCCTATGTGGACGTCTGCCCGGATGAAATATGGGTGGAGAAAAACGGCGGCTGGCCCGTCTGGCAGCAGCTCGCCCACGCGATCATGGTGCTGGATTTCTTTGTGCTCGGCGAGAATGAGCAACTGCTGCCCGTACCCTGCGACATGGACGCGCTCATGCTCAGGACGCAGGACGTTCCGGCGCTGGGCAAGACGGCCCTGCGGGACTACGCGGCCACGGTCAAGGCCCGCGCGGACAACTGGATCGCCGGGCTGGAAGACGCGGATCTGGCCCGCACTAACGTCGTGCTGAGCGCGAAGCTGGGCCGCGAAACCTCCTACGCGGCCACCCTGGTCATGCTGGCCTCGCACACCGACTACCATATCGGCTCCTGCGACGCGGCTTTGAGGAACCATGGTTTGCCGGGCGTGTTTTAGCTGAGACGGCTTGCCCTGTTTTCGCTGTGATGTTCTGGAAAGGCGGCGGCATGTTTTACCGGGAGGCCCCGGCCGAGCATGTCGCCGCCGTATGTTTGCCGGTGGGAAAGGCCGCGCCGGTGAAGGGGGATTGACTTTGAAAATGAAGCCCGCAAGCGGGGAAGCGGCGGTGCGGCAATTGCTGCATGAATATGGCGAACGGAACCGGGATGGAATTCTGGAACTCCTCACGGACGATGTGATCTGGATCGGCACGGCGGCACATGAGCAGATTTTCGGCAAACACGCGGTGGCCCGCTTGCTGGACGACGATCTGCGAACAGACGCGACGCCGTATGACGTGGAGCTCACGGACGTTAAAGAAATTGCTCTCGGACCGGCCGTGGCGACATTGTTCGTGCAGACCAGAGCATCCCTGCGGGGAAGAACGGATTTCGCCCTGGAATGCCGCAACACCTATACCTGCTGCGACAAGGGCGACGGCTTCAGGATTTGTTCGTGGCATTGCTCCACAGCGACGGCCCTGCAGAATGAGAATGAATATTTTCCGCTTTCCTTTGCGGAAAATATCATGAAAAAAGCCACCCTGGATCCGGTGACGCAGATCATGAACCGGGCCAGCTTTGAGGAATCCGTACAGCTTTATCTCAAAGAGCGGCGCGGCAATTACGCGCTGGCCCTCATTGACCTGGATGATTTCAAGGGCGTCAACGACAGGTACGGGCATCATTGCGGCGACAAGGTGCTGGCCTTTGTCGCGCAACGCCTGAAAAGGGCTTTTGCGGAAACAGACCTTGTGGCGCGCCTGGGCGGAGATGAACTAGTGGCCTTTGTGCCTTCGCTGACCGGCGAGGAAGAGCTGCGGGCCAAGATTGAAGCCTTTTTCAGCGGCATCTCCCGCGCATTGACTCTTGATTCCCAGGTCTATATGCCCTCGGCAAGCGTGGGCGTGTGCATTTGCCGGGAAAAGCGGGGAATGAGCTACGAACAGTGTTACAAGACGGCGGACGCCGCCATGTACCAGGCCAAGCACAGCGGCAAAAACGCATGGCGTTTCAAGCGCTTCTGAGAAGGGAAATTTTTTCGGAAAACAAAAATCCGCCGTTGCCCCAAGGCAACGGCGGATCATAATCTTTGAAGAGCGGTCGGCCTTACTTGATCTTGCAGTTGCCGTCCTTACAGTCCGGGGTGGGCTCCACGGGCGTGGCCTGGAAAAGCGCCACCTGCTCCTGGCCGTTATTGTTGGCCAGCACCATAGTGAAGCGCATCAGCCCCTGGGGCAGAGGCGGCACGGCCGTACCCTTGAAGTAACCGTTGGCCGTAAGCATCCTGGTGTTCCCGACCTTGGTGTCGCGCACGTTGGTGAGCGTCAGGCGGTCCACAACCAGCTCCTTGTCTTTGATGCCGGCGATGAAGTGCTCCTTGTCCTGGATATGGCCGTTGGAGCTGACGTGCCAGTAGTTGGGCGCCAGCAATTTTTGCAGGGCGGCCACGTCGCCGGTCATCACAGCTTCGGTGTACAAAGCCACGGTATCGGCCTTGGCATGAGCCACGCCGCCTGCCAGACAAAGGGCCAGAGCCAGAAGAAGCGGCACCAACTGTACAAATTTCATGACATTTCCTCCATAAAATCAAAGGCTTGTTACCGGGCAACGCCCGACTCCGCGCCGATGGGACGCTTTCTTTACGGCTACTTGTCGCGCCTGTCAAGAGGCTGCTGGAACTATTTGCCAAGCGGCGCGCTTTCCTCTACCCTTATCTAAGGAATATCCGTAAAAAGTAAATGCCGGTAACGCTTCCGGAACCGGCTTTTTTGAGCGCAGCAAACGCGAGAGTATATAACGCGAGGCTATAGATTATGTTGACCACTGTTTTGCAGACCATCGGCAATACGCCCATGCTCCGTCTGGATCTTTCCCGCGACCTGCCGGGCACGGTCTGGCTGAAGCTGGAAAACCGCAATCCCGGGGGCTCCATCAAGGACCGCGTGGCCTTTTACCTGATTGAGCGCGCCCTTGAAAACGGCGAGCTGGAGCCCGACGGCGTGTTGGTGGAGGCCACCAGCGGCAATATGGGCATCGGCATGGCCCTGGTCTCGGCCGTGCGCGGCCTGCGTTGCGTGCTCGCCATGCCGGAATCCATGAGCCTGGAGCGCCGCAATCTGCTCAAGGCCTTGGGCGCGGAGCTCAAGCTCACGCCCGCGGACAAGGGCATGGGCGCGGCCGTGCAGGAGGCGCACCGCATCGCCCAGGCCACGGGCGGCCATATTCTCGGCCAGTTCACCAATCCCGAGGCCGTGGAGGCCCATTACCAGAGCACCGGGCCGGAAATCTACAAGGACAGCGCGGGCAAGATGGACGTGCTGGTGGCCGGTGTGGGCTCGGGCTCGTCCATCACCGGCACGGGCCGTTTTCTGAAGGAGCGCATCCCCGGCTTCAAGGTCATGGCCGTGGAGCCCGCGGCTTCGCCCGTGCTCTCCGGCGGCAAGCCGGGGCCGCATCTGATCCAGGGCATCGGGGCGGGTTTTGTGCCGGAAATCCTGGACCGCGCCCTGCTGGACGAAATCATTCAGGTGGACGGCCGGGAGGCCATTGACATGGCCCGCAAGCTCATGCGCACCGAGGGCGCGTGCGCGGGCATCTCCACCGGAGCCAACGTGCTGGCCGCGCTGGGCGTGGCGTCCCGTCCCGAAATGCGGGGCAAGAACATCGTTACCTTTGCCTGCGACACCGGCGAACGCTATATGTCCACAGCCCTGTTCCAGGATCAGGACTGAAATTTTCAGCGGCACGCAGGCGGCGGCCCGGTATATTTGCCGGGCCGCCGCTAATCTTTTCCGGCCGTTGTCCGATAAGAGAACGCAACGGCACTGACAGGCGCGGATGACGGAGCGCCGGCGTTTTTCCCGGTCGGACCGACATTCGGAAATTTTTTACCTATCCGCGCGGCGTCCCCCGCACATGGAGCAGCTATGGCGCAGACCAATATCTTGCTGGAAACCGGCACCAATGAGCTGGAAATCGTGGAATTTTACGTCAACCAGGACGGCTACGAAGCCCACTACGGCCTGAATGTGGCCAAGGTGGTGGAAATCGGGCGGCGGCAGACCGTCACGGCCATGCCGGAAATGCGCCACAAAGCCCTGCTGGGGGCCTTTCCCCATCGCAACGGCCGCATTGTGCCGCTCATCGACATGGCCCAGTTCCTGGGCAGCGGCCCCATCACCAATGAGGACGCCAAAGTCATTGTGACCGAGTTCAACACGGTCTGCACGGGCTTTCTGGTGTCGGGCGTCAACCGCATCTACCGCCTGAGCTGGACGGATGTGGAAGCGCCGGGCAATTTCCTGCAGAACGTCAGCCGCAGTTCCGTGACCGGCGTGGTGCGGTTGGAAGAGCGGGTCATTTTTCTCCTGGATCTGGAGGCCATTGTGGCCGAACTGCACCCGGCCATGGCCATCAGCTTTGACGGCGCGGCCATGAATGACGCCGACGGCAAGACCTACAATATCCTGCATGTGGACGATTCCAGCAGCATCCGTTCCCTGGTGCTGGATCTGCTCAACAAGGAAGGCCGCTTCAACGTGGTGCAGCACGTCAACGGCCAGGAAGCCTGGGATTATCTCCAGCGCCTGCGCGCCCGCAGCGAAGAGGAAGGCAAGCCCATTTCCTCCTATGTGCAGGGCATCATCAGCGACATTGAAATGCCGTCCATGGACGGTCTGGCCCTGTGCAAGCGGATCAAGACGGACCCGATGCTCAACCAGGTCCCGGTGGCTATTTTTTCCTCCATGATCAACGAAAGTCTGGCCCGCAAATGCGCCAGCGTGGGCGCGGACGCTCAATACACCAAGCCGGACCTCAAGGCCCTTTCGGTAAAGCTGCACGACCTGATCACCAGGGCCTGGGCGTAACAAACCGCTCCGCCGGACCATTCCCGTCCCGCCGCCGAGATCGCTCCCGGCGGCGGGACATTTTTTATTCAGTTCAGGAGCAGCAGAGATATTTGCGGCACAACCGCCAATACGGCCAGGGCCAGGAGCATGGCCAGCAGAAAGGGCAATACGGCCAGACTGAGTTTTTCAATGCTCATCTTGCTGATGCCGCAGGCCACGAAAAGGTTCACGCCCACCGGGGGGGTCAGAAAACCCAAGGCCGCCGAGGTGATCAGCACAATGCCGAAATGCACCGGGTCGATGCCCGCGTTCTTGATCACCGGGAACATCAGCGGTGCCAGGATGATGATGTTTGCCAGGGCTTCCATGAACGTGCCCGCGATGAGCATGATGAGGATGATCACAGCCAGCAGCAAATATTTGTTGTGAGCCACGCCAGCCAGCAGGCCGCTGACGGCGTCGGGCACGTTGTAGATCAGCAACAGCTGTCCCAGGGCGCAGGCCACGCACATGATGATGAAGATGGTGGCATTGGTGATGGCCGCGCCTTTGAGCACCTCCCAGGTTTTGCTCCAGGTCAGGGAGCGCAACAGCAGGCCTTCCACCACAAAGGCGTACAGCACGGCCACGGCTCCGGCTTCGGTGGGTGTGAAGATGCCGCCGTAAATGCCGCCCAGCACGATGACCGGCACCAGCAGGGCGTGCTTGGCCTCCCAGACGGCGCGCAGGGTTTCGCGCCGCGTGGCTCTGCGGGTGGCGACGTTGATGCCGCGCCGCCGTACCAGGGCCCAGGCCGTGAACATCAGTACGATGCCCACGAAAATGCCGGGCAGAATGCCCGCGATGAACAAATCACTCACTGACACGCCCACCGTGGTGCCGTAGATGATCAGAGGCACGCTGGGCGGAATCATCACGCCCAGGCAGCCCGCCGAGGTGTTCACCGCGGCGGAAAAATCACGCGGATAGCCCTCCTTTTCCATGGCCGGGATCATGATGCCGCCCACAGCGGCCACCGTGGCCGGGCTGGAACCGGACAGCGCGCCGTAGAACATGCAGGTCAGAATACTCACGTGGGCCATGCCGCCGGTGATGTGCCCCACCAGGCAGCGGGAGACGCGCAGCAGCGCGTCGGCCATGCTGCCTTTTTGCATGATCTCGCCCGCTAGGATGAAAAAGGGCACGGCCAGCAGCGGAAAACTGTCCAGAGAGGAAAAAACCTTCTGCATCATGAATTCCGGCGGCAGATCGCCCGCGATCATGCCCACCATGACCCCGAGGCCCAGGGCGGCGGCAATGGGCACGCTCAGGATCAGCAGCAGCACAATGGTCACGGCCGTCAGAAGAATGGGGAGTTCCATACAACCTCACAGATATGACGGAGGTAAAAAGGAAACGCGGGGTCGTCACCAGGATTTGGACATCTCGGACAGGGCGTTTTCCTCGTGGGATTTTCCGGGGTCGGCGGCTCCGCGCTTTGGGCCGCGCGATTTGCGCAGGACCGTCAGGGTATGGTTCAGGCTGCGCAGAAACATGCAGGCCATGCCCAAAGGCACCACCAGATAGATACTATACATGGGCATGGCGACCGAGGCGGCCACCTGATCCGACTCGGCCACGAAAAGAACCATCCGCACGCCCCAGACCGTCATGATTGCGCAGAACAGCAGGGTGAAGGCCGTGGAAATCACGGTCAACACGTAGTGTACGCGCGGCCCGAAGCAATGCTTGCAGACGCTGATTTCCAGATGCCTGCCTTCCTGGGCGGCCAGGCTCGCACCCAGAAAAACGGCGCAGATAAAGGCGTAGCGGGCGATCTCCTCGGGCCATTCCAGGGCATTGTCCAGAACGTAGCGGAAAAAAACTTGGATAGCGATGCAGATGAACATGACCACCAGGGCGGCCACGCCCGCATAGCCTTCCAGCCTGGCGCAGAATTTCAGCATAATGTCCTCCGGGCGGCAGGCGGTCCCGTCATTGCGGCCGGGACCGCCTGCGAGCGTGGGTGTGCCGTTTATTTTTTATTTATATTCGGCGGGTTGCAGCCCAGGCGGGTAGAGCCCCGCGTCCCTGATGGCCGTGATAACGCTCCGCACCAGTTCCGTGGGCACAGCCTGCCGGAATTCCAGGGGCACGCCATGGGCGGCGTCCATCCAGCGCCGCAACTCCTGCGGCGGCAGTTCGATGATCTCCATGCCCTGTTCGCTCTTCAGGCGCACGATGAAATCTTCTTCATTGGCGCGGCTTTTGGCCCGCTCAAAGGCAATGGCTTCGTCCATGACCGTTGTGACCAGGGCTTGTTCCTCGGTGGAAAGGCTCTTCCAGAAGCGTTTGGAAATCAGCACCAGATGCGGGGTGTAAAAATGGCGGCTGAGGGTCAGATGGCGGGTGATTTCTGGAAAACGCCAGAACCAGCCCAGGTTGAGGTCCACGTCAATGCCGTCGATGGTCTTCTGTTGCAGGGCCGTGTAGACCTCGCCCCAGGCCATGGGCGTGGGGCTCATGCCCAGGGAGCGCAGAATGGCGATATGCGCCTTGGAAGGCGTGGCACGGATCTTCAGGCCCTTGTTGTCCGCCAGGGAGCGTACGGGCCGGATGCTGAAGACCTGACGAAAGCCCAGTTCCATGTAGCCCAGGCCCAGGCAGCCGTTCTTTTCCAGCCCGGCGGCCAGTTTTTTGCCGATGGGGCCGTCCAGAATCAGGTCCGCCGCCTTGTAGTCGGGGATCAGGTAAGGCATGTCGAAGAGCATCAGGCGTGGGTCGAAGACCGAAAAATTGCTGGTGGATTCGGCGCCGATCTGCAGAACGCCCATCTGCAGGCCTTGGACGATGGATTCCGGATTGCCGAATTTGCCGGAGCCGATGAGTTCCACCTTGAATGCGCCGTTGGAGCGGGCCTCCAACTCTTTTTTGAACAAGGCGAAGGCCTGGCCCTGCGGATGCTCGGGAAAGTTGGTGAAGGCGATCTTGATGACCTTGGGCCCGGCCTGGGCTGCCGGGCAGAGCGGGCCCAGCGACAGACCCAGCAACAGGCCGCCGCAGATGAGGCCCGCAAGCAGGCTGCCGAACAGGCTGGAAATCCTTTTCATGTTCATCTCCTTTAGTTGTGGGTCATAGTTCCACAAGCTGGCCGCCGCAGATGTTGACGGCCTGGCCGGTAATGAACGAGGAGGCCGTGGAGGCCAGAAAGGCGGCCAGAGCGCCGATATCCCCCGGAACGCCCATTTTCCCCGCCGGGATGCTCGTGACCATCCGGCGGATGCGCTCTTCACAGGAAATATCCTGGTCGGCCGCCTCGCGTTCGAAGCGCCGCAGATTCAGCTCGGTCAGTACCTGGCCGGGACAGATGGCATTGGCGCGCAGGCCCGTGTGGGCGTACTCCACGGCCAGACATTTGGTCAGCATGATCAGCCCGGCTTTGCTCACGGAGTAGGAGCTGTGCCCCGGCGCAGGCCGTTTGCCCGCGCGCGAGGCGATGTTGATGACGGAGCCGCCCGGAGCCAGCAGGGGTAGGCAGGCCCGGACCATGCGAAATACTCCGAAGAGGTTGATTTCCATGACCGTGCGCCATAGGTCCGGGTCCGCTTTGCCCATGGGTGACTGCGGGGGCATGATGCCCGCATTATTGATCAGGACATGCAGTTCCGGAGCCATTCGGCGGATGTCGGCCACGGCCCGCTCCACGCAGTACGGTCCGTCCACGGCGCTGAGATCCAGGGGGAGCGGCCAGGCCCGCACGCCGTATTTGCGGCGCAGGGCCGCGACGCAGCCCCGCAGGCTGTCGTTTTCCATTCCTTCCTGATGGCCCGGAGGTGCGGGAATATCCGCCAGAATGCAGTTCATGCCATCGGCGGCCAGACTTTCGGCAATGCCGAAGCCGATGCCGGTGGGCCGTCCCGCGCCGGTGATCAGAGCGGTTTTTCCGTGCAGATCCGGATACATGGCTCCTCCTCTCCTCCATCTGAAAAAACGTAGTGTTAACACACCCTTAGTCGATCTTGTAGGCCCCCAGCTGCCCCAAAGCGATGCTGGCCGGGCTGATGACCGTGGGGTCCACCATCACATTGACGCAGGCCACGGTATTGGCGGCAAAGGCCGCTTCAATGGCCGGGCGGATGTCCTGCGGGCGTTCCACGTAAAAGCCCTTGCCGCCCGCTGCTTCCACCATTTTTTCGTAGGGCGTGGGGCCGAGCCAGGTCACGGAGTCCAGGGTGTAGCCCAGGCGCAGTTGCTGGCTGTGCCGGATCATGCCCCAGCTCTGGTCGTTGGCTACCACGATGACCAGGGACAGGCCCTTGCGCAGCGCTGTGGTCACTTCCATGAAATTGAAGCCGAAGGAGCCGTCGCCGGTGACCAGCATGACCCGGCTTTCGGGATAGACCAGCCGGGCCGCAATGGCGTCCGCGATGCCGCCGCCGATGCACCAGTACTGCCCGTGGTCCAGAATTCTGTACGGCGTGCGGGCCGTGCGGCCGATATGCACCCAGGTCAGGGTATCGCCGCCGTCGGCCAGCACCACGTCGTCGTCCCGGTCCATGAACCGATCCACTTCATGGACGAGACGCTGAGGATGGATGGGCACGGCGTCGCTGGTCTGCATGGGCAGCATGGCTTCGGCGCAACGCTGTTGTTCCGCGCGCAGTTCCTCCACCCAATCCGCGTAGCGGCGTCCCAGGCCGTCCGATCCGACCCCGGAGAGACCCAGGGCGTCCAGGCGGCTGTTGGCCAGTTCCAGGAAGGCGCGCACATCGCTGATGACGGGCAGATCAATGGCCCGGTTGCGTCCCAGTTCCTCTCCGGCCACGTCCACCTGGATCAGCGTGGCCTTTTTATTGTAGGCGGCCCCGAAAAAATGGTTGAGGCTGATGCGGTTTCCCAGGATCAGGGCCAGATCCGCTTCCGCATACGCTTTCTTGGCCGCCAGCGGGCGGTGCGGCCCGGCCAGCCCGAAGCAGAGCGGGTGCAGGTCCGAAACAAGGCCGCGCCCCATGTTGCAGGTAAAGACCGGGATGCCGCATTTTTCCACAAAGGAGCGCAGTTCCTCTCCGGCCCCGGCGTAACCGGCGCCGCTGCCCGCCACCACAATGGGCCGTTCAGCCTCGCGCAGCAGGGCGATGGTTTTTTCCACCCCGCGCGGGTCCACGGGCCTGGACTCCATCACTGTCTTGTGCCAGGGGCACTCCCCGCCCGGCATGGCCTTGCCCAGCACGTCACAGGGCAGTTCCAGAAAAACCGGGCCGGGCCGGCCGGCCAGGGTCATGCGGAAGGCTGTTTCCACATATTCGGCCACCCGCTCGGTCTGGGTGCAGACATAGGCGGCCTTGACGATAGGCGCGGCGATGGCCGCCTGGGGGGCGTCCTGAAGGTCCATCTTGTCCCGGTAGTCCGTGCCCGAGGCCCCGGCGATGACCAGCAGGGGCGTGCAATTGGTGGCCGCCTGCTGCAAGGGCGAAATGCAGTTGGTGAAGCCCGGCCCGGCGGTGAGCATGGCCACGCCGGGCTTGCCCGTCATGCGGGCGTAGGCGTCGGCCATGAAAGTGGCCGCCTGTTCGTGCCGCGTATCCACCAGGCGGACCGGGCTCTTTTCCAATATCTGGTGGATATGATTGAGATGCCCGCCGGTCAGGGTGAACACAAATTCCACACCCAGGTCGATCAGGGCGCGGGCGGCGGCTTCGCCTCCATTGGCAGCTTGCATGATTTTCTCCTTTGCTGGGGTCGGGACGTGGCGGCGTGATGAATGTCCGCTTTGTCCGGAGATAGCAAGGGGCGTGCCTCAATGTAGGGGAATGGAGATTGTTTTGTATTTCAAATGGATGTATGTCGTGGCCGAAGAAAACGGGCGGAGAGTGCAGGATTTTTTGTAAAGTTTTCTTAATCGTTGTACAGAGTGACTGTAAGGGAATCTTTACAGATCGATTGCAGCCGTGTCGGCGTCAGAGTGCCGGATGCCGTATTTTTTCAGCTTGGCGTAGAGGGTCACGCGCGAGATGCCCAGCTGCCGGGCCGTGAGCGTGACGTTGCCTTGATTTTCCTGCAGGGCCGCGGTCAGAAAGCCCGCCTCCTGCGCGCTCAGCCAGGCGGCGAGATCATGGTGGCGTTGCGGGGGCGAGTGGCGTTCGGGAATCTGAACGCCGCCCGTGACTTCGTGGGGCAGATCGCGCGCGTCGATACGTTCGCCGCTCTGATGCAGGGTGGCGTGCACCAGAGTGTTGAACAGTTGGCGCACATTGCCGGGCCAGGCATAGGCCTCCATGACGCGCACGGCCTCATCCGTGAAGTTCGCCGTGGGGCAACCGATCTTGGAGAGAATATGCCGGGCCAGAGGCAGAATGTCTTCCGGGCGGGCGCGCAGGGGTGGCAGTCGGATGGTCAGGGTGTTGATGCGGTAATAGAGGTCTTCGCGGAAGTTTCCCTGGCTGATCATGTCCTGCAAATCGCGGTTGGTGGCGGTGATCAGCCGGAAGTCCACTTCCCGGCCGGAAACGTCTCCCAGGCGGGTGATGCGTTTTTCCTCCAGCACGCGCAGCAGCTTGACCTGGGCGTGCAGCGGGATGTCGCCGATCTCGTCCAGGAAGAGCGTGCCCGTGTTGGCCAGTTCGATCTGGCCGATTTTGCCTTCCTTGCGCGCGTCGGAAAAGGCGCCCGGCGCATAGCCGAACAATTCGGCCTCGAAAAGCTCTTTGGGAATGGCCGCGCAGTTGATGCTGACAAAAGGACCGGCGGCGCGGTTGCTGCGCACGTGCAGGGCGTGCGCCGTCAGCTCCTTGCCCGTGCCGGTCCTGCCCAGAATCAGCACGGGATGGGCGTCGGCGGCATAGTTCTGGATGAGTTTTTTCACCGCCCGCATGGGCGCGCTGTCGCCGATGATGCTTCCAATATCGTAATGGGCGTTGTGTTCCGACTTGAGGCTGCGGTTGTAATGCTTCAGCTTTTTTGCCAGGAAATCGATTTTGCGGTTCAGCTCGCGCAGTTCCGCCGGATCCGTGAAAAGAATATGCGAAACCATGCCCGTGACCGCGCCGTCGCTGTCGCGCACCGGGATTCTGTTGACCACGAATTTGTAGTTGTCGCCGAAGAGCGGCAGGGTACAGAGATCGCCCATTTCCGGGCGGCCGTTTTTGATGACCACCGGCGCGCGGGTCAGGGGATTCAGGTCCGGCAGCGGTCTGCCCAGAATGGTTTTGACGTCGCCGCCCAGCAGGGAGGCATAGCACTGGTTGACTTTGCGGACGATGTAATTGGCGTCGCAGTAAAGGATGCCCTCGGGCAGGGCATCCAGCACGCTCTGATAGAGCAGTTCGGAACTGTTCCACTCCTCCGGCATACGCCCTCCATCGGCTCCCTCGGTAAGGGGGGAGCCTGCGCGGCCGCTGTGGCGGCTTTTTCGCCAGTTGTATCCTTGTAACATAGGCGGGGGCGTTGTAAATAATTCCTGTTAATAAAATTACTTATATTTAATGTACTATACATGGTCGGAAAATGCAACGGCCCGGCATTGCCGGGGCAATCGAATGAATGCCTCAATCATCGGATATTCATTTGTTTCCATAAGTGGCCTTCCTTCCTCATTCCCGCGAACGCAGCCGACACAGTCGGCAAGTGAGCGGGGGCTGGTTTTGCGGGAATTTTGCAAAATTGGCGATTTTTTCGTGCGGACAAGGCAGCGGCGCATTTTTGTGCGGAACATACTCAAGTATGTGAGCAGCAAAAACGCGCCGATAACGCCGCCCGCGCGGAAAAGGCGGATTTTGTGAAATAACCGCAAAGCTACAGGAAGGCTGCCGCAAGAGTCTTTTCTTTCTCGCCCTATTTATTCGCTTATCCTGCTGGCATTGCCGGGCCGTTATGCTCATCCTTGCGGGATTAAAACAAAAGCGGGTTGCGGTGTTGTCGCGCCGCCGGAGAATCAGAATCCTTCTTCCAGCGGCGGCCAGACCAGCCACGGGCCGTCGGGCCGGACGGCGGACCGGGCGGGCGAGACGGCCGGGTTCAGGTGCACCTGGCGGCCCCGCGTGCTGATGCGGCCCTCGGCGAACCATTGCAGGGCTTGGGGATAGATGCGGTGTTCCATGGCATGGATGCGCCGCATCAGGTCGTCCGGGTCTTCCCCGGCGTTGACCGGCACGGCGGCCTGGATGATCACCGGGCCGCTGTCCACTTTTTCCTCCACGAAATGCACGGTGCAGCCGGAAATTTTGACCCCGTAAGCCTGGGCGTCGGCCCCGCCGTGCACGCCGGGAAAGCTGGGCAGCAACGCCGGGTGGATGTTGACGACCCGCCCGGCAAAAGCCTCCAGAAAGGCGGAACTGAGCAGGCGCATGTATCCGGCCAGGACGATGAGTTCCGCGCCGCTTTCCCGCAGCACGGCGATGAGCTTCCGGTCGTAGCTCTCCCGGTCCGGAAAGAGGGTGTGGTCCAGAGCCAGATGGGGCAGTCCGGCCTTGAGGGCGCGCTCCAGCACGCCGGCGCCCGGCCGGTTGCTGAGGATCATGCGGATGTCCACATCCAGAATGCCGTCGGCGGACTTGTCGATCATGGCCTGGGCGTTGGTGCCGCTGCCCGAGGCCAGTATGGCGATTTTCAGGGGCATAGTGTCCTCAACGGGCGGCTCAGGCCCGCGTAAAGTGTTGCGTAATGGCGTCCACCAGGGCCGGAATGGTATATTCCCCAGGCTGGATCCGGCAGCCCAGCCCGTGCTTGCGCAGCGTTTCCGCCGTCACCGGCCCGATGGCCGCCAGCAGGGTTTCCGGATGGGCCTTGAGCTTTTCCGCCGGGATCAGGTTGAGGAAGTTTTCCACCGTGGAGGATGAGCCGAAGGTCACGCAGGACAGCGAGCCCTCTTCCAGGCGCGCCAGCACCTCGTCCTTGCGACCGGCGGCGGGCACGGTTTCATAGGCCGGGATGACGTCCACCACGGCCCCGGCCTTGCCCAGTTCCACGGGCAGCACGTCGCGGGCTTTGGCCGCGCGCGGCAGCAGCATGCGCGTGCCCGCCAGTTTGCCGCCTTCACGCGCCAGCAGGCCTTCCACCACGCCCTCGGCCACATAGCGCTCGGGCACGAAATCGGGCCGGATGCCGCGCTCATGCAGGGCGTCCGCCGTGGCCGGGCCGATGGCCGCCACCTTGCAGGCCCCCAGGGCCCGGCTGTCTTTGCCCGCGGCTTCCAGCCGGTGCCAGAAATGGCGCACCCCGTTCACCGAGGTGAAGATCAGCCAGCCGTAGTCCGCCAGCCGGGCCACGGCCATGTCCAGCTCTGCATAGTCGGGCAGGGCGCGGATTTCAATGGTGGGGCACTGGATGACCTCAGCCCCGAGTCCAGCCAGACTGCGGGCCAGACCGCTGGCTTGTTCCCGCGCGCGGGTGACCACAATGCTTTTGCCCAGCAGGGGCTTTTTCTCAAACCAGTTCAACTTGTCGTGCAGGCTTGCCACCTTGCCCACCACGATCACCGAGGGATTGGTGAAATGCGCGTCCACGGCGGCTTGGGGCAGCTCCCGCAGGGTGGCGACCAAGCTGCGCTGGCGCGGCGTGGTGCCCCGGTAGATCAGGGCCGCCGGGGTTCGCGGGTCCAGTCCCGCGTCCAGCAGGTTGCGGGCGATGTCCGGCAGATTCTTCATGCCCATGACAAAGACCAGGGTGGAGGCGCTTCGGGCCAGGGCCTGCCAGTTGTGCACCGAGCCGGGCTTGTCCGGGTTTTCGTGGCCGGTGATGATGGTCACCGAGGAGGCGAAATCGCGGTGGGTCAGGGGAATGCCCGCGTAGGCCGGGGCCGCGATAGTGCTGCTGATGCCCGGCACTTCCTCAAAGGGCACGCCCGCGGCCAGCAGTTCCTCGGCTTCTTCGCCGCCGCGCCCGAAAATGTAGGGGTCGCCGCCCTTGAGCCGGGCCACCATGTTGCCCTCTTTGGCCTTGCGCACCAGCAGGGCGTTGATCTCGTGTTGGGGCAGGGCGTGGTTGCCCGCCACCTTGCCCACGTAGATCAGTTCGGCGTCGGGCCGGGCGTGCCCCAGCAGACTGTCGTTGGCCAGGGCGTCGTAAACCACCACGTCCGCCGCGGCCAGGGCGTCCCTGGCCTTGAGGGTCAGCAGGCCCGGATCGCCGGGGCCCGCTCCCAGAAGATAGACTTTCATTGCACGCCTCCGCGGGCCAGTTCCAGCAGGGTGCGCGCGCCGAAGCCCGACGCGCCCACCGGGCAGAGCGGGGATTTCTTGGCGTTCCAGTCCACGCCCGCGATGTCCAGATGTGCCCAGCGCACGCCTTCGCGCACGAAATGCTTCAGGAACAGCGCGGCATTGATGGCCCCGCCTTCGCGCGGCCCGGTGTGGCAGATATCCGCCACTTCGCTTTTGAGCTGTTCCGCGTAAGGCTGCCAGAGCGGCAGCCGCCAGTAATTTTCGCCGCCCACGCCCCCGGCGGCGCGGATGCGTTCGGCCAGGTCCGTATCGTCGCAGAACAGACCGGCGAGTTCCGTGCCCAGGGCCACGGCGCACGCGCCGGTGAGCGTGGCGATGTCCACCATGGCCGCCGGGGTCCACTGTTTCTGGGCGTAGGCAAGGGCGTCGCAGAGAACCAGGCGGCCCTCGGCGTCGGTATTGGTAATTTCCACCGTGTCGCCGCCGGCCGAGCGCACCACGTCGCCCGGAC
>ERZ857998.2758-NODE-2758-length-15733-cov-7.091211_pt1 | contig 15733 bp, 12 predicted proteins | sample MGYA00519954_ERZ857998 | MGnify/ENA primary metagenome ERZ857998 (study PRJEB31778, sample SAMEA3449424) | human gut metagenome | biome: human gut; feature: human-associated habitat; material: faeces | place: United Kingdom | collected 2010/2012 ...
GGGCGGGCGGCAGATCGGGCAGACGACGCAATGCCGGATTGACGCTGCGGATGGACGCAATACGCACAGTGCCGGGCAGGGCATGCCAGTCCCAGGCAAAGCTGTTTTCCGGAGCCGTAAGCCAGACGCCCTGGGCGTCGGCGGCTTCCAGGCCGAAGGAGCAGGCAAAGGGCAGCGGGCCGGAGAGGTGGGTCAGGCGCACATGCAGGCCGCTTTCCCGCAGGGAGCTTTCCAGAGCGGCATTGACGGTTTCTGTCAGCCAGGCCTGGCCGCTTTCACTGCGCAGCACCCAGGCCACTCCCCCCAGCGCCGCCAACAGCAGCACCAGCAAAACGGCCAACGCGCGGCGCAGCCAGCGCGTCCACCTTTTGGGATGCCTGGGGCGTCCGCTGTGCCCGTCCTGCACGGCGGCCGAAGATTGCGGCGTGGGGCTCGCCGGCCGCTCTTCCTTTATCCGCGCCATCAGAAAGACTGCCCTATGCTGATATAGACCTGCACCGGCGGATCGCCGTCAATGCGCCGCAGGGGCGTGGCCACGTCCAGGCGTACCGGCCCGATGGGCGTGTAATAGCGCAGACCCAGGCCCACGCCCCAATCCATGTCGCCGATGATGCGCGGAAACTCGTCCGTATAGACCATGCCGCCGTCCAGAAAAGGCACCAGGCCGATGTTTTCAGTCACTTTGAAGCGCGCCTCCAGATTGACGATCTGGTAGGAGCGCCCGCCCAGGGGGTCGTCCTTGCTGTCGCGCGGCCCCAGGGCCTGATAGGCATAGCCGCGCACCGAACCCGCGCCGCCCGCGTAATAGCGCATGCTTGACGGGATGCTGTGCAGCGGCGAACCGGCCATGGCCCCGCCTTCCACCCGGCCCGCCAGCACCAGGCGGTCGTCGGGACGGCCCGTCTTGTCGCGCATGGGCGCGTAATAGACGCTGGCCGCCAGGCTTCCGGCCATGGCGCTGAACGACTCCTGATAAAAGCCGCCGAAGGGCGTGAGCTTGATTTCCATTTCCGAGCCGCTGCTGGGATTGAGCACGTTGTTGCGGCTGTCGCGCCGCAGGCTCACGCGGGGGCTGAATACGCCGTAAGGGTGCTCGCTGTTCTCATTATCCTTGAGGGAACCGCTTTCCATGAACACGCCGACGCCGCCCCACCACTGGCGGGCCAGCTTCCGGTCCAGGCCCGCCGAGGCGTTGCCCGCCATTTTGCGGTAGGCGCTGGTATCTTCGCGCAGGGCCGAGGCCGAGGCCAGCAGGCGCTGCTCGCGCACCAGAAAGGCGGGTTTTTCAAAAGCCGCCTTGATGCCCTGGATTTCCGTGGCCAGAGGCGCGGTGACCGTAAGTTTTTCCCCGTTGTGGAAAAGATTGCGGTGCTCCCAGACGCCTTCCAGGCCCAGACCCGTATCCGTGTCATAGCGGGCGCTGCCGCTGATGGAACGGAAGGGCGCTTCGGCCACGGTAATGTCCGCGGGCAGCACGGGCACGCCGTCTCCCTCGCCGCTTTTTTCCAGTTCCGCCGCGGCCGGGGCCGCCTCCACGGAGCGAAACAGGCCCAGGCCGCGCAGGGTATTGGCGTAATCGTCCAGCAATTCGCTGTCCCAAGGCTCGTCGCCCGGCGTCCAGGGCGTCAGCCGTTGCAAGTATTCGGCGTTGACATCCTGCGCGCCGTGCACGCGGATGGCCCCCATGAGCGCGGGCGGTCCGGTCCGGACCAGGATATCGGCATTGAGCGTGCGGGCCTCGCGGTTCAGGGCATAGCGGGCGTCGGCCACCTTGGCCAGGGGATAGCCCTCGCGGCGGAAGCGTTCCGGCAGGGCGTCCACGGCGGCCAGCATGGCGTCGGCGGTCACCGGCTGCCCCACGTTCACGCCGGGCAGGCTTGCCGGAAAGGACGGCGGGGGCAGCACCTCCCGCTCCAGGCCCCAGAAGCCCGTTTCGCGGCTGCGGTTCTTAAAGGATTCCGGCACCACGGGCGCGGGTTCGTAGCGCACGTCGGCCCGGCCCAGCGTGTAGCGCGGGCCCGGTTCCAGCAGCAGGGTCACCTTCACGGGGGAGGCGGCCTCGTCCATGCTGAAAGAAGCCTTGCCGTCATAATAGGATTGGGAATGGAGCAGCTTGAGCGCGGTTTCCGTATCGGCGCGGGCACGGCGTTCCAGGGCCAGCATGCTGTCCGGCGGCTCCTTGGCGAGCTGGGCGAGCTGGCTGGCGGCCTTCATCTTGCCCTCCAGGGAGGACGGCCCGTCGCGCACCTCAATGCGCAGGGCATAGGGAATGGGCTTGCCCTGCCAGTCCGGGTCCGGCTCAGCGCCCTGTCCGGAGTCCGCCGCCTCGGGCCCGGCATCGCCGTTCCTGGCCAGCAGGCCGCAACCGTTGAGCAGGCCCGGCAGAACCAGCAGGGCGGCCAGCATCAGAACACGCGCCGACTGCCCGGCCCGTGGGCGAGGCCGGGCGTCGATAAAAAAAAGCCGTCCGCCGACGGCGTGAAAAAAACATAAAAGAGTAACGAATGCGCAACGCATAGTATATTCCATATACGCTTGAGCGTCAGCGCGCGCAAGCCGGGTTTCACACGAGGGCGAAAAAAACGCCGCAGCGCCCGCCCGCTTGGCAAAGCCGCGCCGCTTTGCTAGCGTAAATGCCGCTTCGCCATATCGCGGAACCGTGAAACTATCTGGAGAATACTTATGAATTATGATCTCTGCCTGCATATAGACAGCAACGACCCCGCCATGCTGCGCCTGGTGCTGAAAAACGCGGCCAACTACATCAAGGGCCTGCCCGGCGAAAAATTTCAACTGGCCGTGGTTGCCAACGGCCCCGCCGTAATCCTGTTCACGGACGGGCACGCGGATCTGCGCGAACTGGCCGCGCCGCTTCTGGCCCAGGGCGTGCGCGTCATGCTCTGCGCCAATGCCCTGGCGGACAACAAGATCGACCATGCCCGCCTCTGGCCGGGCTGCTCGGTGGTGCCCGCCGGTCTGGTGGAAGTGGTGCGCCTGCAACGCGAAGGTTTTGCGTACATCAAACCTTAAAAAGGTACGTTGCACAACAGACAAAGCCCCCGTTTCCGGCTCGCGGGACGGGGGCTTTCCCATGACGCGGGCGTGGGCAAAGGAGTGCGGAAAGAATGATCGCCAGAACCTGGCACGGCTTGACGCCGCTGGAAACAAAGACGGCTTTCCGGAAGTATCTGGAACAAACCGGCGTCAGAGACGCCCTGGCCCTGCCCGGCAACCGGGGGGCCTTTGTTTCAGTTGTGGACCAGGGCGCTTACGCCCATTTCTTTCTCTGCACATTCTGGGAAAGCCGGGAGGACGTCCTTGCCTACGCCGGAGACAATCCCTCACTGGCGGTCACCTATCCGGAAGATGCCGCCTTCGGCCTGATTTCCGACCCCATCGTCATCCATCAGGAAGTGCCGGAGGCGCGCAATCCCTTCGTGGAAGGCGAACCGCGGCAAAATCTCCTTGAATCCGCAAGCGGTCAGCGGGAAAATCCGCCACTGGAAGCCGTTGCGGAAACCCTGCGCGCCGTAAGGCAAACAAGCCCGCTTGTGCATTTCATCACAAATTACGTCACGGTCAATGACTGCGCCAACATCACCCTGGCGGCGGGCGCTTCGCCGATCATGGCTGACGACGCCCGCGAGGCCGGGCAGATCACGGGCCTCTGCTCGGCCCTGGTGCTGAACATGGGCACGCTCAACGAACGCACGGTGCAGGCCATGCTCCACGCCGGTCAGACGGCCAACCTTCTGGGCAGGCCCGTGGTTTTTGATCCCGTGGGCGCGGGCGCGTCCGATTTCCGCAACGACACGGCCCTGCGCCTGCTGCGTGAGATCCGCTGCGCCGCCATCAAGGGTAACAATTCGGAAATCAGCTTCCTGGCCGGAGGCATGGCCGACGCCAGGGGTGTGGACGCCGGTCCGGAGAGCCTGGTCACCGAGGACAACCTGGCGGAAAACGCCCGGCGCGCCCGGAAAATGGCCGCGCTGACCGGCGCGGTGATCATGGTCAGCGGGCCCATCGATATTGTGGCGGACAGCCGGGAGGCCTGGGCCGTGCGCAACGGCCATGCCATGATGGCGCGCATCACGGGCACGGGCTGCATGTCCGCTGCCGTGACCGGCGCATATCTGGGCGCGAATCCGCAAACTCCCCTGCGGGCCTGCGTCTGCGCCATGGCCGCCATGGGCGTCTGCGGCGAGCTGGCCTATGAAAAACTGCGGGCCGTGGACGGGGGCAGCGGCTCTTACCGGATCTTCCTGCTGGACGCCATGAGCAAACTGGATGCGGAAACCCTGACCGCGCGGGCACGAGTGGAGCGCCTTTAGGGCATAGTTGGTATTGAAAATGGAAGACAGGCTTACCGCCCGGCATACACGGAAGGAGTCACGCAGCAGCGAATATTTTACCTCCAGATGCGTGCAGAACGACCCGCGTACCAGCAACAGGAGCAACTTGGCGTAATCTCCGGAGAATACGCCGATACAGCCGTTGGTGCCGGGCGCTTCCCCATCGGGATGGAGCCGAACCTGCCCTTTTCAGGCGTACCGCGCTCGGTGTAAAACAGCGGTCTCAGAGGTACGAACCAACCTTCATTTTTTTCAGGAAGATACATTCCCGGATCATTATAATAACCCTTTTCATCTTTTATCTCCACAAATTCTCTGCGCAGAATAAGATACAGACCTTCCGGCAGGCATTCAGAGAGCCCGTCTGGACCGTAGGTTACTTTAGGGGAATTACCGGGTCTTCCACCGCTACGGGCGCCCCAGATGCCCCCTTCCGGACAGGTCAGGGCGTAACCATTGAATCTCCACATAACGATTCCCCCTTCAGATAGTCCTGAAGATAGTGCCGCTCGACAGCCTCAAGCCGGCCGTTGCCATAACGCAGCAAGGCTGCGGCCACCGCCGCGTCGTGTGGGTCGCCGCGATTCATAAAAGAAAAGGCAAGGCTGTGAAACGGAGGTTTGTACAGCCGCTTTTCCGTGCGCAGAACAGCTTCCACCGTTGCCTGGTCCGTTGGAAAGTTTTTCATAAAAGATGTATAATCCAAAACTCGTTGCATCAGTATGGCGTGAGCCGCATCCCGCAGTGGTTTCGGTTGTTTGCAGGTCTGCAGCATCTCGCGTCGGGCGGCATCGGGATCAAACAGCCTCCGGTGCATCAGTAGCGCCGTGATTCTGGAATCCGGGTCATTGTTCAGCAGGAGTTCCGTCAGCTTCGCTCCGCAGGCCCACTTGCGCTCTTCTTCATACAGATATGACAGGGCAAAATCGCTGGTACCCTCAAGTAAAAAAGTGCCTCTATGTGTCCCAAGATAGGGTTTCACATAGACATCCTGTTCCTCGGCAGTCAGATTTTCCACCACGCCTTTATTGCTGATGATCCGCGCCAGATGCGGCAGCGCCCTGTCGCGCGTGCGCGGCTCATGCACCAGGAGCAATAAAAAATCCGCAATGCCCTCACCCAGCGTGGCGGAAAGCCGCCATTCCGCATCTTGCAACGTCAAAAACAGTCCGGGGTCCACGGGAAAAGCAGCCAGAAAGGCGTCCACATCCTCCGGGGCGCGGGTCATCGCCGCCAAGGCGTAGAGCGTGACAATCCGCTCCAAAGGATCATCCGTGGACAGATTCTGCCGCAAAATGCGCACATGCTCCGGCCGCTCGGGCAGGCCCACGGAGAGAAAACAGGCTTCCAGGCGCGTGATCCGGTCGGCATCCTGAAACAGTTCGCTGAAGGCCCGCGCCAGAGGCTCGCCGGGGCGGGCCGGTTGCGCCGCCCACGCGCCGGAGCAGCCGGAACAAAGGCACACAAGCAGCCCGAGAAACGGAAGAAGCGCCCGCAGGCGCACACCAGGGCATTCGCGACCCGGCATGGCATCTCCTCAAACACCGCGCACGGTGAGGCATCAGCCGTTATTTTATTTATTTATAAATAGTATTAACTGAAAATATATTTTCAGCAAGGGCCCTTCCGTCAAAGGAGGGGGCGTGGAAAAAAAAAGCGCCCCGCCGGACTTGCCGACAGGGCGCTGATTCATGCTCCAACGCGCCGCCCGTTTCCCCTTACCTGGGGCCCAACGGCTCAGGACTTGCTCTTGGCGGCCTTGCCCGCTATCTGGTAGCGTTTCAGGGACGAAAGCTCGACCTTGCGCAGGCGAAGGGACTGGGGCGTCACTTCCACCAGTTCGTCCTCGCGCACGAAGTGCAGGGCATGTTCCAGAGTCATTTTCTTCACCGGGGTGAGGATGACGTTTTCATCCTTGCCCGCGGCGCGCAGGTTGGTGAGCTTCTTTTCCTTGGTGGCGTTGACGTCGATGTCATTGTCGCGGTTGTGCTCGCCCACGATCATGCCCTCGTAGACCGGGTCGCCGGGCTCCACAAAGAGCGTGCCGCGCGGTTCCAGATTGAACAGGGCGTAGGCCACGGCCGAACCGGGCCGGTCCGCCACGATGGAACCGGAAAAACGCGTGGGGAAGTCGCCGCGCCATTCCTCGTACCCTTCCAGATAGGAATTCATGATGCCCGTGCCCTTGGTGTCCGTGAGAAATTCGTCGCGGTAGCCGATGAGCCCGCGCGAGGGCACGGAGAATTCCAGGCGCACGCGGCCCGTGCCGTTGTTGGTGCAATTAAGCATGCGGCCCTTGCGCTGGGCCAGCTTGTCCGTGACCACGCCCATGAAGATTTCATCGCAGTCCACATAGAGATGCTCAATGGGCTCCAGGGTCTTGCCGTTGGCGTCCTTTTTCAGGATCACCTCCGGCCGCCCCACGGAAAGCTCGAAACCCTCGCGGCGCATGGTCTCAATGAGAATAGCCATCTGGAATTCGCCCCGGCCCTTGACCAGAAAGGCGTCACGGTCCGACGTCTCTTCCACCCGGATGGCCACGTTGCGCAGGCTTTCCTTGACCAGACGGTCCTGGATGGCCCGGCTCTGCACAAGTTTGCCTTCGCGCCCGGCCAGGGGCGAGGTGTTGATGCCGAAGCGCATGGCCACGGTGGGCTCGTCCACGCGGATACGCGGCAGGGCGCGCGGGCTCTCGCGGGTGCAGATGGTGTCGCCGATGGTCACGTCCTCGATGCCCGCCAGCACCACGATGTCGCCGGGCCGGGCCTCCTCCACCTCGGAGAGCTGAAGGCCGTCGTAGACCTGAAGGCGGGTGGCGCGCAGGGGCCGGGCCTGGCCGTCCTCGCCGATGCAGGCCAGGGATTCCTTGGCAAAGACCTTGCCGTGCATGATCCGGCCCACGGCCAGCCGCCCCAGATAGTCCGAGTAATCCAGGTCCGCCACCAGCATCTGGAAGGGCTGCTCCGGATCGTGGGCCGGGCCGGGAATTTTGGTCAGAATGGCTTCGAACAGCGGAGAAAGATCTTCCTGCGGGTCGTCGATATTGTTCATGGCCACGCCCGAACGCCCGATGGCGTAAAGCACGGGAAATTCCAGCTGTTCCTCGCTGGCTCCCAGGTCGATGAACAGATCGTAGATTTCATTGAGCACTTCCTGCGGCCGGGCGTCCTTGCGGTCGATCTTGTTGATGACCACCACCACGGGCAGACCGGCTTCCAGGGTTTTGCGCAGCACGAAGCGGGTCTGCGGCAAGGGGCCTTCGGAGGAGTCCACCAGCAGAATGGCCCCGCTGGCCATGGACAGGGAACGCTCCACCTCGCCGCCGAAATCCGCGTGGCCCGGCGTGTCGATAATGTTGATCTTCACGCCCTTCCAACGCACGGCGCAGTTCTTGGCGGCAATGGTGATGCCGCGCTCGCGCTCCAGATCCATTTTGTCCATGACGCGGTCGTCCACGCGCTGGTCGGCGCGGAATACGCCGCTCTGCTTGAAAAGGGCGTCCACCAGGGTGGTCTTGCCGTGGTCAACGTGGGCGATAATGGCAACATTGCGGAGAGAATCATTCTGCTGCATGGGAAAAGCCTTGGATTAGAAAAGGATACGGCGGCGACGAACCGGAAGGCCGCCGTAAAAAACAGTGCAAACGCTCTGGAGAGAGGCCGCCGACGGCGGCGCAAACACTGCGGAGCGGGGCTTGTCATCAGCCTGGAGGAGAGGCTTTGTACGCATTTTTCAAAGTTTTGTCACCAAGGCCCTGAGCAGGCGGTCCAGTTTGGCCCCGGCGCGCCCGGCCACGGCGATGATTTCCTCCAGGGGCGCGGGCGCCATGCAGTCCGGCAAATTCTTGTTGGACAGGCAGGAAAAGCCCAGTACGCGCATGCCCAGATGCCGCGCCGCAACCACTTCCAGCACGGTGCTCATGCCCACGGCGTCGGCTCCCCACTGGCGGTACATGCGGGTTTCCGCCGGAGTTTCCATTTCCGGCCCGTGCACTCCGATGTAAACGCCCCGCTCCAGGCGGATGCCCAGATGCTCCGCCGTTTCTTGGGCCAGAGCCCGCAGTTCCGGGTCAAAAACCGCGCTCATGTCCGGAAAGCGCTCGCCCCAGGCCGCGCAATTGGGCCCCATGATCGGCGAAACGCCGGTATGGTTGATCTGGTCGGCCATGCACATCAGGTCCCCGGCCTCAAAGAGCGGGTTGAGCGCCCCGGCGGCATTGGTGATGATCAGGGTTTTCACGCCCAGCCCGGCCATGACCCGCACGCCCATGCAGACCTCGGCCGGGCTTCTGCCCTCATACAGATGGCAGCGGCCCTGCTGGGCCAGTACCGGCCGCCCGCCCAGGCGGCCCAGAACAAAGGCCCCGTGATGCGAATCCACGCCGGGCAGCGGAAAACCGGGCAGTTGCGCGAAGGGCGCCACGCAGGGACCGGCCCCGCCCGCGTCGCCAGCCAGGGCGGCTGCCAGGCCCGAAAGGCCGGTGCCCAGGATCAGACCCAGAGGGGCTTCCGCCCCGAAGGCGGAATCGGGCAGGGCGGCGCGCAACGCCTCGACGGCAAGCTGGACTTCTTGTGGATTTTGCATAAGATTATCTCTCGACTTCTGGTAGATTTTCGGGTGCAAGATATCGCCCGGCCACTATAGCCCGCGCGCATCCGGCCCACAAGGGGAGGCGCGCGGCGCGGACGTGTCATAATAGGGAAGAGCACTGTTCCCTGGGGAGAGAGGCTTGAACAAAGCTCAGGACAGCAGCAAAAAAAAGGCCGCCGCCGGCAGCGCCGCCAAGGGCGCTCCCACGGAGATTCCGTTGACCGGGCATAAGATTCTGGTGGCCAACCGGGGCGAGATCGCCATACGCATCATGCGGGCCTGCCGCAAGCTGGGCGTGGCCTTCACGGCCGTTTACACCGCCGAGGACGCGGCCTCCGGCCATGTCCGCCTGGCCCGCGAGGAAGGCGGGGGAAAAAGCCTGTTCCGCGTGTCCTCCTATCACGACGCCAACGAACTGATGGCCGTTGCCGACGAGGCCGGCTGCACCGCCGTGCATCCGGGCTACGGCTTTTTCGCCGAGGATTTCCGTTTCGCCCGCCGGGTCACCAAACGCGACCGCAAACTGATCTTCATCGGCCCCTCTTGGAAAATCATCCGTGAGCTGGGCGACAAAATCAATACCAAACGCCTGGCCCGCAGCCTGGGCGTGCCCACGGTGCCCGGTTCGGACCGCCCCATTTACGACGAGATGGAGGCCGAGCGCATCGCCAAGTCGGTCTTTGAATTCCAGGAACAGCAGGGCATCCAGCGCCCGCTGGTGCTGGTCAAGGCCTCGGCGGGCGGCGGCGGCATGGGCATCGAGGAAGTCTACGACCCGGACCAGTTCCGTTCGGTCTACCGGCGCATCCGCAATTACGCCCTGCGCCAGTTCAAGGACGAAGGCGTGCTCATTGAGCAGCGCATCACGGATTTCAACCACCTGGAAGTGCAGATCGTTTCGGACCGCTCGGGCACGAACCCCGTGCACTTCGGCACGCGCAACTGCTCCATCCAGTCCACGGGCCTGCAAAAACGCATCGAGGTCGCGCCCGGCTTCGCGCCGGACGAACTGGAATACACGTTCAACGCGGGCCGCGTGCTTACGGATATCGTGGACTATTCCCTGACCATGGCCCGCAAGGTGGGCTATGACAATGTGGGCACCTGGGAATGGATCGTCACCCGCAAGGGCGACCCCTTCCTTATGGAGGTCAACACCCGCATCCAGGTGGAAAACGGCGTCTCGGCCCGCATTTCGCGCGTTCGCGGCAAAGAGGGCGTGGATCTCATCGCCGAGCAGATCCGCATCGGCCTGGGCCAGCCCCTGGGCTACACCCAGGCGGAAATCGCCTCCGAGGGCGTGGGCATTGAGTACCGCCTCATCGCCGAGGATCCGGACAACAATTTCACGCCCTGGGTGGGCCGCATCGAGCGCTTCCAGTGGAAGGACCAGCCCTGGCTGGCCATGCTGACCCATGTGCCCCGCAACGAGCCCTACGAAATCCCCACGGAATTCGACCCCAACCTGGCCCTGGCGATCATCTGGGGCAAGGATCTGGATGAGGCCAAGGCCCGCGGCCTGGAATTTCTGGACTCCCTGCGCCTGGAAGGCCAGAACGGCGCGGGCGAGCCCCTCAAATCCAATGTGGGCTTTTTGAAGGCCAATACCGGACGCATTCTGCGTTTTTAACCACGGCCAAGGCGTCGGCATGCACAGTTCCTCCCCACCGCCCCGTTGCGCGGCCTGTCCTTTCAAACGCGAAGAGCGGCTCTGCTGCGTGCCGGGCGGCAAGCATCCGCCGGACTGCCCTTCGGCGGCGCACACGGACTTGGTGGAAAAGAGCCGCCGGACCTACGCGCAGCCGGACATCCGGCATTTCGCCCGCCAGGCCGCCCGGGTGGAGCGGCACAGCTACGCCAAACTGCCCGACGGCGGGCGCATGCCCTGCCGCCCCCGGATTTTGGAAATCGTGGCCTTTGCCAGGGCCATGGGCTACCATCGCCTGGGCCTGCTCTTTTGTATCGGCCTGCGGCGCGAGGCCGCGGGCGCGGCGGAAATCTTCGAGGCCCAGGGCCTGGAAACAATTTCCGCCGTCTGCAAGGCGGGCGGCCTGTCCAAGAGCGAACTGGGCCTCACGGGCGAGGATCTGCTCAACCCGGAGCAGCCGGAAAGCATGTGCAATCCCGTGCTCCAGGCCGAGCTGATGAACAGGGCCCAGGTGGACTTCAACGTGCTGCTGGGCCTCTGCGTGGGCCACGACACCCTAGCCCTGCGCCATCTGGAGGCCCCGGCCACGGTGCTGGCCGTCAAGGACCGCATGCTGGGGCATAATCCGCTGGCCGCTGTCCAGTGCAGCGGCAGTTATTTCAACTACCTCAAGACACCGATGTGAGCGGCGCACCTAACTTATGGACAACAACATCGAAAAACGCATCCAGAGCCTGCGCGACCGACTGACCTACATGCAGGACATTTTCGCGGGCAAGCACAAGGACAACGCGGACCTGCTGGAAGAGCGACTGACGGCTTTCGCCGAACGCGCCCGCTCCGGCTCGCTCAACGATCCCTATGCGGAACTGGCCACGGTCGAGGATCTGTTCTCCTATGTGGAGCGCCGCCTGGAAAGCAGCGTCACGCCCATGGACCGGGTGCGCATCGTGCGTCATCCGCAGCGCGTCTGCCTGCGCGACATTCTGGAAAACGTCTACGACAACTTCACCGAAGTAGGCGGCCAGGACGAGCACAGCCTGGACCCCAGCATGCTCATCGCCCGCGCGGTGATCACCCGCCGCCGGGGCAAGAAGGTTTACACCCAGTCGGTCATGGTCATCGGGCAGGAGAAGGGCCACGGCGCGGAATTCCGCAACGGCGGCTCGGTCAAGCCCTGGGGCAACGCCAAGGCCCTCCAGTACATGCGCGTGGCCGAAACCGAGGGCATTCCCATCCACGCCTATATTTTCACGCCCGGCTCCTTTCCCATTGAGGACTACCCCGGCGCGGCCCAGCAGATCGCCCGCAACATTTACGGCATGGCGGGCCTGCGCGTGCCCGTGGTGGCCGTGATTTCCGAGGGCGGCTCCGGCGGGGCCGAGGCCATCGGCCTGGCGGACAAGCGCCTGATGCTCTCGCACGGCTATTATTCGGTCATTTCGCCGGAAGGCGCCGCAGCCATCGAAGGACGGCTCAAGGCCGGACAGCGAGCCACTCCCGAGCTGATCGAGCACTGCGCCGAAAATCTGCACATCACGGCCCAGGACAATCTGCGCTTCGGTTATATCGACCGAGTGGTGCAGGAGCCGTCCCTGGGCGCGCGGCCCTGGCATTTCGACTTTTTCCGCTCCTTGCGCCAGGAGGTCATCCGGGCCACGGACGAAGTGGTCATCTCCACCCGCAAGATGCCTGTTTTCCGAGGGCTGGCCCTCTCGCGCCACCGCAATCCGGAAGTCAATCTGGACGAGCTGCACATCCGCTGGGGCCTGTCGGCCGCAGCCAAGGACCGCCTGCGTGAACGCCGCCAGCAGAAATTTCTGCGCCTCTCACGCCAGGCCGCGCGCGACCGCCGTCCCTTCCTGACCAAGACCGCCGCCGCCTTCTGGGACTGGTTCTCCAAGCCCTGGGTCAGCTTCAAGTATGATTTCTATCGCAAGCACCAACGCCAGATCCGGGGCTTCATGGAAGAGGTGGACAACGAGTGGGAAATGTTCAAGGGCCGCCTGCTCTCCCCCTGGCGCAAGCTCACCCGCAATCTGCCCAGCCGCGCGGACAACAAGGCCAGGGAGCTCACGGCCCTTTCGGCCTGGACGGACGATTCGCGGCGGCACAAGTGGAATTATCTCTCGCCCCGCTACAAGGTCGACCGCACCCTGACCTGTCCCAACAGCGCTTCCTACGGTTGTCTGGATCTCTGGGGTCCGGACCTTTTCGCGGAATTCGCGGGCGTGTGCAGCCACTGCGGCTACCATTTTCCCATGGAGCCCGAATGGTACGTGAAAAACGTCTTCGATCCCGGCTCGGTCTTTGAGTTCAACAGCGAAATCGAGGCGGGCAATCCCCTGGACTTTCCCGGTTTTGCCGAGCGCATTAGCGACGCCCAGAAAAAGACCGGGGCCAAGAGCGGCTGCATGACCTTTGAAGCCCGCATCGACAACACCAAGATGGTGGTTGCCATGCTCATGGGCACCTTCCGGGGCGGCTCGGTGGGCGCGGCCGAAGGCTACAAATTCGTGGAGGCCGCGCAGCGCGCCGCCAAGAAGCGCTACCCCTTCCTGGCCTACGTGCACGGCACGGCGGGCATCCGCATCCAGGAGGGCACCCACGGCGTGATCCAGATGCCGCGCTGCACCGTGGCCGTGCGCCGCTACATCGAATCCGGCGGCCTGTACATGGTGCTGTACGATACCAATTCCTTCGCCGGGCCGGTGGCCAGCTTCCTGGGCTGCTCGCCCTACCAGTTCGCGGTGCGCTCCTCCAACATCGGCTTCGCCGGACCGGGCGTGATCAAGGAAACCACGGGCATGGACATTCCGCCCAAATACCACCGCTCCTACCGCGCGCTGTCGCGCGGCCACATTCAGGGCATCTGGGACCGGAGGCAGATCCGCGCGAACCTCAAGCAGGCTCTGCTTACCATCGGCGGCAGAAACTTGTATTATCGGTAAGGAAGTACTGAGTAATGGTCTTTTTGCCCTTTGCCTGCGTCAGGCTCACCCCGTGCGAAACTCGTGTATGTTTTGATACACTTCGTTCCGCCCGGCGTTCGCCTTTCCTGGCAAAGAACAAACATCCTCATTACTCAGCACTTCCTCAAAAACACGACCGTTCAGGCTCTGTTTCCTTATACCGCCGCGCTGAGCGCAGCGAAGAAGGCGGGTGCCGGTTTGGACGGGTTTTGCAAAAAATAAGATATTTTTTCGCGGTCAAGGAAAGCTCGTTTTTTTGAGCGTAAACGTACTCAGGTACGTGCGCATCAAAAAAACGAGTATGACGCCGACCGCGGGAAAAAAGCTGTTTTTCGTAAAAGACGAACAAAAAATACGCAGAACGCGCCATAGACATAAGCCATAACGGACAGAAAATGATCGACATTTCCGCCTTGCTGGATGAAATCAAGGCCTCGCCCTACCGCGAGATCGTCATTACCGCGCCCCACACCGGGCGAGTGACCTTTGCCGGTCTCAAAACCGGCGACAAGGTCCTGGGGCCCCAGGGCCAATGGAAGGAAAAACCCGGCACCCAGCTGGCCACACTGGAGCGCGAACGCAATCCCAAGCCCATCTGCACGCCGGAAAAAGGCGAAATCAGCGAGTTGCACAGCGAACTGGAGGGCTGCTTCGTAGAGGCCGGAACGCCGCTGGCCGTGCTGCGCCACATGCTCACCCGCGAGGAAGTGCAGCGGGCCATTCTGCAGAAGGCCCTGCATCTGTTCCGCGCGCCCGAGCGGGCCAAATACTATTTCACGCCCGAAGTGGACAAAAAAATCCGCGCTTCGGACGCGCATTCCGTAGCGGTGCGGGACGGCATGGAACTTCTGATCATGTCGCGCATGAAACGCGAAGTGCCCCTGCACTACACGGGCCCGGACGGCGTCATTTACGCCGTCTACTTCAAGTACAGCGAAAACATGGACACGGGCGCACCGCTCATCGGCGTTTGCCCGCAGGACCAGCTTCCGGCCATTCAGGACGTGATCATGCGCGTTCAGACCGAATGGACGGAAAAAGAATAACGGCGGCAAATCCCGCGTCAGCCGACGCGGCCCATGATACGCCGCCCCAACACTAACACATACGGTACACTACTATGGGAAAAGCACTGCAAATACGGGTCAGCGCCGTGACCTGGAATGAAGATCTTCTGGAACAACTCTGGCCCCAGCTGACTGAACTGGCCTTCAGCGTGCCCATCAAGCACGAAAAGCGCGGCGTGCTGGAAATGGTACGCGCCCTGGACGAGGGCCTGACCTTCATGAAATGGTCCAAGGCCCGCCAGGACGCCTTGGGACCGGGCATCCGCGAAGCCGCGCGCCTGAAGCAGGAGCTGGAGGCGGCGCTTGCCGACTGGCAGCCGCGCGAAGCCAACGTTCTGAGCGATCAACTGGAAGACGTGCTGGACAATCTGGAACGGGCCTTCGTGGCCTGAGCCCGGCACATCCGCTAACAGCATATTGCGCTTGAAGTTTCCGCGGGCGGGCTTTGCCCGACCGCGGAAATCTCGTGGGTCCAGAGCAGAGTAACTTTGAAATTTTACAAATTTCAAAGTTGGGATTCCGGTGAAAAACGTGGTTTTCGCCGGAATCCACGCCGCGCCCTGTGCGGCGTTAGAGCAATTTCAAAGTAAAACTGCTCTGGTTTCACTTCCGTCTTACGAGGCCGAACATTTTGATAATAACAGAGCAATTTCATTGTGAAAATGCTCTACCCGCTTTCATCCGGAGCAACAGCCATGTTGAATAAAGTCATGATCATCGGCCGCCTGGGCCGCGACCCCGAACTGCGCTACACCCAAAGCGGCTCGCCGGTAGCCAGTCTGAACGTGGCCACCGACGAATCCTATACCGACCGCGACGGCAACAAGGTGGAACGCACCGAATGGCACCGTGTGTCCGTGTTTCAGCGCCAGGCTGAAAACTGCGCCAATTACCTTGCCAAGGGCAGCCTTATCTATGTGGAAGGCAGTCTGCAGACCCGCAAATGGCAGGATCAGCAGGGCCAGGACCGTTACACCACGGAAATCAAGGCCCAGCGCGTGCAGTTTCTGGACCGCAAGGGCGACGCCCCGCGCGGCGGCCAGGGCGGCCCCGGCGGCTATGAGGATGACTACGCCGCCGGTGGCGGGTCCGCACCCCGGCAGG
>ERZ857998.2764-NODE-2764-length-15697-cov-3.705345_pt1 | contig 15697 bp, 12 predicted proteins | sample MGYA00519954_ERZ857998 | MGnify/ENA primary metagenome ERZ857998 (study PRJEB31778, sample SAMEA3449424) | human gut metagenome | biome: human gut; feature: human-associated habitat; material: faeces | place: United Kingdom | collected 2010/2012 ...
GTTGCGTCGGGTGTTCCAGACGCGGCCGTGGTTATCTCGCGATGACTCGGTGTCGCGGTCGTCAAGCATCGGGTAGAGCGGCATCTGAAAGGCGACGCTGACCTCGCCGCTGTCCCGCGCGCGGATGCACACGGCGGCGCACAGCCCGCCGCCCGCGCTCTCGCCGCCGACCATGAGCTGATCGCTCCTGACGCCGAGTGCGGCCGCATTCTCCTTTAGATAAATAAGCGCCGCACAGCAGTCGTCCAGCGCCGCCGGATACGGCGAGAGGGGAGCGAGCCGGTATCCCGGAGACAGCACCACCGCGCCGAACTTCTTCACCAGATCAACGGCGCGCGACATGTGCACCATTTCCTTCATTCCGGCGATGTATCCGCCGCCGTGGATCCACAGCACCCCAGTCGCGTCCGCGGGCGCGGTGCGCGGCGAGAGGATCAGCGCGGGAATACTTCCGTGCGGGGTGGGTATGCGTATTTTCCGGACGCGGACGTCCTTATCAGGCAGCATCGACCGCATGGCGCTCACCCGTTTCTGCGCTGATAGTCCGTGCCCCACGAGACCATGGAGTCGAGTATCTGCTTCAGACTGTATCCGGTCTCGGTCAGCGTGTACTCCACGCGCGGGGGCACCTCGGCGTACACCTTGCGGGTGAGCAGCCCCTTGTCTTCCATATCGCGCAGCTGCGCGGTCAGCACCTTCTGCGATACCGTGCCGATGGACTTTTTCAGCTCGCCGAATCGCTTCGTGCCCTCCATCAGGTCGCGCAGTATCAGAACCTTCCATTTGTCGCCGATGAGCATCAGCGTGGTTTCTACCGGGCATGCGGGCAATTCCATAGATTTATCCTCCAATAGTATCCTTTAGGCAACTACGGCACAATATTGTGCTTACTTTACGACGGGAACCGATAGGATTATCTTATAGTCACGCTCCGGCGCGGGCCAGAGATTCTGAGATAATTAGGAGGAACCCGATATGGACAAAAACTGTTTTGAAAAAATTACTCTCGCGAAGGGCGAAGTAAACCTTTATGATTTCGGCGGCATGAAGCTCCACGCTTACCGGACCAACGACTTTCTCGCGGACGAGGTGTTCGTCGTTGAAAAGGAAGGGCAGGCCGTCGTCATCGAGTCGCCCTGTTTCTTTGATAATGACAGGGAGCTGGAAGGATATATCGCCGGTACGGGGCTTGCGGTCGCGGGACTGCTGTTGGCCTATCACATGGCGGGCGGCGGTTTCCTCCCCGGCGTGAAGCGTTACGCGACGAGGCAGGCCGATGAGTACGGACATCGCGGCGGCGGCAAAGCGCTCGATGTCGAGCACCGTAAGCGCCGGATTGGCGATCGTCTCCCCGAACACCGCCTTTGTATCGTCGCAAAACGCGGCGTTGAGCTCCTCGTCCGTGCAGTCCGGCCGCACAAACGTCGCCCGCACGCCCATGCGCGCCATCGTCACCGAGATGAGGTTGAACGTGCCGCCGTAGATGCTCGACGACGCCACGATATGGTCGCCGCACGAGCAGATGTTGAACAGCGCAAAAAAGTTCGCCGCCTGGCCGGAGGCGGTGAGCATCGCGGCCGTGCCGCCCTCAAGCGCCGCGATTTTGGCCGCGACATGGTCGTTCGTCGGGTTTTGCAGTCGGGAATAGAAGTAGCCCTCGGCCTCGAGATCGAACAGCCGCCCCATTTCCTCGGAGGTATCGTACTTGAAGGTTGTGCTCTGCACGATGGGAATTTGGCGCGGCTCGCCGTTCGCCGGCGTATACCCGCCCTGTACGCACGCGGTATCAATGCTGTACTTCATATGGTTTTCCTTTCCGCCTCCGGGCGCGCCGTTGATAATAAGAAAAGCAGCCTCTGTCCCAAGCCCGTGCCGAGACGAAAGCGCTGCTTCCGCAATACCGTTTTTCTCTGCGCCGGCCCAGCCGGACGCCGTTACTGATCCCGGTTTTCCCGCACAGCTTTGGGCTGCTTCCCGCAGCGATGCGCGCAGCAACAGCGGTGCCTGTCTGCCGTGTGGATGGTGTCCCCATCGGCCGCACCTACGCATTAAAATTATATATCGTTTCATGGCGCATTGTCAATCCGCCGCGCCGCCAAAGCCCGGTTTGTGGGCGTTTTCTCCGGTCTGGGCACGCTCGATTTCCCCTTGTTGGAGCGCCTTTTTACAATCTGTTCGCATTCCGCCTCGGTTTTGTATGATAAAATATCTATGGAATATGTTTCCCCTGTCACAGTGAGCCCTCCCCTTTCGCCTTGCCGCGCTGCACCGCCCCCTCTTTGCGCCGCACGATGCTGCCCCCCCCGTCCCCTCTGCCCCCCACCGTATCATGACTGCTAGCTGTAAAAGGAGGCGTACCCTTGGAAAGAAGAATGCCAAAACCAGATTCTGCGCTTTTGGATCAATGCGCAATTGGTATGGTGATTAAGAGGTTTAACAAGATGGACAATATAAAACCGCTTATAAATAAACAGAAGTGCTAACGAGCACAACTCAGACGGCCGCGTCAAAGGGAACGCATCGACAGGGGGAGTTATCTATGAATAAAAAAAGTGTTGTTAGTATTGTTATTGGATTACTGCTAACGGTCACCAATACTGTTGTTACGATTGCTACACGGGAAGATTGGCTCACAAGCAATTGGCTATCGCGTTCAAATGGTACTATTGCCGCCCTATTGGTTTGGCCACCTATATTTCTGTGGGCATGGAGAAGTAGAGATAAGCACAAGACTTTATCGTATATCATAATGTTCTGGATTGCAGCGTTTTGCATAATTTTGTGTTGTTTCATCTTGTTTGTGTAGTAGCTTCTGCATGCCGCTGTTGTGAGGGAAGATAGTCATAGCCCTTATATCGTTACGACATGTGAAGTAACGAGGACCTCATAACGGTAATTTTTCCATTCGCCTGTACCGATACAGCCGCATGGAAAGACTCGTCACCGCATCAACCATCACGGTGCCCGACAGATCGTGCCGCAAGCTGCGGGACACGGTACAGGGTCCGGATGATGCGCCAAAGAGCATGACCATAGTACACACATATGGCGCACACAGGCATACGCCTTGGCCTGTTGTAAAGCCCGAAACGGTATAAAGGAGAAGATCATGAAGTTCACAACCAAGCTGCCTACGGAAAAGCAGCTCGTGAAAAGAGGGGCACCGCGAACGAAGAAATGCCCGCGTCTTTATCGTTTTGTGACTCAGCATGTGAAACAATTTTTAGAAGCATTATCGCAATAATCGGAGGATTACCATGAAAAAGCGAACAATTATTGTTCTGACCATAGTATTGAGCGTGATTAGCATTTTGAGCTTTTGTATGATTTTGATACAGAAAAGCATGGAGGCGTCCGATGCATACCATGCAGTTGTTCAATACCTATCGTCCGATAAAATCAACAGAACTTACGGTTCTCTTGAGAAAAAAGGATGGTTTACTTATGGAAAGATCCTCACAGGAGGAACGACAGCCAATATGCAAGGCTCAGCAGAATTTGAGTTTGAAGCGGAGAATGCGCAAGGCGAAGATTTCATTGTGGAGATTCTGCTCACCTTGGAGAACCAGATTTGGGTCGTCACGGAATGTAGCATTACGGCGCGCTCTTCCTGACGAGAAGCAACGCAGTATTCTCGTGTCATGAAGCGGATATGACGTCTGGGCAAAAGCGGTGGGCGCAGGGGCAAGATGCCGCACGCACGCCACCACTCACACGTTCGTAACGCCCTGCCGTGAACAGTGTGCAGGAAACCCATGCATATCAAAGAACAATTTGTCGCAGGCGCTGGAACCGCTGAGCAGAACTTTTTTCGTTGGGGGAAACGATTTGCAGCTTTTATTAGATTGGCATAACGGATAACCGCTTCTACCGGTACGACGTGCTCCTGCGCACATCAGCCGCCGGCCTGTTCGGTACACAAACGCGATCTATAAATCGCGCGTTCCTCCATCTCTCACGGCGCAAAAACACACCGCAGGGCGCTCCGCCATGCGGTGTGTTTTTCTGTATGGATGTTATTTGTCGCGGTAGAATGCCGTGATCTCGTCAAAGAACGCGTCGATGCAGTCCCAGTTGGAAACGGGCGGCAGGTCGCAGCCGGACGAGATTACAAAGTTCGGCCACTGGTCGCAGGCCTCCAGAATCTCGCGCGTATTTTTCCGCATGCTCTCCGGCGTGCCGATGCAGAACTGCTCCGCCGGCGCAACGTTGCCCATGATGAGGCTGTCCTCCGGCAGATGCGGCACGATGTCCGCCATGTTGATGCAGTTGCCGAAATGGTAGCCCTCCGCGTGGAACGCGGACATATCCGCCGCCATCTTGATGACGCTCTCGCCGCAGTTGTGATAGATCACGATGTACTCGCGGCTCTGCACGGCGTCGATCACGGCCTTGGTATACGGATGGGACAGTTTGCGCGCCAGCTTCGGGGAGATGAGGCCGGTGGTGGGCTCCGCCATGACAAAGCCGTCCGCGCCCGCCTCCCGGTAGGCCTTGGCATACTCGATGATGAATTTCGTCGCCTTTTCAAGAACGATTTCCACCATTTTCGGGTTGGTGACGCTCGCCATCATCAGCTCCGACATGCCGATCAACCGGCCGACGAGCGTATACGGCCCGATAATGCCGGCAAAAACCGGCCGGTCGGTGATGAGCTTCTTGGCCTTGCGGATCGCATCGATATAGATCTGCGTTCTGCCCTCTCCGACGGCGGGAACGCGCAGATTCTCGGCATCCTCCAGCGTTTTTACCACGACACTGGTGACCGAGGGGATCGCATCGTCATAGATGTCCACCGACGCGCCGAAGCACTCGGCCTCCACGGTCAGATCCATCATGCTGAGCGACGCAAGCGTCGGCAGACGGTCGGCCAGTAGCTTCATGCCCTGTGCGAGCGTATCGCTGTCGCTGATGAGTTGTTTGACGTTGATGTTCATGAGACGCGTGACGGGGAACGAAAGGACAGGGATGCCCTTTTTCACCGGATTGTTGATCACATCCAGTTTCCACTGCAGCATATCCATAGGGAGACCCTCCTTATTCAGATAGGCCAGTCACAACGCAGGGTTATATGTTCATCAGCAGTATAGTATACAAAAATCCGGTTTGTCAACCACTGTTTTGACCCGTTCATGGTGTTTTTCCGCGAACAAACGCTCCCGCTGCGGCCTTTCCTGCGGCGCGGACGGCGGCCCGTCTCCAAAAAGGGACTTGCCAGATCGGCGGTTATCCGCTATCCTTGAGCCAACGATTCCAACGCAATTCCCGACAGGGCGCCATCGCGCCGTCGAAAGCGCATTTCGCGCGAAAGGAGCATTCATATGGCAAGGGTACAGGTCACAAAGGGACAGCAGCATGCCGCCGTTGAGGCGCAGGAGGGGCAAACGCTGCTGCAGGCAATTCAGGCCGCAGGCGTCTCCACCAGTTTCCCGTGCGGCGGGCACGGCCGCTGCGGCAAATGCAAGGTGCATGCACAGGGCGCGCTGTCGCCGGCGGATGCGCAGGAGCGCGGCCAGCTTTCGGCAGAGGAGCTTGAGAGCGGCGTGCGGCTCGCGTGCTATGCGCGCATACAGGGCGACTGCGCCATGCAGCTCATCGAGCGCGCAGCCGACGCCGTCATCGAAAACGCATATTTCGGCTGGGAGGGCACGCTGGAGCCAACGTACAAAGAGGGCTACGGCGCCGCCATCGATATCGGCACGACAACGGTTGCCGCCCAGCTCTTCCACAGCGCCGAAAAGCGGCCCGTGGCCGTTCTCGGCGAGCTCAACCGGCAGCAGATGTACGGCGGCGACGTGATCTCCCGCATCGTGTACTGCAACGAGCAGACGGTCAAGCCGTTGTCAGCGCTCATCCGAACGCAGCTCGGCGAAATGCTGCTCGCCCTGTGCCGGCAGGCCGCTATCGATGCGCGGGATGTGCGCCGGATCGTCGTAACCGGCAACACGACCATGCTGTATATCCTTTCCGGCATCGAGCCGGCGCCGCTGGCCGTTGCGCCGTTCACCATGGAGCAGGGCTTTGGAGGCGTATTCGACCTCGGTTTGCCCGGCTTTTCGGGCGTGCCCTGCTATCTGCCGGGCTGCGCCTCCGCCTATATCGGCGCGGACATCACCTGCAGCGTGCTGGCGAGCGGCATGGCCGGCCAAAGCGGCAACATCCTGCTCGTGGACGCCGGCACAAACGGCGAAATGGTGCTGATCTCAAAGGGCGCGCTGCGCTGCTGCTCCACCGCGGCCGGCCCCGCCTTCGAGGGTGCGGGCATCTCCTGCGGCGGCAACGCGTCGCTCGGCGCAGTCGACTCCGTGCAGTATCTGGACGGCGCGTTCACCTATACGACCATCGGCAGCGCTCCCGCCAACAAGCTGTGCGGCTCCGGTCTCATCGATGCGGTCGCCGCGATGCTGCAGGCCGGTCTGATCAACCGAAAGGGAAAGCTCAAGACCCCGGACGGCGGTGATTTCTTTCTCGGCGAGAGCGAGGTGTTCGTCTCGCAAAAGGATATCCGGCAGCTGCAGCTCGCCAAGGCCGCCATCCGCGCGGGCATGGACACGCTCATCCATGAGAGCGGTCTGGGCTATGACGACATGGATCGGATCATCCTGTGCGGCGGTTTCGGCAGCTATCTGCGCCCCCTCAGCGCCGAGCGCATCGGCCTGATTCCGCCGGGCTTCGCCGGCAAGGCCTCTGCGATCGGCAACGCCGCCGGCAACGGCGCCGGCCAGATCCTGCAGTCGGAGCAAAAGTGCGCTGCGGCCACCGCCATTCTGGAACGCATGGAGACGATCGAGCTGGCCACCAACCCGTATTTCCACGACCGCTATATCGAAGCGATGCTGTTTTGACGCGCCGCCCTTCGGCCGTGTGCGCCGTCCATGCCCAGCCATCCCGCCCAACGGAATGCGGCGGCCGTCCCTCCAGTCGGGCGGCCGCCGTTTGCATGTGTATGCCCCGTTATGCTCCCTCAGCCCTCCGCGCCGTCGGCCGCCTCCGCCAGCAGGTCGGGATAGAGGCGCTTGAGCTGCAGCAGCAGCCGGAGTACAACCGCATCCTGAAAATCCTGCGGGTCCAGCCCGCACAGCTCCTTCATTCGCTTGAACCGGTAAAGCAGCGTGTTTTTGTGCACGTTCAAAACATCGGCCGTTTTCTGCACCGCGCAGTTGTTCTGAAAGAACGTCTCGGCCGTTTCGATCAGCTCCGGCTTCAGGCCGTGCGCTCTGGAAAGGTATTGCGCGGTCAGCTCTGCCACCACGTTTTTGGGAATCAGGCTCAGGAAGTACAGCAGTCCCCAATCGTAGATGTGCATGACCGGATGATCCTCCGGCAATCGCTGCGACAGCTCGATGCTCTTCTTGGCCTGCAAAAAGCTGCGCCGGTACCCCTGCAAATTGCTGCTCGCCTCCCCGATGCCGGCCAGACACGTCATGTTCACCTGCTGAAGCTTTGTGTTCAGCACGGAAAGCGCCTCGTACAGTTCGCTGCGAAAGCCGCCGCGCGTGCGAATGCGGATCGCGCTCGCCCCGATGCTGAACGCATACAGGTTTCTGCCGAGATAGCTGTAATAGTTGATCTTCACCAGATCGCTGATATTGTGCAGAATAAAATTCTCAACAAACGATGGGTCCTGATAGGTCAGCGAGCCCGCCGCACTGCTCTTTCTGGTCACATGCAGCACCACGACCGTGGAGTAGGCGTTCACATTGATGCCCAGCGCGCCGGCCGTATGCTCAAGCTCATCCCAATCGCTGTACTCCTCGTTGAACAGGTTGGCGATCCAGCTCTCGATCATCCGCCGCTTATATACGCCCTGCCGGATATGGATCGATCGCTCGACCAGCGTTTCAATCGTAAACCGGAGCATGCGCAGGATGGGTTCGCAGTCCTTCGGGTCGCCCGCCAGAATCGCGGCACCGACGCATTGATCCTGAAAGCAGATCGGAAAGGCCACTCCGGTGAGCCGGGACGGCGGCGCACCGGTGAGCGCGACCCGGTCGCTGCCGCCGATGGCCTCGATCGCCTCGCGAACGACCGTGCCGGTCAGAAGACGGTTCGACCCGGAAACGATCTCTCCGGCATGGTTGGTGATGTACAGCCTCGCATCCGTCATGCGGGAAACCTCGTCCAGAATAAAGCTCGCGATTTCATAGGTGATCGTCACAGCCCTCCGCCTCCATTGCCCATTATTTTGTATGTTAGCATAATAATTCGTGAATTTCAATCACACTTTTGTGTATTCGTCTATTTTTGCATATTATCCGTCCATATTCTTAAAATATTCATTACGTTGGGTTATAATTTTTACATCCGTCCCTCATTTTTCCATTTTTATTCGATCTTTTCGTATGGATTTGTCCGTATATCTATATATATTATAGCTTTTGTTCAAATATTTGTCGGATTAGCCAATGGAAAAACGCGCAGATTCCTCTATAATGTATGGGAAACCAGTTACATTCTTCGTTTATATGTTCAATCATTCAGTACCCGGCGAAAACAAAGCACAAGAAGGTGAATATCGAAACCAGTAGGCCCGTTTCTCTGCTCAAACATCAGCGAATCAAACAACATTGGGAAGGAGGACTCTTTATGGAAAACAACGAACAACAAATTGTAAGTACAGAAGAATACCCCATTGAGGTTGCGGTTCCCATGTCCGCCCGTCACTACGGTTTCTGGGACATGATCGCAACATGGATCGGCGCGAATGCCAACACCTCCTCGTGGTATACCGGCGGCTGCATTGCGGCAGTCGGCGTTCTCGGCGGCCTTGCCGTCATCTTCATCGCCAATCCCATCGCTTACGCCATTATGGCGCTGGTCGGTTATATGGGCTACAAAGTTGGCACGACGACGATGGGCCTCACCCGCGCGTCCTTCGGTATCCGCGGTTCCGTCCTGCCATCGGTGCTCAACACCATTCAGTTTGTGGGATGGTGCGCCTGCAACACGTTTATCGCGGCCATCTCGCTGAGCTACCTGCTCAACCAGCTCTTCAACTGGCCGGCCTTCGGCAGCGAGGGCAGCGGCTGGGTCATGGTATTCGGCGTGGTGCTGTGCAGCGTCATCCAGATTCTGATGACCGTCGTACAGGGCTCCCGTTCCATCAAGATCGCAGAGCGCGTATCCGTCATTCTGCTCGTGGCGCTGACCATCTGGGAGACCTACGCCATCCTCAAGGCCTACCCGCTGGCCGAGATCTTCGCCTGGGTACCCACCGGCGACTTCTCGATCCGCTTCGGCGAGGCCATGGATATCATGGTGGCCTTCAGCTTCGGCTGGATCCCCGCTATCGCTGAGTTTACCCGCTACACCAAGAACAAGCGCTCGGCCGTTGTCGCCCCGATGATCGGCGCAAACGTCGCCCTGTTCTGGTTTGCCATCGTCGGCATGTTCGGCGCGATCGCCAATTCGATCACCGCCGGCGTGTTCGATCCCAACGCGTCCGACCCGTCCACCATCGTGGCCAACCTCGGCCTTGGCTGGGTCGCCTTCCTCGTGCTGATCCTCGCCACCTGCACGACCAACTGCGTCAACATCTATGCAGCCGGTATGTCCGTGGCCAACGCGCTGCCGAAGCTGGGCGAGAAGAAGGCCCTGTACGGCACCGCCATCGCCACGCTGCTCATCTCGCTGGTACCGATCGTGGTCAACAGCTTCTACGATGCGTTCACGGTGTTCCTGACCTATGTCGGCCTCATCTTCGCGCCGCTGCTCGCCATCATGATCATCGACTTCTATGTGGTCAAGAAGCGCGAATACGACTGGTCGCAGTGCGCCAAGGTCGGCGGCGTCTACTGGTATAAAAACGGCATCAACTGGGTGGCCATCGGCTCTTGGTGCGCCGGCGTCGTCGCCTACTTCATCGCGCTGAACCTCAACTTCATCATGAGCTCGATCGGCGCGATCTATGCCACCGTCATCGTGACCGCCATCATCTACTGGGCCGCGTCCAATATTGTGAATAAAAGAAAAGCCGCTTAAATCACAGCCGGCATCATTGAAAGGAGTTAACCATGAACGAATTGTTGGAAAAAATCACTGCAAGCGTTATCGACACCGACGAGGGTGATTCCGCAGAACTTGCCCAAGAGGCGCTGGATCAGGGCATCGATGTGTTCGCGATCGTCGACGCGCTGACCGCCGGCATCAACGAGCTTGGCAGACAGTTTGAAAACCTCGAGTGCTTCCTGCCCGAGCTGATCCTCGGCGGCGGCGCAATGGAAGAGGCGATGAAAATTCTGTCGCCGGAGATCGAGAAGCACGTGCAGAAGTCGGAAGCCCCCATCTGTCTGGTGGTCGGCAACCTGCAGGGCGATATCCACGACATCGGCCGCGAAATCCTCTGCACCATGCTGCGTGTAGCCGGCTTCACAGTGCATGATCTGGGCAACAACGTCAAAGCGAACGTGTTTGTGGAAAAGGCGATCGAGTACAAGGCGGACTTCATCGGCCTGTCCTCCCTGCTCACCACGTCCCTGCCGTTTGCGAAGGAAGTGCTCAGCATCCGCGACGCCTGCGGCAAGCATGACGAGATCAAGGTCATCATGGGCGGCGGCGCCGTCACGAAGGAATATGTGGAACAGATCGGTGCGGACGGCTACTCCGGTACTGCCGTAGAAGCGGTCGAGCTGGTCAAAAAGATGTATGCGGAGGGTAAGTAAATGGCAGATATCTTTGAGGTATTGCGCAGAGCAGAAAACGGCGACTATATTAAAGAAGACGACTTTAATATGAAGCTGTATAAGACCAACAAGCGCTTGGTCAAAAAATACGGCATCAAATTCGACAAGGAGAACGTCATCCTCTCCGACGACACCATGGCGAGCAACCTGTTCGACGCAGCGCTGGAGCTGTGCGACGAGATGGGCATGCTGTGCGTCGATACCAGCAGGGTCATCCGCTTCACGCGGCAGGAGCTGCTGCAGGCGCTGGAGCAGGCGCCAAAGGAACTGCTGCTCGGCGAGGGCAAGGACGCCCGCATCATGCGCGCACGCCGCCTGCACGACGGGCACAAGATGTGCGTCTGCGGCGGCTGCCCCGGCACGCCGCTGCCCGAGGAGCTGTTCCTCCCGATCATGATGTCCTACGCCAAGGAGCCGCTGATCGACATCATCATCCCCGGCAGCCTCGTTTCCATCGAGGGTATGGACGTCAAGACGGGCGGTCCGCTTGAGATCCGCGCCTGCCGTCAGGAGATGCTGTGGATGCGCGAGGCGCTCACGCGCTACGGCCGTCCCGGCACGCACATCTATGCCGCCGGCGAGAGCAGCGCAACGGAGCTGGGCACGCTGGCCATCTGCAACGACAAGTACATGCGCACCACCGACTCGCACATGATTCCGGTGCTGTCCGAGCTCAAGACGGACAACATCCGCCTCTCGCGCGTCATGACCGGCTCGGAATACCCGGCATGGACGACGAGCCTTATGGACCCGATCATCGGCGGTTTTGCCGGCGGCGTCGAGGGCGCAGCCGTTGTGGGCGCAGCAGCCATCATGCTGGCAACCGCAGCCTACGGCGTGCAGATGCACTGCCTGCATGCCATCCATAACAAGTACGTCTCCGTCAGCACCCGCGAGGGCATGTGGATGGACAGCATCATCGGCCGCGCATTCGCGCTCCGTTCGCCGGTCGCGATTCTGGCGGATGCTTGGACCACCTGCGGCGCAGGCACCGAGGAAGTGCTCTACGAGGCGGCGGCGCTGGCCATCGCGCAGGAGCTCAGCGCGCTGAACACCGACAGCCTCGGCTCCACCAACGGCGTGTATCCGAACTGCTCCGGCCTTGAAAACCGCCTGTTCGCCGAGACCGTCGACGCCGTGTTCCACATGGGCATGACGGAGGAACAGGGCAACGACCTGATCCGCCGCATCTTCAAGAAGTACGAGCATACGCTCGACAATCCGAAGCTCGGCCAGCCGTTCAATGAGGTCTACGACGTCAAGACCATCGAGCCGACGCCGGAATGGCAGGCCATGTACGACAAGGTCAAGGCCGACCTGACCGAGATGGGCATCCAGTTCAGATTCTGATGTGCCGAGACATGAGAATGCCTGATCTGTGCAATCCATGAACCGCGACGAAGCCCGGTGCGGCGCACCGGGCTTCGTCCTTCCTTATTTATATGTGCTTTTCTTCTTCGGAACCGATTGCGCCCGGGATTGCGCCCGCGCGCTGTGCGCTCATCGCCTGCGAAATGATCGGCGATGAGCTGCGGCTGGTGATGGACGAGCTGGGGTGCGCCATGCCCGTCACCTGGCTCGACCGCGGCCTGCACGAAACGCCCGCGCTGCTGCATGCGCGGCTGAAGGAAGCAATCGCCGCCCTCGACGGCAAATACGAGACCATTCTGCTCGCGATGGCGCTCTGCGGCAAGGCGGTGGTGGGCGTCGGTGCGGCGCATGCCCAACTCGTGATTCCGCGCTGCCACGACTGCATCCATCTGCTGCTTCCCCATGAACCGGACGTGCATTCTCTGTATCTCACGCGCGGCTGGCTCTCCGGCGAACGGTCGCTGGAGGCGGGCTTTGTCCGCGCCTGTCAGGTGCACGGAGAAAAGAAGGCAATGCGCGTTTATCGCACGATGCTGAGGAACTACGCTGCCGTCGCCATGATCGACACCGGCGCGTACGACCTCGCCTCCGCCTGCGCCGCCATACGCCCGCTGGCAGAGCGCTTCGATCTGCGGCTTGACCGCTGTGCCGGCACTGCCCGCATGCTGCGGGCGCTGCTGACCGGGCAGTGGGACGGATCGTTTTGCTGCGTGCCGCCGGGGGAAGCGCTGCGCCTGCAGGATTTTTTGGACGAACCGATGGAACCTGCGGAAATTTTCATTCAGGAAAGGATCAATTCATGAAAGCGTTTGAAATATTGCCCGATGGTGTTCGTGCCGGCGAGGAATGGATTCCCTATGCGGCCTTAATCAAGGTGGCCTCGGAAAAGAACCGGACGGACCACCTGCTGCTGTTCAACACGAGCGGCACGGATCGGGCCATCTCGGTCAAGCTGCCGGAATCGGAATACCGCGCGCTGCGGCAGGGCTGCCTGCGGGAGAACCCCGCCTGCTATTTTCAGACCTACCGGGAAGGGCAGTTGGTGGCCATGGCCTACGTGCTGCTGACGGCTACGACCGTTCTGCCCATCACCGGCGCGATCGCCTGCTTTTTCCGGGACATGAAGCCGCTCGGCTGGACGCTCATCGCCATCGGACTCGTCAGCATGCTGCTCAACGTGTTCGCCAGCCGCGCCTACCGGCGCATGCGGCAGAACAACGGCGACAACCCGAAAAAAATGGCGCGCGCTCGCGCGGCCAACGACGCGTTTCTTGCGCGCACTGCCGCAAAATAGGCGCACGGAGTTTGCCGCCGCCTGCCCGCTGCGGCGCCCCTTTTCCCGCAGCCCGTATGTGCCCGAAGCATGCGGGCGTTTTCTTTTTTTGGCACGACAGCGGTTTGAAATTCCCGTTATGCATAAAAATACTTGACAGCCGCCATTTTTCCGTCTATAATGCATAAATATAAAATACTTATGCTTATTTTATGCGGAGGTGCGGTTATGAAAAAGCAGATTAAGAAGGTCGTTCTGGCGTATTCGGGCGGTTTGGATACCTCGATCATCATCCCGTGGCTCAAGGAGCACTACGACAACTGCGAGGTCGTTGCCGTCTCTGGCGACGTCGGTCAGGGGTCGGAGCTGGACGGTCTTGAGGAAAAGGCGCTCAAAACCGGCGCTTCCAAGCTGTACATCGAGGACTTGAAAGAGGCCTTCGTGACGGACTATATCTATCCCGCCATTCAGGCCGGCGCGGTCTACGAAAAGGAATATCTGCTCGGCACCGCGCTCGCGCGGCCGGTCATCGCCAAGCGGCTCGTGGAGATCGCCAAGGCGGAGGGCGCGGACGCCATCTGCCACGGCTGTACCGGCAAGGGCAACGATCAGGTGCGCTTTGAGCTGGCCATCAAGGCGCTCGCGCCGGAAATGGCGATCATCGCGCCGTGGCGGGAGTGGGACATCAAGTCGCGCGACGAGGAGATCGCCTATGCCGAGGCGCACGATATTCCGCTGAAGATCAACCGGGAGACGAACTACTCCAAGGATAAGAACCTCTGGCACCTCTCCCATGAGGGGCTTGACCTCGAGGATCCGAAGAACCAGCCGCTCTATGAAAAGGAGGGCTTTCTGGAGATGGGCGTGTCGCCCAAGCAGGCGCCGGACGATTCGGCCTATGTGACGATCTCGTTTGAAAAGGGCGTCCCCACGGCGGTTAACGGCAAGAAGCTCGCGCCCGTCGCCATGATCGAAACGCTCAATCAGCTCGGCGGCGCTTACGGCGTCGGTCTGGTCGACATCGTGGAAAACCGGCTCGTGGGCATGAAGTCGCGCGGCGTATACGAAACGCCCGGCGGCACGATCCTGTACCGGGCGCATCAGGTGCTCGAAACGCTGTGCCTCGACCGCGACACGCTGCACTACAAGACGCTCGTGGCCGAGCAGTTCGCGGAGCTGACCTATTTCGGCAAGTGGTTCACGCCGCTGCGCGAGGCGATCTCGGCGTTCATTGAAAAGACGCAGGAGCACGTCACCGGCGATGTGACGCTCGAGCTCTACAAGGGCAACCTCATCAACGCCGGCGTCAGCTCCCCGTACTCGCAGTATTTTGAGGAGCTCGCCACATTCGGTGAGGATCACATCTACGACCAGAAGGATTCGGAGGGCTTTATCAACCTGTTCGGCCTCTCCATCCGGATGAACGCACTGGCAAAGCAGCAGAAGCTCAAGTAAGGAGATCGGCATGAAAGCGATGTGGGCGGGGCGGTTTTCCAAGGAGCTGTCCAGCGAACTCAATGACTTCAACTCCTCCATCCCGTTCGATGCGCGCATGTACCGGCAGGATATCCAAGGGTCGCTCGCCCACGCCGCCATGCTCACCGCCGAGGGCATCCTGACCGCCAAGGAGGGCGAGTCCATTCTCGCCGGACTCGAGAGCATCCTGAAGGATCTCGACAGCGGCGTGCTGAAGCCGGACCCGTCGGCCGAGGACATCCATATGTTCATCGAGGCGGAGCTGACGAAGCGCATCGGCGAGCCGGGCAAGCGGCTCCACACCGCGCGCAGCCGCAACGATCAGGTGGCGCTCGACCTGCGGCTGTACCTGTCCGCCGCGATCGACGAGGTGCAGGCGCTCCTGCTCGGGCTGCTCGAAGTCCTGCTCGATCAGGCCGAAGCGTACGCCGCAGCCATCCTGCCCGGCTATACGCATTTGCAGCGCGCGCAGCCCGTCACGCTCGGCCACCATCTGATGGCGTACGCCCAGATGTTCACCCGCGATCGGGGCCGGCTGGCCGACTGCAAGCAACGCATGTCCGTCTCGCCGCTCGGCTGCTGTGCGCTTGCGGGCACCACGTTTCCGATCGACCGGCAGGCCACGGCCGCGGCGCTCGGCTTTTCAGCCGCCTGCGAAAACAGCCTCGACGGCGTGTCCGACCGGGATTTCGTGCTGGAGCTTGCCTCGTGCCTCGCGGTATTGATGATGCACCTGTCGCGCTTCTCCGAGGAGATCGTGCTCTGGTGCTCGTGGGAATTCCGCTTTGTGGAGCTGGACGATGCGTATGCCACCGGCTCAAGCATCATGCCGCAGAAGAAGAATCCGGACGTCGCCGAGCTCGTAAGAGGCAAGACCGGACGCATCTACGGCGAC
>ERZ857998.2766-NODE-2766-length-15673-cov-8.682354_pt1 | contig 15673 bp, 13 predicted proteins | sample MGYA00519954_ERZ857998 | MGnify/ENA primary metagenome ERZ857998 (study PRJEB31778, sample SAMEA3449424) | human gut metagenome | biome: human gut; feature: human-associated habitat; material: faeces | place: United Kingdom | collected 2010/2012 ...
CCGCGATCCCCTCAAACAAACCCCTCAACGGAGTGGGGTTGGTTTGAATTTGTTAGAAGTGCCCGCTGCGGCCGGAGCCTCCGCCGCCGGTGCGGCCAACGCTGCCGCCGCCTCCGCCGGAGGACTTGGGCGGTTCGATGCGGCGGCGCGTTTCGGTGCGGTGGGTAAAGCGGTCGGTCTGCCGTGCGAGACGGAGCTTGCCGGAAACGTAGCCGTCCGCCCGCGCCTGCACATACACGCTTTTCATCTTCCGCTTGAGAATGGAGCATACGAGAAACGCGATGAGTATTCCCGCAGCGCACGAAATGACGATCGCCGGTACCGGGCTGCGGCGCACGGGGTGCCCCTCCGCCGCGAGCGCAAGGTACTCCCCGCACGCGGACAGATAGTCCGAAAAGCCGCCGTACCAGTCGTTTTCGCGGAAGTTGTCGAGGAATGTATCCTCAATCTGCTCCTGGGCGTAGCTGTTGAAGGCGTATTCGCTCTTTTCGCCGTAATAGAAGTGGGCGAAGGCGCGGTCGTTCATACTTAAAAGGAGGATCGCGCCGTTCCGCTCCGCGCCGGCGCCGAGCGAGTTGCGGTGATAGTAGGTATATGCCGCTTCATATGTGCCGCGGCTGTCGATGCGGCAGGCATCGTTCACGGTAACAAGATAAATGCCGACGCCGTAGCGCTGCGCGATGTGCTGCGCGGCCTTTTCGAGCGAGGCGGTATCGCTCGCGGTGAGGACACCGGCGTCGTCCGTTATGTAAGAGAGCTGCGCGCCGTCCGCGAGCGCGGCGGGGGTGAGAGCGAGCAGGAGAAGGAAGGCGAGAAGGAAAGAGCAAATTTTCCGTTTCATATTTTCCCCTCCTTATCGCAGCAGAAAGCTGAGCGCCGTTCCGAGAAGCGCGACCGGCGCGGCAATGGCGGCGAATGTCCGCCAGTATTTTCCGGCGTCCGTCGGCAGATCGCCGACCATTTTGCCGGTCTGCCCGTTCATGGCAAAGAGGAAGCTCTTGCCGTTCCAGCGCGTCGAGAGCATCCACACCGGCAGCAGCGCATAATGCACCTTGCCGCGGCGCAGCCGGACGTCCTGCGCGCGGGGAATACACGTGTCATACCCGCTTACGGTGCGCCCGAGCGCGTCCAGCACCGTTTTCCGGCAGCGCTCGTCGGCACGGCTTTCGCAGTCGGCGACCGGAACATCGTACTTATCCGCGAGAAAGCCGGGGAGATACGCCGAGGAAAACGGCTTGAGTTCGGCATAGTCGTAGGGCTCAATGGAGTCCATATGCGCGTCCGGCATCCGGCTCGAAGCGTCCACCGGCACCTTTTCAAAGGGCATCGAACCGTCGCGGCAGATCTCAAAATGGTCGGTCTTCGTGACCTCCCAATCGCCGGTGCGGAAAACGCGTGAGCGCGTCGCGTCGTAGCGCGCATGGCCCTCCGCCTCGCCGTCGAACATCCAGAAGGGGACATAAACGCCCTGGATCTTCTCGATCTGGTTCTGGGCGGAAAACGCTCTCGGCAGGAAGGGCTTGTTTTTATAGTGCCGCCGGAGTGCATTGATCGCGTCCTCGCGGCTGAGCTTGAAGGGCAGAACATAGTCCGGCCTCAGCGCCCCGGCAAACTGCCCCGGCACGACGGTCGGGTTGCCGCAGTACGGGCAGGCGGTCGCGGCGGTGTTCGCATCGCAGATGAGCTCCGCGCCGCAGGAAGGACAGGAATAGGTCTTCATCCCGGCGGCATCCGCGCCCCAGTCGGAGCTCATGGAGCCGGTGTCCCACGCGCTGCTGTCGCCGCTCTGCGCGGCGGTATCCGCCGTTTCAAACGCCTCGGCGGCCTTTGCTTCCTTTTCCTTATACAGCGCCTCGATCTCTGCAACGGTGTACGAGCTGCCGCAGTAATCGCATTCCAGTTTCCCGGATGCGCCGGAATAGTGCAGCGGCCCGGTGCAGGACGGGCACTGGTAGTTGGTCACCTGTGTCGGCATAGGCACTCATCCTTTCCGATAAAGAATGCTTCTGTTTCCCGCGGGGAACAGAAGCATTGTAGCATATTTTCGCGGGAAACTCAACGCTGAACGCGCCGCTGGTCGATGCGGAGGGCGATGTAGGATGTTAAATATAATAAGGAGCGGCCATAAAACAGCATCCTCCGGCTTCAACCCAGAGAGAAGCCGGAGGATGCTCTATTCACTGCCCGCTGTCAGCCGGCCTGCACGTCGCCGTTTTTCAGCCGCTGAACGATCGAATGTACGAGCTGTATGTCGTTGTCGGAAAGCCCGTCGGTGCGGATGGCGAAAGCCACGTCCAGACCGAGCAGATAATCGGTGGATATATCAAAAATCTGCGCCAGCTGCACCAGCGACTGTGTGGAGGGAACGGAAATGCCCATTTCCCAGGCGTTCACGCACGAGCGCGTCACCCCAAGCATTTTGGCAAGCTCCGTCTGTGTATAGCCCTGCTTCTCGCGGAGCTTTTTTATTCTTTCATAAATCATGACCGTACCTCCCGGCTCCTGTCGTGGAGTAATATGATGTATGGTAAGATAACCAAAATGATATTGCATTATCATTTTGGTTAATTAAAATTGACAATCAAAGATCGTTGTGGTTTAATGACCTTGTATCAGGAAAGAATACGGCGGATGCCGAAAGCGAAAAGGCGATCTGGATCGACGAAGCGGCGGATGTAATTAACGGAAACATCCTGACGCTGAAATTCCAGGTGTTGGATAATGCTCCGGATGGGCTGGCAGAGGTGACGGTCACGGGCTTCAAGGCAGCGGCTTTGGATGAGAGCGCGGTGAATGCCAATATTGTTGCGGGCAGTGTAACGGTCACGAGCCGGATCCCGGGCGATGTGAATGACGACGGCGAAGTAGATATATTCGACTGCGTCCGTCTGAAAAAATATCTTGCGGGTATGAGTGTTGAACTTAAATAAAAAGGAGCGCAAAATCATGAAAAAAACATTGGCGGTAATCCTCGCAATTCTCATGATGACGTCGCTTTTGTGCACGGGGGCGTATGCCGATGGAGAAACCATGAATTTCTCCGTCACATCGGCTACAGGCAGCCGCGGCGATGAAGTGACGATCACGGTCAGCATTACCAGCTGCCCGACTATCGTCGGTATGCAGGTAGGCATCAGCTACGATACGAACGTGCTGGAAAAGGTAAGCTTTTCCAACGCGGGCATGTCCGGCTTGGAAGTCGGGACAAGCGCTACCTGGCTGTCGGCCAATGACACTGGTTCGACGTACATTGGACCGATGCTGACGCTCGTATTCCGAATCAAAGATACTGCGGCGTTTGGACCGAGCACTGTTACGATCAATCCCAAGGTTAGTGATCTGGATGAAAACAGAGTCCCATGCATCGTTACCCCCGGCACGGTCACTGTTACTGTTGCTGCTCATGATCACATCTGGGACGCCGGTACGACCACTCCTGCGACCTGCATTAAGAACGGACAGACGGTGTATAAATGCACAGTAGTCGGCTGCACCGAGACCAAGATTGAAACCATCGCCGCGACGGGCCACAAGTGGGACAACGGTACGGTAACGACCGCTCCGACCTGCACGGCGAAGGGAGTCAAGACATTTAAGTGCACGAACTCCGGCTGCACCGCGACGAAGACCGAAGAGATCGCCGCGACGGGTCACAAGTGGGACAGCGGCAGGATCACGACCGAGCCGACCTGTACGAAGGATGGCGTCAAGACGTTCAAATGCACGAACAGCGGCTGCGCGGAAACCAAAACCGAGGCCGTCGCGAAACTCGGACACTCTTTCGGGAGAACAGAAGTGATTCAGTCTCCGACCTGCACGGAGCCCGGTGTCCGCGGCGCATACTGCGAGCACGAGGGCTGCACAGAGGTTGGAAATAAATCCACGATCCCGGCGACGGGCCACAAGTGGGACAACGGCACAGTGACAACGGCTCCGACCTGCACGGCGAAGGGCGTCAAGACATTTAAGTGCACGAACTCCGGCTGCACCGCGACGAAGACCGAAGAGGTCGCCGCGACCGGGCACAAGTGGGACAGCGGCAAGATCACGACCGAGCCGACCTGCACGAAGGCCGGTGTGAAGACGATCTCCTGCACAAACTCCGGCTGCAAAGAGACCAAAACAGAAACCGTGAAGGCGCTCGGCCATGACATGGGCGCGGCGACGGTGACGAAGGCCCCAACCTGCACCGAAAAGGGCGAGCAGACCACGGCCTGCCGCCGCACGGGCTGCACGTATAAGGAAACGAAGAACATTGCGCCGACGGGCCACAAGTGGGATAACGGCACCGTGACGACTGCCTCGACCTGTACGAAGGATGGCGTCAAGACGTTCAAATGCACGAACAGCGGCTGCGCGGAAACCAAAACCGAGGCCGTCGCGAAACTCGGACACTCTTTCGGGAAAACAGAAGTGATTCAGCCTCCGACTTGCACGGGGCCCGGTGTCCGCGGCGCATACTGCGAGCACAAGGGCTGCACAGAGGTTGGAAATAAATCCGCAATCCCGGCGACGGGCCACAAGTGGGACAACGGTACGGTAACGACGGCTCCGACCTGCACGGCGAAGGGCGTCAAGACATTCAAGTGCACAAACTCCGGCTGCACCGCGACGAAGACCGAAGAGATCGCCGCGACGGGCCACAAGTGGGACAGCGGCAAGATCACGACCGAGCCGACCTGCACGAAGGCCGGCGTGAAGACGATCTCCTGCACGAACTCCGGCTGCAAGGAGACTAAGACCGAGGCCGTAAAGGCGCTCGGCCACAGCTGGAAGGACGCGGAGGTCGTCAAGGCGGCGACCTGCACGGCAGGCGGTTCGAAGAAGGTCGTTTGCCAGCGTGAGGGCTGTGGCGCGGAGGATACCGTCAACACGCCGGCACTCGGCCATGCCTGGGGCAATGCCAAGGTCACCAAGGCGCCGACCTGCACGCAGCCGGGCGTTCAGAGCGTGACTTGCACCCGCGGCTGCGGCGCGGCGACCACCACGGCGATCCCCGCAACGGGCCACAAGTGGGACAACGGTACTGTGACGACGCAGCCGACTTGCACGAAGGACGGCGTCAAGACGGTCAAGTGCACGAACAGCGGCTGCAAAGAGACCAAAACCGAGACGGTCAAGGCGCTCGGCCACAAGTGGGACGACGGAAAGATCACAACCGAACCGACTTGCACCGAAGAAGGTGTCAAGACGATCTCCTGCATGAACAGCGGCTGCACGGAAACCAAGACCGAAACCGTTCCGGCGCTCGGCCACGACTGGGATGAGGGTACCGTGACCAAGGAGCCGACGAAGAAGGAGACCGGCGAAAAGGTGCTTACCTGCCAGAACTGCGGTGAGACCGAAACGGAAGTCATTCCCGTTATCGCCTCCACCGGCGCTCCGGTCTGGCTCTGGATCGTTATCGGCGTCGGCGTTGCGGCAATCCTGCTCTGGATCATCCTCGCCAAGCGCAAAAAAGAGGACAAGGAAGAAGCCAAACGCTAAGTCCTTATATAAGAGAAAATCGCTCTGCCTGATGTCAGGCAGAGCGATTTTTCTAACAGAGGCTGGGTCTCTCCTGCGGGCGGGGAGTGTGTTCCACCCGAAACAAGATCTTACTTCGTATTCCCGCGCTTTTTGAGATACACGGCGAGGATGACGCCGGCGATGAGCATCACGACGCCGATCACGATGATGACCGTGCCGAGGATGGCGACGGGGTTCGTAAAGCCGCTGCTGCCCATGCCGGACGAGCCGAACGGGGAGGAGACGACGTTCCCGGCGCTGTCATACCAGATCGTGCCGCTTCCCGCAAAGTCGGAGAAGCCGCCGTATCCGCCGAAGGGATCCATGCCGGTGCTGCCGAAGAACGAACGCTCCATGCTGAGACTGACGCCGCGCGCGACTGCGCCGATCACGATGAAGCCGAGTCCCGCGAGCGCGGTATACACGCCGTAGAGCCAGCCGTAGCGCCGGATGAGCCGCCCGATCACGCCGGGGATGGATTCGACCCAATTGGAGCTCTGCGCCGGGGCCTCCGGTGCGGCCGGGATTTCCGATTCCGGGAATGTCTCCGGTTCCGGCTCGCTCTCCGAGAGCAGCCAGTCCGTCGTCACGTCAAACGCTCTGGCGAGCAGGACGAGCTTCGAGAGCTCCGGCACGGACTCGCCGGTCTCCCATTTACTGATTGCCTGCCGCGACACGCCGAGCTTTTCCGCGAGCGCCTCCTGCGAAAGGCCCGCCTTTTTCCGGCAGTACAGAATTTTTTCCGATAGATTCATAAAGGTGTGTCCTCCTTGAATTTATGGCATCAGTATGACACGGAGGCCGGTTGCGAAGCCACCGTTCCGGCTTGGAACTTTCGCAACCGGCGGTTGCAGAAGCTATTATAACAGAAAAACACCGCAAAAGTACACCAGAAAAACACAAATGTTTCACTGAAAAAGACTTGCTTATGCGTCGGAAAAGATGTACAATTAATTTCATATTTTAAATTGCAAAATAATTTTGCAACATGTTATGAGGGAAGAGATATGAAAGAGAGATTGAATTTCCGGCAGCTCATCGCCGTGGCGAGCATGCTGTTCGGGTTGTTTTTCGGCGCAGGGAACCTGATATTCCCGGTGCATATGGGTCAGCTCGCGGGCGCGAACTCCTATATTGCGGCGCTTGGCTTCATCGTTACGGCGGTAGGTCTGCCTCTTATAGGCGTGGCGGCGTTCGGCATCAGCCGTTCGGACGATCTGCTCGCCATGAGCAGCCGCGTAGGGAAGGGGTACGGCGTGTTCTTTACCTGCGCGCTGTATCTGACGATCGGCCCGCTTTTTGCGATCCCCCGCTGCGCCGCGACGAGCTTTACCATCGGCGTGGAGCCGATGCTCACCGGCGGCGCGGTGACGGAGCTTGCCATATTCTCCGTGATCTTCTTCGCGCTCGTGCTGTTCTTCTCGCTGCGCCCGAGCAAGATCCTCACATGGGTCGGGCGGATCATCAACCCGCTGTTCCTTGTGTTCCTTGCCGTGCTCGTTGTCACGGCGCTCGTAAAGCCTGTCGCTGCCGTTTCGTCGGTCGCGCCGGAGGGCGCATACGCCTCCAGCGCCTTCTCCGCCGGCTTTCTGGACGGCTACAATACGATGGACGCGCTTGCCTCGCTGGCGTTCGGCGTGATCGTTGTGGGCGTCATCCGCGATCTGGGCATTAAGCACGACGCCGCCGTCGCGGGCAACACTGTGCGCGCGGGCGTGTTCTCGTGCGTGTTTATGGGGCTCATCTATCTCGCCATGACGATCATCGGCGCGCAGAGCCGCGGCGCGTTCGCCGTGAGCGCCAACGGCGGCATCGCGCTTGCGGATATCGCCGGATACTATTTCGGCACCGCCGGACAGGTCATCCTCGCCGTTACGGTGACGCTCGCCTGTCTCAAGACGGCTATCGGCCTTGTCACGAGCTGCGCGGAGATCTTCCGCGTGCTGTTCCCGAAGTCCATGAGCTATAAGGCGTGGGCGATCGTGTTCAGCGTTGTTTCGCTGCTGATCACCAACGTCGGCCTGACGCAGATCATCGATTATTCCGTGCCGGTGCTCATGTTCCTCTACCCGCTCACCATCACGCTCATGCTGCTGAGCCTGTTCGGACATTTCTTTGACTACGACAAGCGCGTGTTCGTTTCGGTCACGGCGTTCACGCTGGCCGCGGCGGTGCTGGATCTGCTCGCCGCGCTGCCGGACGGGGCGCGTGCCTTCCTGCATGTGAACGGCTTTGTCGCCTTCTGCAAGGAGAGCCTGCCGCTTTTCGGCATCGGTCTCTTCTGGCTCATTCCCGCCGTAGCCGGTCTTGTCCTCGGCTTCATTCTCCGCGCCGCCGGGAAGAAAGCGACGGCGTGATAAGCATTTTTATCTGCGCCGCTTACAGCTCCCTCTGACGAGAGAGCTGTCGAGCAAAACGAGACGGAGGGAGAGAAAAACGGCGTTTTCCGCATCGAACGTCTTTCTCGCCCTCCGTCAAAATATCAATTTTGCCGCCTCCCTCGTCAGAGGGAGGCGTTTTTTTATTCCTCCGCGGCTTTGGCGTTTTTTATATACCGGTAGACGCTCGCCTGCGAGCAGGCGAGCTTTTCCACGGTGAACTGCACCGCACCGCGCAGCTCGAACATGCCCTGCTCATAGAGCCGCGCGACGATCTCGGCGCGCTCGGCCTGCGTCAGACGGCGCAGCGGCACGCCGGCGTCCCTCGTCACGGTCGCGAACAGATCCTCCATCAGCCCGTTCATATCGGACTGGAAATGCTCCGCCGGCTGCGCGGCGGCATGCTGCGGCGCGGCGGGCTGCTTGGCGGGCGCGTCGTCTGGGAAGTAGTGGCGGTGGACAAAGTCGTCCGGGTGCACCAGCCGGAGGATGGTGTCGCTGACCTCATGGAAGCGGCTGTCGTCAAAGTTGACACACAAAAGCCCCACGAGCTTTCCGCCGTCCTTGATGAACATCGTGCTCGAACGGAGCGTTTTTCCGTTGGATAACTGGCCCGTGTAATTAATAATATAGTTGTTGGATTCATATTGCTTCTGCATGATCATGCGCAGCGCCGCGTTGGTGATCGGCGCGCCTACGTCCCGTCCGCTGATGCCGCCGTTGGCGATCGCGGCAACGCGGCTCTGCTCCGGCAAAATTTCATGCAGAATGATCTCATAATCCGGCCCGAGAACGTGGCCGAGAAACTCAACAAGCCTTGTATAATGCAAAAGCAGTTGTTCCGTCATGGGTTTTGTACCTCCCTTGGAGTGCGGTGATTCTCATACTACCATACCAAAACACCCGAGACAAGAAAAAAACCGCGATTTTTCGGGAATTTTCTCACAACGAGAAGAAAGTTTCTCGTTATATAAGTTTTTTCTACTAAAATTTGTGAGCAATGAACAAAAATATATTTAGACTTTGAAAAGATTTGTGATTTATATTGACAGCGTTTTGCGGCAATGATAAACTATTCTCACACCAAGGAGGTGAAAACCAGAATTGAAAAACGTTATCGCAACCGAAAAAGCCCCCGCGGCGATCGGCCCGTATTCGCAGGGCATCCGGGCGGGCAGCCTGATCATCACGTCCGGCCAGCTTCCCATTGACATGGCCACCGGTGCGTTCCCCGCCACGATCGAGGAGCAGACCCGCAAGTCTCTTGAAAACTGCAAGGCCGTCCTCGAGACTTCCGGCGCCACCATGGAAAACGTCATCAAAACCACCGTTTTCCTGAGCGACATGAACAACTTCGCTGCCATGAACGGCGTTTACGCCACGTTCTTTGCCGGGGACTATCCGGCGCGCAGCGCGGTCGAAGTCGCCCGCCTCCCCAAGGACGCGCTCGTTGAGATCGAGTGCATCGCCGTCCTTTAATTTCTTTCGTCGATCTGATACTGTCCGCCAGGCGCCGGCAGCGAGCTGTCTGCGACGACCGGGGTATCTCCAAAACAAAAGGCGCAATGCGCCAACATTATGGAGGTCAGTATTATGAGTAAAGAGTATCCCCTGAACGTTCCCGCGCCCCATCATTTCACGTTCGCCGTCCGCGACATTCCCGATGTCACGGTCGAACAGCGTGAGCGCGTCCTGAAGGCGACGCATTACAACGAGTTTGCCTTCCCCGCCGGCATGCTGACGGTTGATATGCTCTCCGACTCCGGCACCACCGCGATGACCAACCAGCAGTGGGCGTCCCTGTTCCTCGGCGACGAGGCCTACGGCCGCAACACCGGCTACTACGTCCTTCTCGACACCTTCCGCGACATCTTCGAGCGCGGCGGCGAGAAGAACTGGAAGAAGATCATCGACTATGTCCGCACCGACTGCCGCGACGTGGAGACTATGATGGAGAACGTCTACCTTCCCGAGTACGAAGGCGGACTGTTCAACGGCGGCGCCGCCCAGATGGAGCGCCCCAACACCTTCATCATCCAGCAGGGCCGCGCCGCGGAGTCCGTCCTGATGGAGATCGTCAAGAAGATCCTCGCCCAGCGTCATCCGGGCAAGGTGTTCACGATCCCCTCCAACGGCCACTTCGACACTACCGAGGGCAACATCAAGCAGATGGGCTCTATCCCCAGAAACCTCTACCACAAGGAACTCCTTTACGAAATTCCCGAAGGCGGCAAGTACGAGAAGAACCCGTTCAAGGGCAACATGGACATTGAAAAGCTCGAACAGCTCATCCAGGGCGTCGGTCCGGAAAATGTTCCCCTGATCTTCACCTGCATCACCAACAACCCGATCTGCGGCCAGCCGGTCTCCATGGGCAATATCCGTGAGATCAACCGCGTGTCCCGCAAGTACGACATCCCCCTGATCTTCGACGTGGCCCGCTGGGCGGAGAACGCCTACTTCATCAAGATGAACGAAGAGGGCTACCGCGACAAGTCCATCGCCGAGATCGCCACCGAGATGTTCTCCTACTGCGACGGCTTCTGCATGTCCGCGAAGAAGGACGGCCACGCTAACATGGGCGGCATGGTCGCGTTCCGCGACAAGGGCCTGTTCTGGCAGAAATTCTCCGACTTCAACGAGGACGGCACCGTCAAGACCGACGTCGGCGTTCTGCTGAAAGTCAAGCAGATCTCCTGCTACGGCAACGACTCCTACGGCGGCATGTCCGGCCGTGACATCATGGCTCTGTCCGTCGGCATGTACGAGAGCTGCGACTTCAACTACATGCACGAGCGCGTGTCCCAGTGCGAATATCTCGCGCAGGGCTTCTACAAAGCGGGCGTCAAGGGCGTCGTTCTTCCCGCCGGCGGCCACGCTGTGTACATCAACATGGACGAGTTCTTCGACGGCAAGCGCGGCCACGAGACCTTCGCGGGCGAGGGCTTCTCGCTCGAGCTGATCCGCCGCTACGGCATCCGCGTCTCCGAGCTCGGCGACTACTCCATGGAATACGACCTCAAGACCCCCGAGCAGCAGGCGGAGCTGGCGAACGTCGTCCGTTTTGCCATCGACCGCAGCCGTCTCACCCAGGAGCATCTGGACTACGTCATCGCCGCTGTCAAAGCGCTGTATGAAGACCGCGAATCCATCCCCAACATGCGCATCATTTGGGGCCACAATCTCCCGATGCGCCACTTCCACGCGTTCCTTGAGCCCTACCCCAACGAAGAGAAGTAAGAAGTAAGAAGAAGTAAAGCAAAACCCCGGAGAAACTGAGAAAGCGCATACCAGCGAACCCGGACGGCACGGCGCCGGTCCCCACCGGCGTCGTGCGTCAGTCGAATCCATCAAATTATTGGAGGGAAAATCAATGGCAGACAAACAGCTTACCTCAAACCGTGACGGCTTTACCAGCCGGTGGGGTTTCATCCTCGCCTGCATCGGTTCCGCCGTCGGCATGGGCAACATCTGGCGCTTCCCCATCATGGTCTCGGTATGGGGCGGAATGACGTTTCTAATCCCGTACTTCATCTGCGTTCTCCTGATTGGTTCTACCGGCGTTATCGGCGAGTTTGCTCTCGGCCGTGCGACCGGCGCCGGCCCCATCGGCGCTTTCGGCGAATGCACGGCTCTCCGCGGCAACCGCAAGATCGGCGAAGGCATCGGCCTTATCCCGGTCATCGGCTCTATGGCTCTCGCGATCGGTTACACGGTCGTCATGGGCTGGATCTTCAAGTACACCTTTATTTCCATCACCGGCGATATGCATGCAATGGGACAGGACATGGCGTCCATCGGCGGCCACTTTGACGTTGTCGCGGTGAATAACGTCCCCTGCATCATTGTTGCGATCCTCGCGTCCTTTGCCATCATGGCGCTGGGCGTATCCGGCGGCATTGAAAAAGCCAATAAGATCATGATGCCGGCGCTGTTTGTCCTGTTTGTGGTTCTCGGCGTTTATATCGCGTTTCTTCCCGGCGCCGGCGCCGGCTACAAGTACATCTTCACGCTCGACCCCAAAGGGCTGCTCAACCCGATGGTGTGGATTTTCGCCTTCGGCCAGGCGTTCTTCTCTCTGTCCGTCGCCGGTAACGGTTCGGTCATCTACGGCTCCTATCTGCCGAAAAATGAGAACATCGTGACCTCCGCGAGAAACGTTGCCGTGTTTGATACGCTCGCGGCTCTCCTTGCGGCATTCGTCATCATCCCTGCGATGGCGGCGGGCGGCGCTCCTCTGGAGAAAGGCGGCCCGGGGCTCATGTTCGTGTGGCTCGTCAACGTTCTTAACGGTATGCCCGGTGGCCGTATCATCGGTGTCATCTTCTTCATCTGCGTCCTGTTTGCCGGCTTGAGCTCCATTATCAACCTGTATGAGGCTCCGGTCGCAACGCTGCAGGACAACCTGAAGCTCAAGCGCGTCCCTGCAACGGCGATCATTCTCGCTGTGGGCGGCATTGTTGCCGTTTTTATCCAGAAGATCACCTCCGAGTGGATGGATGTCGTCTCCATCTACATCTGTCCGCTTGGCGCGCTGTTGGCCGGCGTGATGTTCTTCTGGGTCGCGGGAAAGGACTTTGCGCTCAAGGAGGTCAACCATGGCCTCAAATCCCCGATCGGCGGCTGGTTCTATCCGCTTGCCAAGTATGTGTACTGCATCCTCTGCGTTATCGCGCTGGTTGCAGGCGCGGCGCTCGGCGGCATCGGCTGATCGACCCGATCCAATAAAAACGCGCGTATCGGTTCTCCGGTACGCGCGTTTTTTCTTGCTCTATGGCAAAAACCCTGCTACAATGAACCCCCGGATGGCGAAAACCGTCTAACGAATATCATAAAATGCTTTTAGGAACGAAACACCATGAAACAAAGCGACAATACAAACCGAACGCCTGCCAATTGGGACGGCACACCGCAGGAGGACTATTTCGCCGACTGGAACACTCCGCCGGAGGAATATCCCGCCGCGGGACGGCATCTCTCGCCGGAAGCGCGGGAAGAATACTATGCCGAGCGCGACGCCTACTACGCCCGCCGGGATGCCTACTATGCGCAGCGCGATGCCTACTACGCCCAGCGCGAGCGCAAGGAGCGCGCCGCGGACGAGGAAGGCGAAGAATACGAAGAGGAGTACGGCGAAGACTGTGCCGACGACGCGGACGAGCCGGAGGAGGAAGAGGACGACGTTTCCTATGCCCCCGAGGACCGCGCCGAAACGCTGGAGGAGCCGAAAGAGAAGCCGAAAAAGAAAAAGCGCCGCCGCAAAGGGGGCTTTCTGCGGTTTCTTGTCACGGTCATCCTGCTTGCGATCGTCGCGCTGGTGGTCATCGGCAAAGCGCCGGTGCGAAATCCGGATAACCTTGAGCGTATTTCGGGCCGCAGCACGGTACTTCTCTGCGGCACGGACGAGGACGGCATGCGAACCGATACGATCCTTCTCCTGACGCTCGACCGGAACGAGGGCGGCATCCGTCTTTTGAGCATCCCGCGCGACACCTATGCGCCTGCCTACTATGTGCCGAAGATCAACTCGGCCTACGGCGCGGTCGGCGGCGGGGAAAAGGGCATGGAGCAGCTTATGGAGCAGGTGAAAAACGTCGTCGGTTTCATGCCGGACGGCTATGCGCTCGTTAATCTCAGCGCCTTTGTGGAGGCGGTCGATTTGCTCGGCGGGCTGGATTTTGACGTGCCCATGGACATGGACTACGACGATCCCGACCAGAACCTTTTCATCCATCTGAAAGCCGGCGAGCAGCACCTGACCGGCGAGCAGCTCATGTGGGTCGTGCGTTTCCGCTCGGGATACGCCAATGCCGACATCGGCCGCACGGAGGTGCAGCGCGCGGTGATGAAGACCGCCATGAAGCAGTGGCTGCGGCCGAAAACGCTCGCTGCGCTGCCGGGGCTCTGGCGCATATATCAGGAAAATCTCACGACCGACCTCTCGGTGCGCAACATCGTCTGGATGGCGCGCGTGCTCCTGAAGGGCATGAGCGGCGATATTGAAGCCAACGTTCTTCCCGGCTACGCTACTATGGCGGGCGATGCCTCGGTCTACATGATCGACACCTACGCCGCCTCGGCTATATTGCCGGATTACAGTCCCTATAAATAAAGGAAAGCGCCCCGGCTGCGGCCGGGGCGTTCTGCTTGGTTCGCGTGGTGAGAAAAACCCTTCAGTCAGCCTGACGGCTGCCAGTTCCCCTGTTAGGGGAGCCAAGATAGTATTCCGATAACCTGCTTGCCTCCCCTAACAGGGGAGGTGTCTTTTGCCGCAGGCAAAAGACGGAGGGGTTTTTCGCGCGGGGAGACGAACCTCCCGTGGAAAGTAAATGCTGAAAACCGCGACAAAGAAAATATAATTTGAAAAATAATTTATATAAAACTATTGACAAAAGTTTTTCTTGTGCTATACTATGATCAAAAGGTCAAAATAGGTCAAAGGAGATGGTTCCTTTTGAAAAAGACATTGTACAGTCTGATGCTCAACGAGGAGGTCGTCCGCGAGGTGGACGCGCTCGCGCACCGGCTGGGGATGAGCCGGTCGAATCTCATCAATCAGATCCTCGCCGAATATGTGAACTATACGACGCCGGAGCGCCGCATCAACGACATTTTCTCCGCACTCGAGCAGCTCATCAGCCCCTCGCGTGAGCTTGTGCCGTTTTTCTCGCCGAACAGCAGCACGATGTCGCTCAAAAGCTCTCTGCAGTATAAATACCGCCCGACGGTCAAGTACGAGTTGGAGCTGCACGGCGGCGACGAAAACTCCATCGGCGAGCTGACGGTGCTTTTCCGCACGCAGTCCGAAGCGCTCATCCGCGCGATGACGGAGTTTTTCCGGCTTTGGAAGCGCATTGAAGATGCGCACCTGCCCGCCGGAACGGAGCGGCAGTATGCGCTGTACGACGGCAAGTTCGTCCGTTCCATCGCACCGCCCACCAAGGACTGCACCGCCGACGAGCTGGCGCAGGCCATCAGCGAATACATCCAGCTCTTTGACCGGCTGATGAAGGGCTATGTGAGCGGCGAGCTGGATGCGCGCGCTATCGAGCGCGAGTGGTTCACGCAGATGCGCCGCGCCGCTGTGCCGATTTAATCCTGTATACCATTTCTTCTCTTAATTTATTAAGGAGGGATTTTCATGAACGCTGAAAAATTCACCCAGAAAAGTCTGGACGCGGTACGCACCGCCAAATCCATGGCGGAGGAAAACCGCAACAACTATATCACCCCCGAGCATCTTCTCTATGCTCTCGTCGATCAGGACGGCGGGCTGATCCCGTCCCTGCTCGGCAAAATGAAGGTGGACTGCAACGCCGTCCTCTCCGAGCTCGATACCGCCATCGCCGCGCTGCCGAAGGTCGGCAATGTGAGCGAGGTGTATCTCTCCCCGGAGTGCGACCGCGCCATCAATGCCGCCGAGAAAGCCGCCAAATCGATGGGCGACGAGTACATCTCCGTCGAGCATCTGATGATCGGCATCTTCGCCGCCGCCACGCCGGCGATCAAGCGTATTTTCTCCGACCACGGCATCACGAAGACCGCCTTTACCGAGGCGCTTTCCAAGGTCAAGACCGGTCCCGTGACCGGCGATAACCCAGAGAGCACCTATGATGCTCTCGCCAAATACGGCACTGATCTCGTCAAGCGCGCCCGCGAAAACGAGCTCGACCCCGTGATCGGCCGCGATAACGAGATCCGGAATGTCATCCGCATTCTCTCGCGTAAAACGAAGAACAACCCTGTGCTCATCGGCGAGCCGGGCGTCGGCAAAACCGCCATCGCCG
>ERZ857998.2767-NODE-2767-length-15673-cov-6.726726_pt1 | contig 15673 bp, 18 predicted proteins | sample MGYA00519954_ERZ857998 | MGnify/ENA primary metagenome ERZ857998 (study PRJEB31778, sample SAMEA3449424) | human gut metagenome | biome: human gut; feature: human-associated habitat; material: faeces | place: United Kingdom | collected 2010/2012 ...
GCGGGACGCTCGGGGGATATCTCTGGTGCGTGTACGTGGGCTTCTTCCTGACCATGGCCTTCGGCGCGAAGGGGGAGGACCTGCCGCGGTATCTGTGCAGCTTCCTCGCGGGCTATGTCTGGGCCGCGGTGTATGTGTACCTGCCGGAGCTCCTCGGCGGCTTCATACCGGGGGCCGCGGCGACGGTGGTCTCCGAGTTCGTCGTGACGGCCGGGCTGCTGTTTTTGCACCTGCGCTTTCTCTCCGGCACCTGGCTCGGCAAGATACCCGCGGTGTTCGCCGCCGTGGCCACGGTCTTTGCCTCCGGCGGACTGCAAAACGCCCCGCCCGCGGCCCTCTCCGGCTGCATCGGCATACTCATGGCCTGCGGCACGGGCTGGATAATAGCGCGGCTGGAGCGCTCCGGCCGGGCAAAGGGCTGATAAGAAGCGCCCCCGGACCTGAACCGAACCAGTAAAATCGGACAATAGACAAAACGCCCCCTGATGTAGGAAAATAGAAGTACTACATCAGGGGGTATTTTAATGGCCAGGAAATATGAAAAAGTGAAGGCACTTCTTCCAACTGTCCAGCAACTGCAGGCGGAAGGGAAAACGAGGAAAGAGATCGCAAAGGAATTGGGATTGCAAAGTGAGAGAGCAGTAAAAGATTTGCTCTACCGCGCACGACACAAGCAGGAAAAGGTCATTCCTAAACAACGAGGAAGAAAGCCCGCCAAGACATTAGCGGAATACAAATATGAGAACAAAAGGCTAAAGATGGAGAACGAACTGTTGCGGGATTTTCTGCAATCTATCGAAAGGAAGTGAGGCCCAAACTCAAATACCAGGTGATATACCGGCATCGAGCAGAATATTCCGTGTCCATCATGTGCAGATTTTTTGGTGTATCCCGCAGCGGCTATTATGATTTTGTTCGCCGTGCAGACAGGCCTGAGAAAGATAAAGAACTGGCCGATCTCATTGCCCGGCAGTGCAAACGATGTTGGGGCACTTATGGTTATCGCCGGATGTGGATATGGCTAAAAAGGCAAAACATCCACAAAAACCCCAAAACCATACTTCGTATCATGAGGAAGTACAATTTACTGTCCGAAATACGGCGGCACAGGAAGTGGATTCAAATGGGCCAACAGGCACACAAGTACAAGAATCTGCTGAACAGGGAGTTCCATGCGGACAGACCCAACAGCAAATGGGTCACGGACATCTCCTACATTCGCACCAAGCAAGGTGTATTGTATCTGTCCATGATCCGCGATCTCTATGACAATTGCATTGTGGCTTACAAAACCGGAACGGAACAAACAGTGAATCTGGTACTGGATACCATTCATCTTGCCATGAAGCAAGTAAAAAAGAAGGTCGCTGAGGAGCTGCAACTCCACAGCGACCAGGGTGCTCAATACGCCTCACAAGCATATTTTGAGCTGACTCAAACATACGGCATTACGCCGTCTATGTCAAGGCGTGGAAACCCTTATGACAATGCAATGGCGGAAAATTTTTTCTCTATTCTCAAAACAGAATGTATTTACCGCCACAAACCAGCTACCTTTGCCGAAGCCAACGAGATGATTGACCGCTATATTTACTTCTACAACTATGAGCGTATCCAGTTGAAAACTGGAGAGGCGCCGCTGGCGCGACGCCTCTCCGCTTAAAACTCTATTTTCCCTACCAGGGGCTCTTTTTTGTACTGTCCGCACAATCTGGGGCAGTTCAGCTTGTGCGGCGGGCAGGGGGCGTTTCCAGACAAGGTGCGCCTGCTCACTCCAGGCAGATCCACGCCTGCCTGTGCTCGGTCACATAGCCGATGGCCGCAGCCTGAGGGAGAATGTCCCGCAGCTCGGCCAGACAGGACTGGGCGTCCGCCTCCGGCAGGGCCATCAGCAGTCCGCCGCTGGTCTGAGGGTCGTACAGAATGTCCTGCATGGCTCGGCTGACGGCGCCGCGCACCTCCACCCCGGCCTGGGCGTAGTCCCGGTTGCGGTAGGCTCCGGCGGGGATAAAGCCCATCTCCGCCAGGGGATAGGCCTCGGGGTGAAAAGGTACCCGGTCGGTCTGGATATGGATGGAGCAGCCGCTGCCCTGGGCCATTTCATAGCTGTGACCCAGCAGGGCAAAGCCGGTGACGTCGGTACAGCTATGGACCGGATAGCGGACCATGATGTCACGGGCGGCCTTGTTCAGGGTGGCCATCTGCCGGTAGATGCGCTCCAGGACCGGGGGCTCCACCAGGTCGGCCTTGGCGGCGGTGGTGAGGATACCAATGCCCAGCGGCTTGGTGAGGAGCAGAACGTCGCCGGGGCGGGCGCCGCAGTTTTTCAGGACCTTTTGGGGGTGGACGAAGCCGGAGACCGCCAGACCGTAGATGGGCTCCGCGCCGTGGATGGTGTGGCCTCCGGTGATGATGGCCCCCGCCTCGTAGGCCTTGTCGTAGCCCCCCCGCAGGATCTCCTGTACGGCTCCCGGCTCCATCTGCTCGGGAATGCACAGGATGTTCAGCGCCAGCTTGGGCTCCCCGCCCATGGCGTAGACGTCGCTCATGGCGTTGGCCGCCGCAATCTGCCCGTAGAGGAACGGGTCGTCCACGATGGGGGGGAAGAAGTCGGTGGTCTGCACCAGGGCGGTCTCGTCGTCCAGAACGTAGACGCTGGCGTCGTCGCTCTTGTCGTAGCCCACGATCAGGCGGGGGTCCTGATGGGTCCGGAAGCCCTCCAGCATGTGCACCAGCGTCCCGGCCCCCACCTTGGCGCCGCAGCCGGCGCAGGTGGCCAGCTTGGTCAGTTTTACCTCGGTCTCCATGCTCGCATCTCCTTAGCTGTTTTCCGCCCGGTAGCAGGTGCGGTAGCCCTCCGGCAGCGCCTGCACGACCTGCTCCACCTCCTGGGGCCAGACATCCGCCGGACAGGCCGTCTCACCCTCGTAGCGCACGCAGGTGCCGCAGCTGCTGCTCAGGTCCCGGGGCACCGGCATGAGCTTTGCCGCCATCCGGCAACTCTCGCAGAGCCGCTTGTACCGGATGGCGCCGAAGTGGGAATAGAATGTGGCGATATAGGTCATCTCACTTGGTGATGGAGAGGGTATACTCTCCGCCGTGCTCCACACAGGCCACCTGATAGCCCTGGTGCTCGGCATAGCGGGTCACGTTTTCCCGGGAGGTGGGGTTGTCCACCACGATCTGGTAGGCGGGCTCCTGAGAGGCCATGGCCTTGCGGAGCATAACCACGGGCTCCGGGCAGGAGAGCCCACGGGCGTCCAGCGTATTCATAACGATCCTCTCCTTTACGATTCTTCTTTTCGGAAGGTGTTGAAACAGGCGATGACGGCCACCACGGCGATGCCGATGACCACGGCCAGCTTGCCGTTGGCGGTGGGACCCTCGCCGCTGGAGGCCAGGCCGAAGTTGTGGGCGAAGGCGGCTCCCGCCATGAGCCCCAGCACCGTGACGGCGCTGTCGGTGTTGCCCTCGCCAGAGAGCACGAGCTGCCGCAGGGGGCAGCCCCCCAGCAGGACGCAGCCAAAGCCGGCGAGCAGCATTCCCAGGAAGTTCCACAGCCCGTCGGTGTGGGCCACGGCCTGGCCCGTGAAGCCCAGGTGGAAGTAGGGGTCCGGCGTGGCGGCGTTGAGCACCAGGTTACAGGCCAGGGCGCTGACCAGAATGGCCAGGAAACCCAGCAGCAGCTTGGATTCCCGGAACAGGACCAAATCCCGGATGCCGCCCACCATGCACAGCCGGGTCCGCTGGGCCAGCGCGCCCACGACGAGCCCGGCGGCCAGGCTGATGAGGACCGCCGCGTGCTTGGCGCCGGGGCCGCCGCCCGGCTCGGTGAAGCGGAGCAGAGAGGGGGCGGCCACCAGGAGCAGGAGCAGCACCACCTGGAGGACGGGGAACAGCCGGCCCTCCAGAGCGGGAAGCCGGTAGGTGCGCCGGAGGGAATATCCCCGGTTCAGGAAAAATACCCCGGCCAGAATGCCGCAGACGAAGCCGCCCAGGCCGAACAGGGCGTTCAGGTCGCCGCCGGCCAGCCGCAGGATCATGCGGAAGGGGCAGCCCAGGAACATCAGGCAGCCGATCATGACGAAGAAGCCCAGCACGAAGCGGGTCAGCGGGGCGCTGCCACCTCGGGCGGAGAGCTCCTTCCGGGTCAGGGCCAGTAGAAAGCTGCCCAGCACCAGTCCGATGATCTCGGGGCGGATGTACTGCACCGGGGCGGCGGAGTGGAGGCCAAGGGCTCCGGCGGTGTCCCGCAGGAAGCAGGCGATGCAGAAGCCCATGTTGACCGGATTGCCGAAGAACACCAGCAGGGATGCGAGGATACCGATGACGACGCCGGCCAGAACGATGCCGGAGGTTTCCTTTTTCAGGTCCATCCTCTGATTCTCCTTCCATAGTTTGGGTCATGTCCAGTATAGCATTCACGCGGCCCGGCATCCAATCGCAATGATTGATTATTTATCTGTATTTATTTGAAAATCCAATAAAAAGATGCTACGATAGAGAAGAAACACCCAGAAGGGAGGAGCTTGCATGGGAAGCATCTATCTGGACAATGCCAGCACCACCTTTCCCAAGCCCAGGGCCGTGGCGGACGCCATGTATGGCTTTCTGACGCAGACGGGCAGCAACATCAACCGGGGCTGTTACCAGCGGGCCTACCGCGTGGAGGAGACCGTATACGAGACCCGGCAGATGCTGTGCGAGCTGTTCGGCGGGGAGGACTGCAAGAACGTGGTCTTTACCAAAAACGTCACCGAGAGTCTGAACGTCCTGCTGAAGGGCTTCCTCCAGCCCGGTGACCATGTGTTGGTGTCCGCTGTGGAGCACAACGCCGTCATGCGGCCTCTGGTGCAGCTGGAGCGCAGAGGCGTCTCCTTTTCCCGGGTCCCCTGCGCAGAGGACGGGAGTCTGCGGGTCGAGTCCCTCGCCGGCTGCCTGACCCCCCGCACCCGGGCCGTGGTCATGACCCACGCCAGCAACGTGTGTGGGACGCTGCTGCCGCTGGGGGAGGTGGGGGAGTTCTGCGCGGCCCACGGCCTGCGCTTTTTCGTGGATTCCGCCCAGACCGCCGGCGTCTGGCCCATCCACATGGGGGACATGCACATCGACGCCCTGGCCTTCACCGGCCACAAGGGCCTGCTGGGCCCCCAGGGCATCGGGGGCTTCGTGCTCCGGGAAGACCTGATCGGGCAGGTGGAGCCCCTGCTCTCCGGCGGGACGGGCAGCCTCAGCCATACGGAGGAGACGCCGGACTTTCTGCCGGACCGCTTTGAGGCGGGGACGCTGAACCTGCCGGGTATCTTGGGCCTACACGCCGGCCTGGCCTGGCTGAAGGACACCGGCATCGACGCGGTCCGGGCCCATGAGCAGAAGCTGACGGCGCGCTTTCTGGAGGGGCTTCGGGCCATACCCGGTATCCGGGTGGCGGGGAGGGGGGACCTCCGCGGCCGAACGGGAGTGGTGTCCCTGCAGACCCCGGGGCGGGAGTTGTCCCGGGTGGCCTGGGAGCTGGATGAGACCTATGGGATCATGACCCGGGTGGGCCTGCACTGCGCCCCCGCCGCCCATAAGACCTTGGGGACCTATCCCACCGGCACCATCCGCTTCTCCTTCGGCTGGTGGAACACGGAGGAAGAGGTGGACACGGCCCTCCGGGCTCTGGAGGAGATCCTGAAGAGGCGGCGCGGCCATGGAGCTTAAGCAGTTGGAATCCTTTACCCACGTGGTGGAGTACCGCAGCTTCACCAAAGCGGCGGAAAAGCTCTATATCTCCCAACCCACCATCAGCACGCATATCCGGCAGCTGGAAGAGGAGCTCCACTCCCGCCTCATCATCCGGACCACCAAGAGCATCGAGATCACGCCCCGGGGGTGGGAGCTGTACGAGTGCGCCTGCCACATTCTGCGCCTGCGGGACAATCTGCTCCAGCGCTGGGAGGGCGAGAGCCGGAAAATCATCCGTCTGGGTGCCTCCACCATTCCCTCCGCCTACATCCTGCCGGAACTGCTCCCCGCATATGGGAAGGCCCACCCCGACACCTATTTTTCCATCCATCAAAGCGACAGCCAGGGCATCGTGGACGGACTGCTGCAGGGCAATTTTGACGTGGGACTGGTGGGGATGCGCTGCGCGGACGAGGCCCTGGCCTGCATCCCCTTCTATCAGGACCGGATGGTGCTGATCACACCGGTGAACGAGCATTTCCTGGCGCTGAAGGCCCAGGGGGCTTTTCCTGTGGAGGCGCTGCTGGGGGAGGCGATGATCCTGCGGGAGAACGGGAGCGGCAGCAAAAAGAGCGCGGACCGCTTTCTGGAGAGCATGGGCATCCAGGAATCCGAGCTGCAGGTCATCGCCCGCATCAACGATCAGGAGGCCATCAAGAATCTGGTGGCGCAGGGTTTGGGGATCTCCATACTCTCCGAGCGGGCCGCCCGGAATTTCTGCGAGGAGAAGCGGCTGCTGGGGTTCGAGCTGCCGGAGAGCGCGGCGCGGCGGAGCCTCTACCTGATCTATCAGAAAAACTACATTCTAAAGCCGTATATCCAAAAATTCGCAGAATTTGTAAAGCGATTTTACCCGTCGGCGGAGCCGGAAAGCGCCGAACCCGTCAAGGCCCGGTGAAGCAGGGCTGAACTCGGCCTTGCGCGAGCCCGGCCCGATATGCGGGCCGCTGGAGAGGCAAACGATCCTGCGCTCCCATTCCAGATTGGGATGGCGAAAGAATAAGAAGGTCCGCTCCCGGTCGGGGGCGGACCTTCCGTATTAGCTGCGGAGCTGGCCGTCGATCCCGATGACGGACACCTTCAGCGGGATCTTGCGGCCGGATGCGGCCACGGCGGCCTCCGCGGCGCGCTGGATGCCGCCGCAGCAGGGGACCTCCATCCGGACGACGGTCACGCTGCGGATCTCGTTGGCGGCGAGGATGGCGGCGAGCTTTTCCGTGTAATCCCCCTCGTCCAGCTTGGGACAGCCCACCAGGACCACCCGGCCGCGGATGAAGTCCCGGTGGAACGCGCCATAGGCAAAGGCCGTACAGTCGGCGGCGATGAGCAGGTCCGCTCCGTCAAAGTAGGGGGCCCGGACGGGCACCAGCTTGAGCTGCACAGGGAACTGCCGCAGCTCTGAGGGGATCTCGCCGGACGCGGCGGGGCGCTCTTCCCTCCGGATGACGCGGCTGGCCGAGCCGGGGCAGCCGCAGGGGAGCGGGGCGCCGGCGGTTTGCTGGGCGGCCTTGGCGGCCAGCACGGCGGCGTGGTCGTAAGCGGGGGCCTCCCGCTCCTCAAAGGTGATGGCGCCGGTGGGGCAGGCGGGGAGACAATCCCCCAGACCGTCGCAGTAGTCCTCCCGCAGCAGTTTGGCCTTGCCGTTTACCATGCCGATGGCCCCTTCGTGGCAGGCCGCCGCGCACAGCCCGCAGCCGTTGCATTTGCTCTCGTCGATTTTGATGATCTTTCTTACCATATCTGTGACACTCCTATCAGTTGTTCCCGGATGGGAAAGACGGCTCTTGCTTTTCGAATAGGAGCATACTATACTGAGAGAGAACTGTATGTTGCAACGGCAACGGGAGGGGCTGTTTTGGAGAATTATTTGCAGGTGCTGTGCCAATCGCCGCTGTTCGCAGGCGCTGCGGAGGCGGACGCCCGCGCGATGCTGCAATGCCTGGGGGCGGTGGTCCGGCGGTACGGCCGGGGGGAATTTGTTCTGCGCAGCGGTGGCCCGGCGGACCAGATGGGCGTGGTGCTCTCCGGCGGACTTCAGGTCTGCCGGGAGGATGCCCTGGGTTACCGCACGATCCTGGCCGCCCTGGGTCCGGGAGAACTCTTTGGGGAGGCCTATGCCTGCGCGCGGACAGAAGCGCTGCCGGTATCGGTGCTGGCCAGCGCGGACAGCGCGGTGGTGCTGCTGGACGGTACAAGGCTGCTGACCACCTGTCCCACGGCCTGCCGATTCCACGGGGAGCTGATTCGCAACCTGATCTCGGTACTGGCCCGGAAGAACGTCTTTTTGACCCGGCGGATGGAGCACCTGTCCAAGCGCACGCTGCGGGAAAAGCTGCTGTCCTACTTGGAGGAGCAGGCGGCGGGGGCCGGCGGGGCCACGTTCGAGATTCCACTGGACCGCCAGGGACTGGCCGACTACCTCTGCGCCGACCGCAGCGCCCTGTCCCGGGAACTGGGTACCCTGAAGCGGGAGGGTGTGGTGGCGTTTGAGCGCAGCCGCTTCCGGCTGCTGTACCCAGCGGAGGCCCAAAATGAGAAGTGAGGTGAATCCCATGCGCTCCATCCCCATCCTTCTGGACGGAGACCCCGGCCATGACGACGCCATCGCCTGGATGCTGGCTAACGCCAGTCCACGGCTGGAGATCCGGGCCGTGACCTCGGTCAGCGGGAACCAGACCATTGAAAAGACCACCTATAACGCCCTGCGGGTCATGGCTCTGCTGGGGATCGACGCTCCCATGGCCAAGGGCCGGCCGGGGCCGCTGGTCTCGGAGCCCATGGTGGCTCCCAGCGTCCATGGGGAGACGGGGCTGGACGGCCCGGCCCTGCCGGAGCCGCTGCGCCGGCCGGAACCCATCAGCGCCGTGGAGCAGATGGCCCGGGTCCTGCGGGCGAGCGGCGAGCCGGTAACCCTGGTATCCACCGGGCCGCTGACCAATGTGGCCGCGCTGCTGCTGTCCCACCCGGAGCTGAAGTCCAGGATCGGCCGCATCTCTATGATGGGCGGGGGCATCCGGCATGGGAATTGGACCCCGGCGGCGGAGTTCAACATCCTGGTGGACCCGGAAGCGGCGGAGCTGGTGTTCCGCTCCGGCGTGCCCATCACCATGGCTGGGCTGGACGTGACGGAGCAGGCCCTGGTCTACCCGGAGGAGTTCCAGCGCATTCGGGCGGCGGGCAATCCAGTGGCCCGCGTGGTGGCCGACTGGCTGGATTTTTTCTACCGGTTCCATCGGGAGAAGGGCTACCGGGGGGCGCCTGTCCACGACGGCGTGGCCGTGGCCGCCCTGATTGCGCCGGAGCTGTTTCGCGGGGAGGAGCTGTATATCGAGGTGGAGACCGGCGGAGATTACTGCCGGGGAGCCACCATAGCAGACTATTATCACCAGACTGGAAAGCGGCCCAATGCCACAGTTCTGCTGGATGTGGACCGGGCCGGGTTTGTGGACCTGCTGGTACGGGCTGTGGAGCGTTATGGGGAGGGAATGTGATGGAGCGGCGGCCTGTTTTCATCGACTGTGATCCGGGGATCGACGACGCCGTAGCGCTGATGATGGCCTTTCAGGCGGCGGAGCTGGATGTCCGGGGCATTTCCGCTGTGGCGGGAAACGTGGGGCTGGAGCGGACCCTGGGGAACGCGCTGAAAATCGTGGAGCTGTCGGGCGCGGCGGCGCCGGTGTATGCCGGCGCGGACCGCCCCATGTTCGGCGCGCCCATCACCGCCGAGCATTTTCATGGGGAGGACGGTCTGCTGGGTGCGGAGCTGCCCGCGCCGGTGCGGATGCCGGAAGCGGGACCGGCCTGGGAGGCCCTCCGGCGGGAGGCGGAGGCTTGGGGCGGAGCGTTGGAGGTGGTCGCTACCGGGCCGCTGACCAATCTGGGGATCGCCCTGTCCCTGTACCCGGAGCTGGCCGGGCTGGTACGGTGCGTCACGATGATGGGCGGCGCGGCAGCCTTTGGGAATACCACGCCGGCGGCGGAGTTCAACGTCCTGGCCGACCCGGAGGCGGCGGAGCTGGTGTTCCGTTCCGGCATTCCGGTGGTGATGTGCGGCCTGGATGTGACCCACAGTACCTATATCACGGCACGGGAGGTGGAGAAGCTGGCTGCGCTGGGGAGCGTCCAGGCCAGGTTGGCGGCCTATTTTATGGGTAGCGGGATCAAAGAGAACGCACGGCAGTTCCGCACCGGTGGGGCGCCGCTGCATGACCCCTGCGCCATGATGTACGCCATTGACCGCAGTCTGTTCGCGTCCAAACCGTGTTGGATCGGGGTGGAGCGCCACGGGAAGGTAACCCGGGGAAAGACCGTGACCGACGCCTACAGCGACGCCAAACGGACGGCCAATGCCCGGCTGGTGACGGGCTCAGACCGGGAGGGCTTTATCTGCCGCATGATGGAGCTGTTTGCCGGCTATGGGTCAGAGATGCCGGACGAAAAATTTTAGCGAAACAGGAAAAAGGACTTGCAAGTCCGGCCAGAATGTGTTAATATAATCAAGCCGTCTGGAACAGACGGCGATTTCCGGGTGTGGCGAAGTTTGGTATCGCGCTTGAATGGGGTTCAAGAGGCCGCTGGTTCGAATCCAGTCACTCGGACCAAACAATGATAATCCGAACTACATTATCCAAGTGGGTAGTGTGTTCGGATTTATCATTTCTATTGAAAATGTGCTCTGATTGGACAGGATTGGGAACATTGTTCCCAATCCTTGTTTTTTGTCGTGATTCTTGTTATAATTCATTCAATAATACATCATTCTGTCTGTAGATTTACTTCAAGAAATTCCTCACAAATGTTACATTCAGAAAGGAAATAGCAGTATGATATCGCAGTATGGAGGTTAATATGAAACGAAACGTAGTCATTGCAATCATATTTTTGCTTGTATCATTCACAGTTTCTGCTTGCGCACCTGTAGCCCCTATCGACAGTGATACAAGCACGCCTGAATTTTTTAATGACATTGGAAAAACACTTAGTGAATTGAAAAATGAGTATCCTGAAGGCGAATTTATTGTAAGTTTAGATGGATTCCCAGATAGTGCTGCTGCATGTTTTGGGGAACAGGGGGCGGAATATGTTTACTTCTTTTTTGGAGGACAGAGCGGTGATTTTGAAAAGGCCATGAACGAATGTGAAGACCAGCTAAAATGCGCTGGTTTTATAACAATAGCAAACATACTTTTTACAGACATGGAAGATGACATGTCCTTTCAAGATTTCTTCTCCCTGATCGGTGTCGACGATTATGAGTACTTCGGAGAAGACACGCCAACTGCAGAAGGTTGGTTAAGATTCATGTATAGTGGTATGGAAGTAATGGTGAATACAAACGAAGCTGTTGCTGGCGGCGGCTGGGATATCACAGGAGCAGAAAGAGTGAAAAGTAATGCTCCGGTGTCTATTGTAGACCCAGAAATATTAAATACCAATCAAGACTTAGCTGAGGCGGTTATGTTCGATTGAACTGTGTCATGAGAACACATTACTCAGCTGGTGTGTGCATTTATTTCTTGAGGGATTGTCGTAAAGATAACGATTACTGAATAAGTAAAACAGGTGGGAACATCTGAAATGATGTTCCCGCCTTTATCATGCCTGTTTCTGTTGTTCGGCCTCCCGCTCTACTTTCCACTCTGCGTCGTTTTGACCGCAAAGCCGTTTCGGCATGGTCCAAAACAGAAAAGGGCGTTGTTTTCTGTCGAAAACAACGCCCTTTTTGGTACAGGACGGAACCAATTGAATGCCGGGACAGGCGGTCATCCCGCCGGGGTCGCGTGGAGCAGCTCTTCCGCCTCGGCCTCGGCCAGCTTGGTGGAGAGATTGATACGCACGTCGGCCAGATGCTCCTGCATGGACTCTCTGGCCCCTTCGGCATCCTTTTGGATGATTTTGTTGAAGACCGCTTCGTGGGCCAGAATGGAGTTGTAGGAGAAGCCGCTGCTGTTGGTGGTAAACTGGCGGGAGATATCCAACAGCTCGTAAAGGTTCTCATAGACGCTGGAAAGCACCGAATTGTGCGCCGCACGTACCAGACAGCGGTGGAACTGATGGGAGAGCTGCCGCAGGTGCTGAATGCTGGCATCGTCCATATGAGGGAGCTTTTTTGCCTCACGCATGTCCACAATGGTCTGCCGCAGGGCGTCGATATCCTCGTCGGTGCGCCGCAGGGCGGCATAATAAGCGGCAAAGGTCTCCAGACTGATTCGGAGCTCCAGCAGATCCATCAGAGTGTCCGCCGTGGCCGTGACCGCAAAGTCCATCTTGCCGATCAGATCCTCGACGGTGATGTTGCGCACATAGGTGCCGTCTCCTCGGCTGCTGTCCAGAATCCCCATGTATTCCAGGATCTTCAGCGCCTCCCGGATCGGAACCCGGCTGACGTTGAACCGCTCGGCCAGATCCCGTTCCGAAGGGATCTTTTCGCCGCACTTTAGTTCGCCTCGGGCAATCATGCCCTTGATACTGTCAATGACGTGCTCATAATAACGACCGCCACCCCCGCTGGCTTTCGCGGGTGTTCCCATACCGGATCACATCCTCAACATATTTTTTCAAACAAAATCAATCTTTAAAAGTATACCATACTTTTTCTTGAAAAGAAAGGGAGAAGGCCGTAAAAACCGACGGAAAACTTACGGATATGTTTTGGCATGGGACCGGGGAAGGGCGGGAGGCCGGCTGATAGGATACCGTAAAGGCGCAGCATGGATGAAATTGCCCTCGCATAGAGAGATGCTTCTTGGGAGGCAGACCATCAGAAAACTTCATTGGGGCGATGTGGATGGTGAGATCCTCCTTATTCGATGCTTCAACGGATGCGGGCGATGCCCTGCTCCTTGGCCTCGTCGGCCACGGCCTTGGCCACGACCTCGGCCACCGACTTGTCCAGAACGGAGGGGATGATGTACTCGGGGGAGAGCTGATCGGCAGGGATCAGATCGGCCAGCGCGTGGGCGGCCCGGATCTTCATGCCCTCGGTGATGTCGGTGGCCCGGACCATCAGGGCTCCCTTGAATACGCCGGGGAAGACCAGCACGTTGTTGATCTGGTTGGGGAAGTCGCTGCGGCCGGTGCCCACCACCGCCGCGCCGCCCCGCTTGGCCTCGTCGGGCATGATCTCGGGCACGGGGTTGGCCATGGGGAAGACAATGCCCTGGTTCATGGTGCCCACCATCTCGGCGGTGACCAGGCCGGGCCGGGACACGCCCACAAAGGCGTCGGCCCCTTTCAGCGCGTCGGCCAGGGTGCCGTGCTCATGGTTCCGGTTGGAGATATGGGAGATCTCCTCCTGGCCGGGATTGAGTCCTGCGTCGCCCTCACAGATGATGCCGTGGATGTCGCACATCACCACGTTGCCGAAGCCCATCTGGATGAGCAGCTTGCCGATGGCGATGCCGGCGGCGCCGGCGCCGTTGATGACGATCTTCACCTGCCCCATCTGCTTCTTGGTGACCTTGATGGCGTTGAGCATGGCGGCGGCCACCACGATGGCGGTGCCGTGCTGGTCGTCGTGGAACACGGGGATGTCGCAGATCTCCTTCAGGCGGCGCTCTACCTCGAAGCACCGGGGCGCGGCGATGTCCTCCAGATTGATGCCGCCGAAGCTCTTGGAGAGGAGCGCGATGGTCTCCACCAGCTTGTCCACGTCCTTGGTGTCCACGCACAGGGGAATGGCGTCCACGTCGCCGAACTCCTTGAAGAGGGCGCACTTGCCCTCCATGACGGGCATGCCGGCCGCGGGGCCGATATCGCCCAGACCCAGCACGGCGGAGCCGTCGGTGATGACGGCCACCAGATTGCTCCGGCGGGTCAGGTCGAAAGACTTGTCATAGTCGGCCTGGATCTCGCGGCAGGGCTGGGCCACGCCGGGGGTATACAGGAGGGACAGGTCCTCTCGGGTCTCCACATGCTTCCGGGCGATGACCTCGATCTTGCCGTGCAGGGCATAGTGGAGGTCCAGAGACTTTTGACTGATTTCATCCATGAGTCGATGCTTCCTTTCTCAATGTGGGTGGAGTTTGGCGGCGGGGCCTTACACCATCTCTTCGGGGTGGAATACCTCGTCGAACCGCTCCGCCGTCAGGAAGCCCAGCTTCACACAGGCCTCCTTCAGGGAGATGTTCTCCCTGTGGGCCAGCTTGGCGGTCTTGGCGGCGTTGTCATAGCCGATGTAGGGGTTCAGGGCGGTGACCAGCATCAGGGAGTTGTAGAGGTTGTGACGGCACTTCTCCCGGTCGGCGGTGATGCCCTGGGCGCAGTTCTGGTTAAAGGAGGTCATGCAGTCGGTGAGCAGGCGGACGGACTGGAGGAAGTTGTAGATGCACACCGGCATGAACACGTTGAGCTCGAAGTTGCCCTGGCTGGCAGACAGGCCCACGGCCACATCGTTGGCCATGACCTGAACGGCCACCATGGTCACCGCCTCGCACTGGGTGGGGTTGACCTTGCCGGGCATGATGGACGAGCCGGGCTCGTTTTCCGGGATGCGGATCTCGCCCAGGCCGCAGCGGGGGCCGGAGGCCAGCCAGCGCACATCGTTGGCGATCTTCATCAGGTCGGCGGCCAGCGCCTTCAGAGCGCCGTGGGCAAAGACCAGCTCGTCCTTGCTGGTGAGGGCGTGGAACTTATTGGGGGCGGTGACGAAGTGCTTGCCGGTCAGCTCGCTGACCGCCTTGGCCACGTCCTCGGCAAAGCCCTTGGGGGCGTTGAGGCCGGTGCCCACGGCGGTGCCGCCGATGGCCAGTTTGGTCAGCTCCGGCAGGGCGGCGCGCAGCATCCGGCAGGGGGCCTCCACCAGCTCCCGCCAGCCGGAGACCTCCTGGGCGAATTTCAGGGGCGTGGCGTCCTGCAGGTGGGTCCGGCCAATGCGGATCAGGTCCGGATAGGCCTCCTCCAGCCTCCGAAAGGCCCCTGCCAGCCGCTCCGCCGCTGGCAGCACCTGCTCCGTGACGCTCAGGGCCGCCGCGATGTGGAGAGCGGAGGGGAACGTGTCGTTGCTGGACTGGGAGCGGTTGGCGTGATCGTTGGGGTGCACCGTGACGCCGTGATCCGCCGCGATGTGGCTGATGACCTCGTTGACGTTCATGTTGGTCTGGGTGCCGCTGCCGGTCTGCCACACCACCAGGGGGAACTCGTCATTCCACCTCCCCGCCCGGATCTCGGCGCACACGGCGGCGATGGCCCCGGCCTGCTCCGCCGTCAGCTTGCCGCAGTCCGCGTTGGCCTGGGCACAGGCCTCCTTCAAATAGGCAAAGGCGGTGATGATCTCCTGCGGCTGGCGCTGGCCACCGATCTTGAAGTTTTCCAGGCTCCGCTGGGTCTGGGCGCCCCAGTGATGCTCCGCCGGGACAGCAATCTCGCCCATGGTGTCGTGTTCCATACGGGTATTCATGGTCCAATTCCCCCTGATCGAAAAATCGTTGCCTCCATTATAACGGGAAACAGCGGCGTGGACAAGCCCCGCCGCCATTCTGCTCCCGCAAGTTTTTCTCACCCCGCCGGGTCCAGTAGTCCCATCTCCCGGACGGAGTAAGTGACTTCTCCATCCCGGTAGCGGACAATAAAGACGATATCAAAGTCCTCTGGGATCGGCCCCGCCTCATTGGGATAGCCATAGCCGGCGGTGATCGAGCCCGAGCCACTGGGAGCCCGGTCCGGCACCTCCCACATGTCTATGACATAGCCCGCCCGAACGATGACTCCATTTTCGTCTGTCTCTGAAAAAGGCTCTATTCTGGACCGCAGGTTCTTCTCATGCGATGAGCAGACATGTATCACGCCGCTCCAGTTCCCCTGTTCCAGCTCTCCCCGGCTCCCGTCTCCTCCGGAATCCTCCCCGGAAGTGAGGCCTGACCATTGCAGTTCCAGAGAGACCTCCACATCCCCCGCCGCCAAGCGGCGGCCCCAGAAGCAGGTCAGGAAGATCCCCCCCGCCGCCGCC
>ERZ857998.2770-NODE-2770-length-15659-cov-6.332094_pt1 | contig 15659 bp, 14 predicted proteins | sample MGYA00519954_ERZ857998 | MGnify/ENA primary metagenome ERZ857998 (study PRJEB31778, sample SAMEA3449424) | human gut metagenome | biome: human gut; feature: human-associated habitat; material: faeces | place: United Kingdom | collected 2010/2012 ...
AAGGCCGAAGCCGCCAAGACCTTTATCAAGTTCATCTGCGACGACAGCGAATGGGGCCCGCAGAATGTGATCCGCACCGGCGCGTTCCCCGTGCGCACCTCCTTCGGCAACCTGTATCCCAACGACGCCGAGCGTGAGCTGCTGGCGAAGTTCACCACCATGTACGGCCCTTACTACAACACCATGGATGGGTTTGCCAACATGCGCACCGAGTGGTGGAACATGCTGCAGGTTGTTACCGGCGGCGGCGATGTGACCGAGGCTGTGAACAAGGCTGTGGAGGCCTCCAACGCCGGCATGGCCGGTTGATCCCCGCATTTTAAGACGTTTCGGTTAGACCGCAATGTGTGAGGCCGTCCCGCCCTCCCATGAGGGAGGACGGGGCGGCTTTTGCTTATCCAACATCGCATGGAGGGATCGCAATGGCGAAAAATAGGAAAAATCAGGACGGCAGAAGCCATGCTCTGCAGCGCAGGGAGAACATTGTTTCGTACCTGTTCCTGGCACCGGCGCTGCTGTTCTTTGTGTGCTTTGTGGTGCTGCCCATGGGCATGGGAATCGTCACGAGCCTGTTTAATTATACCATGAAATCACCGGTATCCGCCGATACCTTTGTGGGGCTGAAAAATTATATCACCCTTTTTCAGGACCCCGTCTTTTTAAAAGCGCTGGTGAACACCTTTATTCTGGTGATCGTGGCCGTGCCCGCAGTTACCCTGTTTTCGCTCTGGGTGGGCTCCTCGATCTACGAGATGCACGGCGGGCTGCGCTCGTTTTTCCGGTGTGTGTTCTACCTGCCTGTGGTCACCGGCACGGTGGCCGTGGTGGTGGTCTGGCGCTGGATGTTCGACAGCTACAACGGCATTTTCAACTACATCCTGAAGGCGATCGGCCTGATCGACCAGAACATCATGTGGCTGGGCGACACCCGGTTTGCCCTGGGGTGCATTATCCTGATCCTGTTTACCACCAGCGTGGGCCAGCCCATCGTGCTGTATGTTTCGGCCCTGGGCAACGTGGATCAGTCCATCGTGGAGGCTGCCGAGGTGGACGGCGCTACCGATTTCCAGTGCTTCTGGAAGATCAAGTGGCCGCAGATCATGCCCACCACGCTGTACATCTTGGTCATCACGACGATCAACTCCTTCCAGTGCTTCGCGCTGATCCAGCTGCTCACCTCCGGCGGGCCGACGCACAGTACGGACACGATCATGTATTACATCTATTACACCGCGTTCAAGCTCTACCGCTACGGTTACGGCAACGCCATGGGCGTTGTGCTTATGATCATCATCGCGGTGCTCTCTGCTGTCCAGTTCAAGCTGGGGCAGCAATCGGACTAAGGGGGTGAGCGTATGCAGAGCAAATCGAAAGCAAACCGCATCATCACTCTTGTCATTATCATCATCCTCGCAGCGCTCTTCACGTTCCCGCTCTACTGGATCATTACGGGCTCCTTCAAGACCGCCAAGGAGGTCAACTCCGTTACACCTGTCTGGTGGCCGAGCGAGTGGACTCTGAAGAATTACCAGACGCTCATGAGCAAGCTCAAAGCCCCGCTGTGGGAGTTTTACATCCCCTTCAGCCAGTATTTCTCGGCCGACGGCAGCCCGATCGTCTTCTCCGCCGGTCCCACCGTGCCCGGTGCGATCCGCTGGATGTTCAACACCGTGTGGATGGCCGTTGCAGCCATGCTCCTCACCTGCGCGACCTCCGCGCTCGCGGGGTATGCGCTGGCCAAGAAGCGCTTCGTCGGACGCAGGCTCATTTTCACGCTCATCGTCTGCGCGATGGCCCTGCCGAAGCAGGTCATCCTTATACCGCTCATCCGCGAGATGTCCTCGCTCAAGCTCTACAATACGCTCAGTGCCGTCGTCTACCCGATCGTCGGCTGGCCGTTCGGCGTGTTCCTCATCAAGCAGTTTGCCGAGAGCATCCCCAGCGAGATACTGGAGGCCGCGAGGATCGACGGCGCGAGCGAGCTGAAAACCTTCAACCGGATCGTTTTCCCCATGATAAAGCCCGGTGTCGGCGCGCTTGCCATCTTCACGTTCATCAATTCGTGGAACGACTATTTCATGCAGCTCATCATGCTCTCCAGCACAAAGAATCTGACCATATCGCTGGGCATCGCAAAGATGCAGGCGGAAAACTCGACGGACTTCGGGCTCATCATGGCAGGCGCCGCCTTTGCCGCCGTGCCGATCATTATCGTGTTTCTCATTTTCCAGAAATATTTTACCAAGGGCATCACGATGGGCGCCGTCAAGGGCTGACACACAAGGAGTGAAAACAATGAAAGCAAGAGACCTGAATAAATACCAGGGGATCTTCCCTGCCTTCTACGCATGCTACGACGATGCCGGTGAGGTATCGCCCGCCCGTGCGCGGGCGTTCACGGAATACCTCATCGAAAAGGGCGTGAATGGCCTTTATGTCGGCGGTTCGTCCGGTGAGTGCATCTATCATTCCGTAGCGGAGCGCAAGGCGCTGCTGGAGGCCGTCATCGCCCAGGCCGCCGGACGCGTCACGATCATCGCGCACGTCGCCTGCAACAACACGCGCGACAGCATGGAGCTTGCCGCCCACGCCGAGAGCGCCGGAGCCGACTGCATCGCCGCCATTCCCCCGATCTACTTCCATCTGCCGGACCGCGCGATCGCGCAGTATTGGACCGATATTGCCTCCGCCGCGCCGAATACGGATTTCATCATCTACAACATCCCGCAGCTCGCCGGCACAGCGCTGAACAGCGCTCTTCTGCGCACGATGCTCGCCGTACCGACCGTAATCGGCGTGAAAAACTCCTCCATGCCGATACAGGATATTGAAATGTGGCGCGATGAGGGCGCGATCGTTTTCAACGGTCCGGACGAGCAGCTTCTCTCCGGACTCGCCGCGGGTGCGGTCGGCGGCATCGGCGGTACGTACGCCGCCATGCCGGAGCTCTACGAGCGTATCTTCACTCTTGTCCGCGGCGGCGGCATTCTCCCCGCGCGCGACATTCAGGACGCCTGCTGCCACATCATTTACAAGATGTGCTCCGGGCAGGGCAATATGTACGCCATGATCAAGGAGATCCTCCGTCTTCGCGGCGCGCCGGATATCGGCGGCGTCCGCGCGCCGCTCTACCCGCTCCAGCCGGGCGACGAGGCCATCGCCGCTTCGTGCGCCGCGGATATTGACGCCGCGATAGCACAGTTCTGCTGCTGACTTTCCTGCTTTTTCCGCATGCAAAAAATCGGCTCACCCGTTTCAAACGGATGAGCCGATTTTTCATGCATTATTTCTTGCCGAAGACGTCTATGACGCCGTCAGGCAGCGTGCCGAGAAGGTCGCCCTTTCCGGAGCCTGAGCCGCCGAGCAGATGCCGAGAATATCCGAAAACCCGGAGGATTCCCCTCTTGAGCAGACTGACCGCCGCTTTCTTCGTGTCGGCGTCCGCCGCGCGGCACAGCTCCAGGAGCTTTTTTGTGTATTTACCGCATTGCATCACAGAGGCAAAACGCTTCCCCGCGAAAAGCTGTGTCCCGGTCAGTCGCGCCGGAGGGCCTGAATGGGGTTGAGGTTGGACGCCTTGACCGCCGGGAGAAGGCCGAACACGATGCCGATGACCATGGAGAACACCACGGCGATGAGGATCGCCGGAACGCTGATGGCCGTCGGCGTACCCATGACGGACGAAATGAGCCGCGCCATGATGATGCCGACGATCACGCCGAGCATACCGCCGAGGCTTGTGAGCACCGCCGCTTCCGTGAGGAACTGGTTGAGGATGCGGCGGCGGCGCGCGCCGATGGCCTTTTTGAGGCCGATCTCCTGCGTGCGCTCGGTAACGGTGACGAGCATGATGTTCATAACGCCGATGCCGCCGACGAGCAGCGAAATGCTTGCGATCCAGATGAGCTGGCGGTTGGAGGAGTTGGAAAGCTCCTGCAGGTTCTTCGCCTGCTCCATGAGGTCCTGCCCGCGGTAGGAGAGCGTTTTGTCCGCGCCGATGAGCTGGCTGGACGAGAGAAGCTCGCCCGCCTTCTGTCCGACGCTCGTCATATTGTCGGTATTGTCCGCGCGGAGCGCCGCGCACTGCGGCTCGTCGAACGAATAGAGCATCGGCCAGGTCTTGAGCGGAAGGAAGATCGTGCCGGTCTCGTTCATGTACTGGTAGTAATCGCTCGGCGTTTTGATCTGCATCGTTGTGGAGCGCGCACGCTTCACAACGCCGACGACCGTGAAGCTGTCGCCCTGCATCTCCACGGTCTTGCCGACCGGGTCTTCGCCGGAGAAGAGCGCCGAGGCCGCCGCCGCATCGAGCATGCAGACCTTTTTCGCCTTGGCAAAGTCCTCCTTGAGAAAGCTGCGGCCGTGGTCGAGCGAGTAGCCGTTCACATCGAAATAGTATTCGTCGATGCCGTAGAGATTGCCGGAAAAGCTGTTATTGCCATAGTATACGCCGTCGGCGTAATTGCGGCTGCAAAAGAGCGAAACGCCCTTCACGTGGTCGATCTTGCAGAGCTCCTGCCGCGTTTCCTCGGTGATCGGGTAAACGCCGGCGGGCACGCCGTTATACTGCACCTCATACGGATAATTGTCCTGATAGAGCTGCACAACGACGGCGTTATTGCCGGCGCCCACGAGGCTTTCCTTGATCTGCTCGTTTGTTCCTTTGATCGTGGATACGATCGTGATGATCGAGGCGATGCCGATGATGATGCCGAGCATCGTCAGGAACGAGCGCAGCTTATGCCGCCACACGTTTTGAAACGCCAGAGAAATGCTTTCAAGCAATGCACCCGCCCCCTTTCAGTAATTATAGAACGACGCAACGTCGGATATCTCGGTCTTAGCTCCGGCTCGGATATTGTTGCCGTACGGGAAGGCAATATATTCCTCGCCGGTGAGTCCGCCGTTGATCTGCGTATACGAACCCCAGAGCGATCGTCCGGTCGATACGGCGCGCTTTTCAAGCTTCCCGTTCGCGTCACGGACATATACGAAGCTCCCGCCGCCCTCGCGGAGGATGAACATGTTCTGGAGATATACACCGGAAGCACTGCTGCCGAAGGGGTTGTAGGTGATGTTCACATACTCGCCCTCGCGCACGGGGGTGTCCTCGTCCAAATACACGGTGAAGGGATAGAGCGAGGCGTTGCTGTTGCCCTGGCTCCAGTGATAGTAGCCGCTGTTCTCCCCGACCGGGTATTCGGAAATGCTGACGATCTCCGCCTCTGTCTGGGAATACGTCTGCCACGACATCACCGTGACCGTATCGCCGACATGGAGCGTTTGCAGCTCCGTTTCACTCATCGCGCCGGTGACATAGTATCCGCCGCCGCCGGAAATGAGTACTGCCGGGAGCTGCTCCTCGCGCGCCTGATCCGGGCTGCGGATCGTTTTCACTACGCCGTCGATCTTGCTGTAGACCACGCCGTTGTTGATCTCAAATTCGAGCGTTTCGTATTCGAGCCGCGCCTTTTTTAGATCGAGCTCCGTCTGGTAGATCTTCTCCTGCGCTTCGCGGCGCATGGCGATGAGCTCATTATAGGTGTAGCTCGGCGTCGTATCGATATAGGTGTTGCCGCCGTCGTCGATATCGCCGCCGTCGTCCGGCGCTGTGCCGTCATCAAAGCGTCCGTAGGCCTCGTCCACCTTAAAGGCCACCGTGCCGTCGCTCTGGCGGACGAACACCATGCCCCAACTGCGGAGGATGTCGCCGTCCGGAGAATCGCCGTCATGGACCTCAAACACGACATACGCCGTGCTGCCGCCCGCCCTCGTCAGGAGCGAGTCGATAAAGGAGCTGTCATAGGCGCAGTCGTCGCTCCAGATATAGAAGAACGGGCTGTCCTTTGTGCCGTCGCCGCCGCGGAAATATGGCACGTCCACCGGCGTGAGCGGCGGCGTGTCCGGCTCCTCGTCGGGGATCGGGTCGGGCTGCGGAACGTACAGGCGGTAGTTGTTCACCTTTACAAGATTGGCGTTCGCCTCGTCGAGCGCGATCTCCAGCTTCTGTACGGAGATCCTCGCCCGCTCGAGCTGCAGGTCGGTGAGCGTCGTGTCGTAGGACAAAATCGGGTCGCCGACTTTGACCGTATCGCCCTCATGGACATAGTACTTTGTGATCTTCTGCGTTTCAGATACATAGATCGACTGCATTTTATCGGGCTTGACAAGGCCCTGCGTCTCCGCCTGATCGTCGGCGTAGTTCGTGCAGAACTCCATGATCGGATAGACCTTCACCTTGCCGCCGCTGCCGCGGACGAGAAGCAGTATGCCGTACACACCGCCGCCGATGAGCGCGGCGATCAACACACCGGCGATCGTCCGGCGCAGCCATTCCGGGAGATTACTGAGAAACGTTATCTTTCCCTTTTTCATCCGCTGCGCCTCCTTTCGTCATGTCGTACCGGTGTTTGTCCTCGTCGCCGCGGATCAACTCGCCGTCGAGGATGCGGTGGATCTTTTTCGCGCAGTCAGCAATGTCCTGCGCGTGCGTGATGAGCACGACCGTCGTTCCCTTCGCGTTCAGCTCGCCGAAGATCTGCATGACCTGACGGCCGGAAGCGGAGTCCAGCGCGCCGGTCGGCTCGTCCGCAAGCAGGATGCGCGGCTTTGCGATCATCGCGCGGGCGATCGCCACGCGCTGACACTGGCCGCCGGAAAGCTGGTTCGGGTAAAAGTCCATACGATCTTCCAGCCCGACGCTCGCAAGCGCTTCCGCGGCGCGCTCACGCCGTTCACGGCGCGGCACGTTCGCATAGAGAAGCGGCAGCGCGACATTGTCGAGCGCCGTGAGCTTCGGCAGAAGATAGAAGCTCTGGAAAACGAAACCGATCATCTGGTTTCGTATATCGGCGAGCCGGTCATCCGAGGCCGAGGATACGTCCTCCCCGGCAAGCACATAGGTGCCGGAGGTCGGCGTATCGAGACAGCCGATGATGTTCATAAGCGTTGTTTTACCGGAGCCCGAGGGCCCCATAATGGCAAGATAATCCCCGTCGTCGATCTCAAGAGAAATGTTCTTGAGGATGTGTACAACATCCTTGCCCTGGGGATAATCCTTGCAGATGCTGCGCATTTCCAGAAGCATTACGCCACGCTCCCCTCCGCATTTGCCGCAGCGTCTTCCGCGGGCACTGTCTCCGGCACAACGGCGTCCTCCGCTGGTGCTTCGATCTCGGCGGGGTCGCCGAAGAGCGATTCGTCCGGCGCTTCGATGGGCGCGTCGCCGTCGGAGGCGTTGCCGTCGGAGACAAGCGTCGGCGGCATTGGAGCCGCACCGGAGCCGAAGCCGCCCGAGTTGCCGCCGGAAACATAGCCGGAATTATCCTCATACACCTGCGTGTGCATGCCCGCCGTAAGGCCGTCCATCGGGAAGGCGATATAGTCGCTCTCCTTCAGACCGGAGATGACCTGATATTCACCCCGCTCGGCGTCATATTCACCGAGGGACACGCCGCGCTTTTCCAGCCGGTCGCGTCCGTTCGCCGCCCATACATAGGGCGAGGAATCGGCATCCACAATATAATATTCCGGCAGCCAGAGTCCCTCGCGGACCTCCTGCTGGCCGTAGTCCGGCTCAATGTACACGTGCTGGCCGAGAATGAGGCCGGTCACGTCGTTGAGCTTCACATAGAACGGGTACTTGGACGAGCTTGTCATCTCGTTGCCGCCGCCACCGCCGTAATACGGGCTATTATTGCTCTGCACCTTGGTCTCCCAATCGATGCTATCGAGCACGCCGCTCCACGTAACGCTCTCGTCAAGGCGTGAACGGATAAGCACGTTCATCCCCTCGGAAAGCGTGCCGACGTTCAGCTCGTTGATCGTGCCCTTGACCTGATAGGTCGTCATGTCCATGATGGTGATGTAGGCGTCGCTGCCGCTCGTATCGCCGTCATAGCCGGAGCTTGCGCCTGTATTCTCCGTATTCTTCACGCTCATCACGCGGCCGGAGATCGGTGCGCGCACGTCCGTATCCTCGAGAGCTTCCTGCAAATTTTCGATCTCGCGTTCTTTGAGGCCCTTGTTATAGGTCGCTTCACGCACGTTCGCCTGCAGCTCCTGGATCTGCAGCGAGTAGGTGAGCTGCTGCGCCGCGGGGGCGGCGTCGCGCTGGCGCTCAAGATTGGGGATGTCCTCCTCGGCGTTGGAGATCGTGTTCTCATAGCCCTCAAGCTCAAGCAGGAGCTTGCTGAGCTGAAGCTCCATGGCCTCGTTGTCGTAGCAGAAGAGCACATCGCCCTCGGTGACGAAGTCGCCTTCCTTTACGTAGGTCTCAAGAACTTTCTTGTCGCCCTTTTTGACCGTTGCCGTTTCGCCCGAAACGACAATACCGGCGTACCGGTTCACCAGCCCCACGGAGCCCTGCGAGGTGATGTCCGATACCTTCTGGACGGTAACGGCATCCTCGGCATTGCCGCCGCAGCCGGTCATAACGCCGAGCAGCAGGCAAGCGCCGAGGAGAATGGCAAGCAGCTTTTTCATGTATGTTCCTCCTGTACTTTCAGGATGTATTGCTTACTATTCCTATGACGCACCCCGAGGAAGAAAAGTTCGCTTTTCCCTGCCGGAGACGCCGAAAATAAAAGCGATTGCATTTTATCATAAAAATGATATATTTGATATATGAAAAAACAACTCGAAAACGGAGGGATTCTTATTATGACCTGCAAGGAAAGATTTCTCAAATACATCGCCGTGTCCACCGCGTCCGATGAGGACAGCACCGAAAGCCCGTCTACGACCCGGCAGCTGGAGCTCTCGCGCCGTCTGGCCGAGGAAATGCTCTCTCTGGGGCTGAAGAACGTCCATATGGACAGCTGCGGCAATGCCATCGGCACGCTCCCCGCCACAGAGGGCGTCAAGGCCGCCGGAACGCTCGCGCTCGTCGCGCATGTGGACACCTCTCCCGCCGCGAGCGGCGAGGGCGTGAACGCCCGCGAAGTGCTCTACACCGGCGAGGATATTGAACTCGGCCACGGCGTCATTCTCTCGGAAAAGCAGTTTCCCGCCATGAAGGATGTGCGCGGGCAGGTGCTGCTCGTGACGGACGGCTCCACGCTGCTCGGCGCGGACGACAAAGCGGGCGTTGCCGAGATCATGACGGCGGTGGAAAAGCTCATCGCCTCCGGGGCGCCGCACGGGGAGCTGCGCATCGTGTTCACGACCGACGAGGAGGTCGGCCGCGGCACGGAGGGGCTGGACGTTAAAGAGCTTGCGTGCGACTGGGGATACACCGTGGACGGCGGCGAGCTCGGTGTATACGAATACGAAAACTTCAACGCGGCTGCGGCGCTCGTCCGTGTGCACGGCGTCGGCATCCATCCGGGCAGCGCGAAAAACATTATGAAGAACGCCGCGACGATCGCCATGGAGCTGCACTCCCTTCTCCCCGCCGATCAGGTGCCGGAAAAGACCGAGGGCTACGAGGGCTTCATCCATCTCACCGATATGTCCGGCGACGTGGTGGAGGCCGAACTCCACTATATCATCCGCGACCATGACCGCACGCTCTTTGAAGAGAAAAAGGCATGCCTCCGCGCCGCCGTAGAAGAGATCAACCGCCGCTACGGTGAGGGCACCGCCGAAGCCGACATCTCCGATACCTACTACAACATGCGCGAAAAGATCGAGCCGCACCGCCATTTGCTCGACCGCGCAGAGGCCGCTTACCGCGCCTGCGGCGTAGCGCCGCGTACCGAAGCGATCCGCGGCGGTACGGACGGCGCGGTGCTCACATGGATGGGCCTTCCCTGCCCGAATCTTTCGACCGGCGGCTACAACTACCACGGCGTACACGAATTCATCCCCGTGGACAGTCTCGCGGTCATGCCCGACGTGCTGCTGGAGATCATCGGCAGCTTCGTGAAAAACGCCTGATTCTCGGAGGATATCATGTCCAGAACATCGATCCTCATCGCCAAGATTTTGGCGGTAGTCCTGCTCGCGGTGCTGCTCACCAGTGCGGCGCTCTCGCCGCGCTGGGCGGCGCGGCCGGAGGATGTGCGCGTTTCGGCACCGACGCCTCTCCCGACCGCGGAGCCGACGCCGACTCCCTCGCCAACGCCCACGCCCACCCCGGAGCCTACGGCAACACCGACTCCCACGCCGACACCCACGCCCGAGCCGACCCCGATCGAATATACGATCTCTATGGTGGGCGACTGCACGCTTGCGAGCTATCCGCAGGCGCGTTACTATGCAAACTCCTTTGAAAACGTTGTCGGTACGAATTGGGCGTACCCCTTCTCCAACGTGCTTGACGTGACAGCGAACGACGATATGACGATCGTGAATCTCGAATGCAGCATCTCCGATCTCAGCGCCGGATCCGGCTCCACCTTCTCGTTCCTCGCGCCGAAGGCGGCGACGGACATTCTCACGCTCGGCAGCGTGGAGTTTGCAACGACCGCGAACAATCACGCCATGGACTTCGGCCAGCAGGTCTACGACGACACGCTCGCCAATCTCGACGCCGCCGGGATCGGTCACTGCGGCGAGGGCGAAGGTGCGCTCTATACGACCGAAAGCGGTCTGACCGTCGGCGTATACGCCGTTTACAGCTGGCACACGCCGAGCGCTGAATCCGTCGCAGCGGGCGTCCGTTCTCTCAAGGACGCGGGCGCGGAGATCGTTGTCGTGAGCGCCCACTGGGGCAACGAGGCGAGCTATTACCAGAATGCCAATCAGGAAGAGGTCGGCCGCGCTGCGATCGATGCGGGCGCGAGCATCGTGTTCGGCCACGGGCCGCACCGTCTTGAGCCGTTTGAAAAATACAATAACGGCATCATTTTCTACAGTCTCGGCAACTTTGTGTTCGGCGGCAACACCAACCCCGCCGACATGGACAGCGTGATCGCGCAGGCGACCGTTACCCGCGACCCGGACGGAACGCTCTATCTCTCGTCGTTCAACGTTCTGCCGTGCCGCATCAGCAGCAAGACAAACGAAAACGACTACTGCCCGACGCTCTTTGAGCCCGGCACCGAGGAATACGACCGCGCCATGTCCAAGGTGGACGGCTCATGGACGGGCGCGAACAACGTGATCGATTATTCCTTCATGCACCCCGAAGGCTGAAATCTCAACAGCAAAATGCCGCCGAAACCGGTCTGGTTTCGGCGGCACTCTTTTTTTGTTTATTTGCGGCGGCGGCCTCCGGAGCGGCGGTCGGCGTAGATCTTGCTGTCGTTGATCTTGCTGTCAGACTGCTGCATGAATTGCTTGAGCTTATCTTCAAAGCTGGTATCCCCGGTGGGCGGCGCGACTTCACCTCCGTGCGGCGGGGCGCTGCGGTAGGTATTGGCCGGGTGCGTGGTATATGCCGGGCGCGGCGCGTTCGCTGCGGGCTGAGCCGGGCGCGGCGCATAAGCCGGGCGCGGGGCGCTCGGCTGAGCCTGCTTGATGGAGAGATTGATCTTACCTGCCTCGTTGACACTGAGGATCTTTACCTTGACGGCGTCACCGACCTTCAGATAGTCGTTGACGTCGTTGACGTAGGCGTTGGCGATCTCCGAAATATGTACAAGACCGCTCTTGCCGCCGGGAAGCAGTACGAACGCTCCGAATTTGGTGATGCCTGTGACTTTGCCTTCCTGAATCGCTCCGATTTCCAGCTCCATGGGGTTCCCTTTCTCTTTTCTTTCAATTTATTGATATATCCTGTCATCCGGCAGGACAAGACCAAGCCGTTCCCGCGCAAGCTCCGCGATGCGATCCGCGTCGCCGCTGCGCTCGATCCGCTCGCGCAATGCCGCGTTGCTCTGCTCCAGCGCCTCGCAGCGCTCCCGTGTCTCTCGCAGAAGAAGCTCCGCTTCCTCCACGCGGATCGCCGTTGTGACATACCGCGCCGCGGCATACACAAGCAGAATGGATAGAATACAGCCAAAAAGAAACTTTATGCTTTTGCTCATCGATTCTCTCCGCCGTTTCCCCTGCCGCGGCAGCTCTATAACGACCGGGGAAACTTGCGCATTATTGTAAACGATAGATCGGATTTTGCATAGATATTTTTTCAAATTTTTTCATCTTTTTTTCGCGATTTTTTCCGCTCATTTTCTTTTCTGCACCGCTGTTCTTCCCTATGCTCGCGTTTCCGCTCCGCAAGGCGGCTCACCGGGCGCCGGAGCGGGGTCAGAAGGTACGTGCAGAGGACGCATCCGGCGATTGCCGCCGTGAGAAAACGGGGCCGCACGCCGCCGCTGCACCACTGCCCGGCAGCAAACACCGCGAGTCCCGCCAGCGCATAAAAGATCACGTCCCACAGTGCTGCGAGCCGGTAAAAAACCTGCCGGAGGACGTATACCGAAAACCGCATAGCGCCGAGCGCCGCACCGGTCATAAAGGCGAATGCCAGCTCAAAAAGCTGCCGGGCCGTCGATTCGCTCATTTATCCGAAGAGCCGCGCCCAGAAGCCGCGCCGCACCGGGACGTCGGCATACGAGAGATCCGAAATATCTCCCACAACGAGAAGATCGCCGGAGTCCACCGAGAGCGTCTCCACCCGAAGGTTGCTCCCATGCACCGTGAGAGCGCCAAGCTCCGTCTGCATCTGCACGATGCTCTCGTCAAAGCCGCTGACCTCTTCCACGCCGGAAACGCTCAGGCGTCTCCGGTTTTCCAGTATGATGTTCTGTGCTTTTCTCCGCTCGGTCTCTCCCGCCATACGATCACCCCGGCACAAGCCTATGCCGCGGCGGGGTCAAGTATGCTTTGTCTTGACAGCACGGGCGCGGAATGGTACTTTATGAGGGTATCCCACCATGCCGGTGTGGCGGAATTGGCAGACGCACGGGACTTAAAATCCCGAGACGAAAGTCGTACGGGTTCGATCCCCGTCACCGGTACCACGTCAGAAGGAGCAAACACCGTTCCGTTTCCGCCTTGCGGCGAAAACTGCACTATGTTAGCTCCTTCTTCCTTTTAAACTGCGACCCACTTTGCTGGGCTCGCAGTTTAGTTTTTATGTTTCGCTGCGGTGCGCGCGTCTACACCGAGCGTTTCTGCCGTTGCAGCATATGACATGCCCTGCACAAGGCAGCGCAGCTCCGTGGCGAGGTTCGCGCCCGAAACCGACGCAGCAAGCACGAAGTCCGGCTCCCTTTCAACATAAATAAACGCAGGCAGAACGTTTAAGCGTTCTGCCTGTGTTTTTATATACTTGCTTGGAACCAGTATGTTATGCCTGCTCGGATTCAAAATGCTCGGCGACGTCCTTGAGGTACTTGCGTATCGGGAGGTGCTGTGGACATACGCTCTCGCACTGGCCGCAGCCGATGCAGTCGCTGGCCTTGCCGAAGTTCTTGGTGAGATTATAGTAATACTCCCCGTGCGAGCTCCAGCCCTTCTCTGCGGACTCCTGCTTGTCGGCATTGTAGAGCGAGAAGTATTTGGGGATCGCGATATTCATCGGACATCCGTCGGTGCAGTAGGAGCAGCCGGTGCAGGGGACGGTTATAGTACCGTTTATGATGTCAACGGCGGACTTGATGATGGCGCGCTCCTCGTCGTCGAGCGGCTTGAAGTCCTGCATATACGAGGTGTTGTCGAGCATTTGCTGCATATCGCTCATGCCGCTGAGCACCATGAACACCTCAGGACAGCTCGCCGCAAAGCGGATCGCCCAGGACGCATTTGAGGCGGCGGGGGAGTGCTCATGGAACATGGTCTCAACGCGCTCCGGCAGTTTTGCCAGCGTACCGCCCTTGACCGGCTCCATGACGACGACCTTCTTGCCGTGCTTCACCGCGGTCTCGTAGCAGAGGCGCGACTGGACGCCAAGGCTGTCCCAGTCGAGATAGTTCAGTTGGAGCTGCACAAATTCAATCTCCGGCCACTCGGTCAGCACATTGTCGAGAAAATCGGCGCTGTCATGGAAGGACATCGCAATATGGCGGGTCAGCCCCTTGGCCTTCTTCTCCTTGAGCCACTCATAGCAGTCATACTTCTTGTAGGTTTCGTAGCTGTGGACATTGACGTCGTGCAGAAGATAGTAGTCGAAGTACTCAACGCCGGTCTTGCGCAGCTGTTCGTTGAATATCTTGTCCCTGTCCTCAAAGCTGTGCACATACATGTTGTGCAGCTTTGTCGTCAGAGTGAAGCTGTCGCGCGGGTGCCGGTCAACGACGGCGGCCTTTACAGCGTTCTCGCTCTTGTAATCGCAGTACATCCACGCGGTATCAAAGTAGGTGAAGCCGCGCTCGATGAACACATCGACCATCTTCTTGGTCAGTTCAATATTAATGCTGCCGTCGTCGTCCTTGTTGAGCAGGGGCAGACGCATCATGCCAAAGCCAAGTTTTTTTACGCTCATAGTCATTCTCCTTATACCTTAATTATTTTTGCACTGAATTCGTCGGCAACGCCGCTGAGCCGCCCAAAGTCATATTCCTCGGGGCATTCCACGTCGAAGCACTGAGCCGCGCCGCGGTTTATCACGGCCAGAAATGCGCCGTTTTCCGCGCTCGCGCCGAAGTGATCGACCCCGCCGCGGACATAGCGCAGAACCAGCAGGATGTCGGCGTTATATGCCATGAACACCGCGTCGCCCGTGGAGAGCGCGGGATTCGCGCCGCGCATGTTGGCAAGCTGTGCGTAGAGATCATGCAGCTCCGTTTCGCCCTCGCGGAAGGGGAGCCGGTTGAACGGATCGCCCACGCCGCACATGCCCTGCTCGTCGCCGTAGTAAATGCTAGGCACCCCGGGAATGGCGAACTGCAGCACGGCGCACAGCTTTTCGCGCCTGAGCGCGAGACGCAGAGACTCATCGTCGAAGCGGAGCCTCAGCTGATCCTCACGGCTCATGCCGCGGATGGTCGTGCTCGTAGCAAGCGCGGTTCGTATGCGGTCGGTGTCGTGCGTGCCGAGGAGGTTCATAAGCGAGTAGTACATCGGAGCGGGATAATTCATCTGCTGCGAGATCAGAAAATCGCGCAGAACGAAGGCGTCGATGCGGCGGTGGATGAAATCCAGCGCCGCGGCGCGGTAGGGGTAATTCATAACGGAATCGAGTGAGTAGCCGAGGGCGTAATTCCTGCGCCCGCCGTAGCTCTCCTTTATCACCGCATCCTCCCAGACTTCGCCGAGGACCGGCGCGTCGGGGTCAACGCTCTTTACCGCGGAGCGGATGAGCGCGAGCGTATCGTCCGGAAGCTCGTCGGCAACGTCTAGCCGCCAGCCGGATGCACCGCGCCGCAGCCACGTTTTCACGACGCTGTCCTCTCCGCTGACGACAAAGTCCTGCCATGCGCCGTTGCGCTCGTTGACCTCCGGCAGATCCTTGAAGCCCCACCAGCAGCGGTAGTCGTCCGGAAAATGGCGGAAATCGTACCAGCTGTAATACGGCGATTGCGTGCCCTGGCACGCGCCCGTGTCGGGGTATGCACCATAGCGGTTGAAGTACACGCTGTCCGCTCCGGTGTGCGAATACACGCCGTCGAGCATTATGCGTATCCCCATGCCGCGCGCCGTCACGCACAGATGCGTGAAGTCCTCATTCGTGCCGAGGATCGGATCGACCTTCAGATAATCAGAGCTGTCATAGCGGTGGTTGGAGCGCGCCTCAACGATGGGGTTGAGGTACAGGCAGGTCACGCCAAGCTCTTTCAGGTACGGCAGTTTGCTCTCGATGCCGCGCAGCGTGCCGCCGTAGAAATCGTCCG
>ERZ857998.2772-NODE-2772-length-15650-cov-6.176467_pt1 | contig 15650 bp, 15 predicted proteins | sample MGYA00519954_ERZ857998 | MGnify/ENA primary metagenome ERZ857998 (study PRJEB31778, sample SAMEA3449424) | human gut metagenome | biome: human gut; feature: human-associated habitat; material: faeces | place: United Kingdom | collected 2010/2012 ...
GCTATGGAGCAGATTATGCTGGCAAGTCAGTTGATGTATGTGTTGGACAAGACACAATTATAAGGAGAATCTATGGATTTTAGAAAACTTCCATCTAATTCTGAAGGGTTACTGTTAAAGCTGGTCTGTTCAGAAAACCCTACGCAGGTATTGCGGGAACAATACAACGGGCTTTCTATGCAACAAGAGCAAGAACTTGACGGTATCATAAGAGAGCTAAAAGGACTCGGCTATATTGATGTTAAATGGGCTGATAATGAGCCATACTTTGTCATTCTAAATAATTCTGCAAGGACATATAGTGAACAATTGGCTGAGTATAACGCACATAACCCCATCAATGCAACACAGGGGAAAACGGTGAGAAATACAATTTTCATAAGCCACCGATCAACTGATAAAGGTATTGCGGATATGCTTGTTGACTTTTTTGCAGGAACCGGAATTTCTAAGGAAACGGTTTTCTGCTCTTCTCTGCCGGGCAACGACATAAATGAACGCATTTCTGATGAAGTCAGATCTGCGCTGAAAAGCAGCGCAGTTAGCATTGCGATTCTTTCGCATGATTACTATCAGAGTGCCTATTGCCTGAATGAAGCGGGGGTACTCTGGTATGAGGACGTTCCTGTAATTCCAGTTGCCTTGCCGGAAATTAATTCGGGCAACATGTACGGATTCCTAAATAACGAATATAAGTTAAGACGGTTGGATTCCGATACAGATATTTCATACATTTATGATACTGTGAGCGAAGCGGTATCGGCTCCGCACACAAAAGCCAGTCTTATCACATACGAGAATAATAAACTTAGAACAAGGTATGCAGAATATTTGAAAGCGAGAGAATTGCCCCCAAGTGGTTCTGATATTTCCATCGCAGATACTATTGCAGAAATAACCACTGACGATGAACGAATCGTGCTATACTATATACTTCATGAAAATGTTCGAAAAGTCTCTAAATCTACTATTTCAAGCTGGTTAAACAAATGCGAAATCCGTGGCGTAAATGTCGATAACGCGTTTGATTTGCTGTCATCTTTTGATAACGGGGCTGTGAATAACGATACTCTGGAGTTTGGCACCGACACCTTCCGCAAATACTCTGCAAACGCAGCGCAAATACTTCCACCACTTAAAAAATGCGTGGATCAGCATATTGAATTAGCCGTCAACACATTCCAAAAAATCTGGTCAGATGACACGCTTGATATTAATATACGGCTGTTTATTGCTTATATCGTGGAAGAGAGAATGCGCACGTTTGGTGACCGTTGGATGGCAGAAGGAGAAATCGAAAATATAAGGCAGTGGGAGAGCAAAAACACACTCGATTCCACACTTTCGAGAAACTATGGAAGCTGCCTTGAATTTTTTATTCAAAACGAACTTGTGTATGCAAGCAGTTGGACAAGCTATGGAAATCCGCGAGAGTATACTTTATTCCCTTCTCTACAGGAACTCCTTTTTAATTGTCCCCATAAGATTATGGAGGAATTGCAAAAAGTCAAAGATGCCTATCATTTAGATTTGCCATTTTGAGTTTTAAGAAACCCAGCATCACGCCAAACGGCGCGATGCTGGGCTTTGTTGTTGCGTTTTGGGGCTTCTTTCGAGGATAAAACCGCCTGTATGCCGTTTGCTTTTCTTTGCCATATTGACACGCTGCCCTCTGTTCATCGCGGCAACTGTACGTTTTCGGGATAGAAAATGGACACTTATCTTTGTATAGGGAGAAAGCCAGAGAGGAAAAAGAGGGTGAGCGCAGGCTGTGGGAACGGTGCGTAAACCGCTTGCGGTTTTCCATCTGTTCTGACCTGAAAAAACGGGGTGTTAGGAATGTTTTCATTGCCTGTCATGATAATTTGAAGGGCTTGGGAGATGCCATTAATGCAGTGTTTTCCGAGGCAAAGCAGCAACTGTGTATCGTGCATCAGGTGCGAAATTCAGCCAAATTCGTACCATGGAAAGATCGCAAGGCGGTCTGTGCTGACCTCAAGAAAATTTACAGCGCGGTGAATCTGGATGCTGCCGAGTATGCCAAAGAGGAATTCCGGGAAAAATGGGATCAAAAGTATCCGTCCATTCTGCGCTCCTGGGACACGAATTGGGCCGAGCTTACCACATTTTTTGCCTATCCTGAGCAGATTCGGCATTTGATCTATACTACAAATGGGGTGGAAGCCTACCACAGGATGGTACGCAAGTTCACCAAAGCCAAAGCAATTTTTCCCACAGATGACTCCATTCGCAAGGTGGTCTACCTGTCGGTCAAGGAAATTACCAAAAAGTGGACCATGCCGGTGCGCGACTGGGGTCTCTGTTACAGCCAGATCATGGTATTCTTTGCAGACAGGTTTGCTGCTTGAGGGGAGATCCACCTGCCGGTGGATACGAGGGCTCTGCCCTCGCACTCCCGAGGTTTATCCGTTTAGGCATTCCGGTGAAATGGAAACCGGCAAGCAATTGTTGCCCGCCGGTTCACCGTCTATGCCGCAGCAATCGTCGGGGCGCTCCTCAGCGTTGCCCTGTTTATGCTGCATATTTATTACCGTCTTGATTTTCGGCGGTTATTCCATTTACACTGTTCTTTTTTCAGTCCCCAGGAAGCCAAACTTCATATGCAGTTCGCGTTGGCGAATCTGGTTCTGGCTGACAGGCGTTGCCTGCTGGTCTGATTCAGGTGCCCTGCGCGGTCTCTTGACGGTGTTGTAGTCATACACCCAACGTCTCGTCAGTACCTGCGCCTCGGTCATCGTGTCGAAAAGCTCACCGTTCAGAAACTCATCGCGCATCCGGGCATCGAAACTTTCACAGAAGCCATTCTCCCAAGGACTTCCGGGTTCAATGCAGGCCGTAGTTACGCCGATATTTGACCGCCAGTCACGCCCTGGCGGTCCGTTGAGACCCAATCGCAAACCAAAACCATAATACTTTTCACTTCGTTGGCGATAGACACGAACTGGCTAAATGCCGTGTTCAAAGGCAAAGCCATTCTATCCAAGCGGCCACACAGACAAGCTGATAGCTGCGTCCGAGCGCACTTCCAGGGTTCCCACGGTGCCACATTCGGCTGTCGCCGCCGAATAGTAGCCTCCGTCATCCAGTGAAAATATTTCCACTGTCCCGCAGTCAAAAAAGACGCGAAAGGAACGGGAGCGCATGTGCACTGTTTCATCCCCCACCGTGCAGGTACCGTTTTTGATGTCAAAGGTTATTTCGGCGGCGGAGCACGCCAGGCTGACACTGGGCGTGCCTGGGTCAGCAATATCCAGTGTCGCCTCGGCGGCTTTTACGTTAATGGTGATGTCGCAGGGGGCGTTCGCGCCTTCGCACAGCGGCACTTGCCGCGCAGCAAGCAGTTCTCGTGCCGGCGCCAGGCAAAGGCGCTCCTCCGCTCCGCCAAGGCTGAGTTCCAGCGGCAGGGACATGGTGCCGCGCCAGGGCTTGCCCGTGTTGGCTGTGCGCAGCCAGGCCGTCATCAGCACCCGGCCATTCACGTTGGCCCAGGTTTGCGCGGCGTAGGGCAGCGTGCCCAAATAGGCCATGCGCCGCCTGGTGTAGCCGGTAAACCGGTATCCGTCGAAGTCCCCCACGAAGTAGTATCCGTCGGCGCTGATGAACACCCAGCGGTCCATACAGCTTTCATTTTTCAGCTGGAACAGGTCCGGGCACTCCCAGGCCTTTTCCAGTTCAAGGGTTTGCGTTTGCTCCCATGCTTTGAGGTCATGCGAACGGAAGATGCCAAAGGTGTTGCCCTGCAAAAACAGCACCATGACGTAAGCGTCTGTTTGCGCATGGTAAAACACCTTGGGGTCCCGTGTTTCCGGGTCGATGAAGGGTACACAGACCACGTCGGTTTTTTCAAGCAGGCTCCGTCCCGGCCGCGCAAGGGCCAGCCGCTGTGTGGTTTGCGATTCTTTAGACTGAGCCTGCTTGCCGCCCATAGAGGTATAGAAAAACAGCTGTGCCCCTGCACCGCAGCCCGCGGCGTTTTTTCTATCCACAAAGCCGCAACCCGAGAATATCACCCCGTTTACATCGGGGTACATGGCTTCGTCCAACTGCTCCCAGCGCAGCAGGTCCCGGCTCACGGCGTGGCCCCAGTGCATGTTGCCCCACTGTGTACCAAAGGGGTTGTGCTGGAAATACAGGTGGTACCGCTTGCCGTCAAAAAGAAGGCCGTTGGGGTCGTTCATCCACCCAGTGTGAGGGGTGAAGTGAATGGCCGGGTGGTCTTCCTTTTTTTCGGGAATAGCTTCATGCTGCTCAAGCCGCGCCAGCCACCCTGCGGGCACGCTACCGTCAAATGCCAGTGTCTCTCCAGCATAGGGCCGCACGTCCCACCACGCGTAAAAATCCGCTGGCCCATCGGCCGCTTCAATATCCAGTTCATATACGGTTTGACCCGCCAGCATCACGGTAAGCCTGCACATTTCGTCGCCCGTGCGCACGGGCAGCCACAGGTAATTGTTTTTGATTTCGATTTGCGTCATTGGAGTCACACCTATCTCATGGGTGGCCTTTTTCTTTGCCGCCCGCCGCCATGTACCAATAGCAGGTCGCCCTGTATTCGCACACGGCGCGGCTATCGTCCCATGTGTTTGCTTTGTATTTTTCGATATAAGCTTCAAGCTCGTTTTGGAAGGGGATGTTGTCCACGATGTGGAAGCGGGCAACCGAGGTCATCCCGTTTCCGGTGAGCGGCACGGCGTTCTGGACGGCGAAAGCACTGTCAAAAAGAGAAAATGGTGGCTCCGCCGCCCAGGCATAGCCAATGTAATCCTCGCTGCCTGTGCCGAAGGTGGAGGGGAACGCCTCGCCGTCCACAAAGAATTTTTCGTCGCCCTCGCCCCACCACCAGTCAATGGTCTTGTTTTGCCCCACGCCGTACCACCATTCGTCAGCGGGCTTGTCCGGCTCAGGCCAGCGGTTGTCTACCGCCAGGTGTACGCCGCACAGGCGGCCCCGGCCCTGGCAGCGAAGCAGAGGCCAGTCGGGCCAACGATCCCCGCCCGGCGCAAAACGGGCGGCGTCCAGCCCGCCGAACGCATCGCTGTGGGTACGGGCGCAAAAGCGCAGCAGCCCCGCCGCTTCCCCGCCTGGAATGGTCTTCGTCCGGCAGCCCACCCGCAGCAGGGTATCCGTGCCGCCCGCATTGCATAGCACAATTTTGGCCGAGGCAAAGGGCATATACCAGAAGCAGGCATACAGGCCCCCGCTTTTGGCCACGGGCAGGCAGCGAAAGTCCTCCGCGCCCGCCGCCGTGCAGGCAAACAGGTTTGGCAGGGGGCATGCCACGGAAGGCTGCGCCGCACCATCCCAGTACATCTCCACCAGCAGGTTCTCAAGGGCGGCGGGTGGCATTCCCTCCGGGACCTCCAGGGCGAAGGCTGTCAGCGCACCGGGAGTATCACTTTGGTAGAGCACGGTGCTTTCCCCTGCGGTGCACGGCACCTGCCGCCATTCCATGCCGTCCATTGGCAACTTCCCTCGCAAGGCCAGCGCGCGGTCAATTTCAGCCAGGCGCGTCTGCGCGGCGCGCTCAAGGGCCGCACTGTAGGCGGGCGCCACCGTCCCGGCCGGAAATTTTGTGTAGGTGAAATGGTAGAACATTCCCCAGCTCGGTCCAAGGGTGATTTTGCAGCCTGTGGAAAAGCAGATGGGGATGAAGCGATTGCGCCCACGGGACAGGGTCGGCATCAGCCGGGGGAAGTTAGCGGGCCAGAACTGGTCGCCCTCGGCATCGAACCGCTCGAACAGGTCGCGGAAAGGCATGTCCAGCGCGGGCGCCGCGGCGCCGTCAATGTACACACGGATGTGCCCCATTTGCGGGTTGGCGCTCCACGCTCGCCAAATCACCCCCGGCCCGTCTATCTCCAGCGCAACAATGTCTTCACCCTCCCTGCGGATATAGCCGTCGCCGTCGCTGTTGGCGCCCCAGTCTTCATACAGGCCGGTGGCCTCGTTGTAGCGGGAGCGGCGGTCATAGCTAGAAAAGCAGCCGGATGTCTCCCCAACCGCAGGCGGCACGGCCAGGGCCTTCAGGTCGGTCAGCCGGTCCAGCAAATCGTCGTAGGTGTATTCCATGTGAACCTCCTTTAGAACTTATATAGACTCTCGGAATCTCTAACCCCTTGAAAACACTGGGGTTGGAGGTTCCTTTTTTATCGAAATCACCCACTTTTTTGCAAAAAGGACTTGACAAATGGCCCCAAAAATGCGGCGCTTCACGCCCTTGCTTACAGAAACAGCTTTTGCGAACAGGGGGCGACTTCGATGTTACCGATTTATCCCGGCGGCCATGCGGCCTACCAAAATTTTGTGGTTGAGCAGTTGCGCAACCACTACGCTAATCCGGCAGACTTACCGGACACATTGTTGGACATTGCCGAACGCTTTTGGTTGAAAGACCCGACGGGCGTAGACGCGCTCATGCGAGAGTGCTACTCCCGGTTTGGCCCTGAACCAAGACCTCCGTCCTGTATGCTGCGTTCAATGATGCTGTCCATAGCCTTGGGTTATCCGTCCTACACGAAGTGGGTAGAACAGATGAAAACGGTGCCTGCATACGCCATCCTCAGTGGGTTCGAGTATGGAGACACGCCTGGAATTGGCACCTTTGCAAACTTCTTCTCCCGCCTCTGGCAGCTTGACATGAGCAACATACAGTCCCATGTCCATTAAACCCACAGAATTGCCTGAAGCATTGAAACGAAAGGCAACAAAGCATCGTGAAATGGCGAACAAACGGCACTACGGCGCGAGTATTTCGACCCGTCCGGAGATTGCTTGTCTTCGTCTTGAAGAAGGACACTGGGAGGGCGATACCGTGGTCGGTAAGCGCGCCGGACAAGAATCAGTGGTGTTTTCCCTACTGGAAAAGAAGACAGAAACCTACCTGGCGTTCCGTATTCCCGGCAAGACCAGCGAAGCTGTGATGGGTCTCATGACCGCGCTGCACAATGAATACGGCGAAAACTTCTCCCGTATCTTTAAGACCATTACAGTCGACAATGGCAGCGAGTTTGCCGACTTCGCTCAAGTGGAACAATGGGGAACCAAAGCTTTCTTTGCTCATCCCTACACATCTTGGGAGCGCCCGCAAAACGAACAGCACAACGGCCTGCTCCGCGCTTTTGTTCCGAAGGGAGCCTCCATTGAGGCTTTCTCCGACGAAGATATTCTTTCCGCCGCTGACGAACTGAATGGACGCCCTCGCAAGAAACTCGGATATCGCACTCCTGAAGAGCTATTCGATGCCTTTCTCGATGCTGTATTCGCTGCGTGACTTTTGAAATTTTTCCGGGCACGGCGGAGGCCGTAGGCCGGAGCCGTGCCCGGGCGCCCGCTCCTCTCTATCTTCCGGCAGTGTCCAACTTGTTCTTGCAATTTGCGAATATTATTGAATTGTTGGTGTAGCTCTAAAAGCATTCACATTCTTATCCATAACAACCTGACTATCAATTCCAGAATCCAGAACTGTATTCTGAGTTGATTCATTTTCCGTCAGCACAGTAATTACATCCAGAGATTCTGCTCGATTGACGCCCAATAGTGCTCCGACCTGAAGAGAATAGCAAGATTCTACTTCAGCTGCACTTGTCTCAGATGCCTTGGCAATTGCGACGATATGGTTGTTTGAAATATAGTTCCCGTCACCCGAAACAATATGTATAATCACAGGAATGGCTCCAGATGGCGTGATTCGCTCAGCATTAATGGTTTCGGAAATGTGATTGCCTATCACTGAATTATTACTTCCGTGTATATTCAAGAGGCCATATAAATCATCCAAGCCGTTGTTATATGCTTGCATAGGGGGCCAGGGCTCGTGATCACGATAAAAGTGATTGGCTGAAACCAGATTGTCCGCACACTTGTTCTCGAAAATTAACATGCCCGGATAAAATGAATGGAATCGATTGGATGTGATGGTGGAGCGTATCACGCCGGAAAAGTGGATGCAACTTGCTCCCCTTGGGAAGATATTGTTTCCGGTAATCAACAGTCCCCCAAAGTTTTGCGCGTATATAGAATACCCTTTATAACCGGCACCTATCAAGTTGTCGGTGATTTTCGATGCCTGCCCCCAATCTCGCAATTCTATACAGTTGCCGCATTCAGCGATAAAATTGTCGTGTATGGATAGCGCGTCTGCGCCATAAATAGTTATACCATGCTCCAGATACACAAGCCCCATGCCCGTGATCCGAAAAGAATCCTGAGGACTCCCAACATAGATGCCTGTTTTTCTATTTGTATATGTGTTTTCCGGATTAGCCATGGCAGTACCATCATCCACAAAATGCAACCCATCAATACAAAAATTAGCAAAATGCACCGAACTAATGCGGGGATTTCCATTTCGCTTTATAAGAAACGCGGCCCCTTTGGATTCGTCCTCGCCGGTTTTAGGTTCAATGTCCACGAGAACACGGCTTCCGCCCGGCCAAAGTTCATGACAATCTGCCAGTTCGTTTTCGGGTGTATTGAAACGAATGCTGGAAGAAGTGAATCCATGCCCGGAGCCAATGATTTTCAGGTAGCTGATGTCGATAACCACCTGGCTGCGCAAATGATAATCACCCGGAGGAAGATAGATAACCGCCCCCGGCTTCCCGCCGTCACGTACATCTCTGTTTTTTTGCCTGTCCTTAATGTCCGCAATGATGCTATTTATCACTGCCCCGATGTCCTCATGCGGATTCCCGACACCCCATGAAGTCACATCATAGTAATTGCTATCCATGCTATTATCTGCTGTCCTGACGGACATAAACATCCTCCTTATTTGGCCTACAAAGCAGCGCGCCTTTCTGGGAGATTACCAACGTAGTCACCGCATTTGCGAATCGAAGCATTGCTTCTACATCGTCCTCATCCAAGTCATTCAGCCCCTGCTCCAAAACAAAAGCGAGGCAACAGCCCATGAATGTATTACTCCGGCTCCGGTGGTATCCGCCACCTTTTCGCAGAAAAAAGCGGGCACAATACCTGCATCTGCTTGGCTGGCCAGCTCAGGCACGGGCTTTTTCAACCATGACGATTCGCTGTGTATAATCCATTTTTTGTACTCCTCATACCCAAACGGCACAGATATCTCTGCGCCGCCTGTTTTTCAAGGATTACTCTTTCAAGGAGCCGGCGGTAAGCCCCTGTATAATATATTTCTGGGCAAATATGGCCAAGATAATGATGGGGAAACTGAACAGGAAGGAAGCTGCCGTCATTGGCCCAAGGTTGATTTGATACCCCAAAAGGAATTCTGACAGAGATACTGTGAAGGTTTTAGCGTTGGTACTTGTCAGCATCAAACTGAGCAGAAAATCATTCCAGGATAGAAACAGTGTGAGGATGCCTGCCGTGGCGATGCCCGGCACACTGACCGGCAGAATGACCCTGAAAAACGTGGCAAGAGAGGACGCACCATCCACACAGGCTGCCTCGTCCAGCGAAACCGGAACGGATTGGAAAAATCCAATCATAATCCAGATTACCAAGGGCATATTGGTGGCGGCCAAAACTATTACCAGTGCTATGCGGGTATCATACAGGCCAATGCTGGTGATAATTCGGTAAATGGGAACAGCAATGGCGGAAAGCGGGATCATCTTCAGGAAAAAGACCATTGCCAATAAGATGGCGCTTAGCTTACTATTTGCACGAACCAAAGCGAAAGCCGACAGCGCCCCCAATAGAACAGCGATGGCTGTGCTGCCAAAGGCGGATACAAAACTGTTCAGTAGAGATTTTTCAACATTGATGTAATTGTACATCTCCTGATAGTTCTCAATAGAAAACGTTTTGGGGAAGAAAGTGGGCGGGATTGTAATAACCTCTTGGGCAGGTTTGAAGGAAGAGAGGGCGAGGAAAACATAAGGGAATAAAAAAAGGGCGGATAAAAGCAACGTCAAAATCAGGAGAGTGACCCTAACGAATCGGACCCTTGCCTTGTAGCCTTCAATCATTACGTTCTCCCCTTTCTGGGTTTCCACATATCCCTCATGAAGACGAGGGCAAAAACTAATAGCAATAGCACAAAAATGATGGCAATTGCACTTGCGTACCCCACGTCGTTGTAGCGTACCAGGATACGGTAAAGAGTTACGCTGAGCAGCTCCGACGAGCCTTGCGGGCCGCCTTCGGTGAGTGTCCATACAATGTCAAAAGTGCGTGCTGCGTCAACGATGCGGATGCTGACAGCAGTGAGCAATACCGGCATGATGCCAGGCAGCTTAATGCGGAAAAACTTCTGGAAAGCGGAAGCGCCGTCGATGGAAGCAGCTTCTATCACACTGTGGTCCAGGCCATTTAAACCCGCTAACAGCATCAACATCATGAAAGGCGTCGTTAGCCAGATATCCGCAATGCAACAAGATATCAGAGCGATATTGGGGTCAGCCAACCACATAATGTCATTGATATTGCCGATGATACCGATTTTTTCCAACAGCATATTCACAATACCGAACTGAGTGTTCAGCATCAGTTTCCAAATTAATCCTGCTACAATGGGAGCAATCATCAATGGCGTGAGGAAAAAGGAGCGAAGCACTTTGTTTCCGGGAAAGGGAGTGTTGAACAGTAAAGCCATAACCAAGCCAAAAATCAGTTCAAAGGATACCGCGATGACTACATATACTATGGTGTTTCTAAGCGGTTTCAGAAAAGAGGACGAAGTGAAAAGCTTGATATAGTTGGCCAGGCCGATAAACTCACGTTCACCGCCCAACTCATAGTTAAAGAAGCTGTTTACGAGCATTTGAACAAGAGGGACCACCAAAAACACCATCATGAAAATAGCCCCTGGCAAAAAGAATATGAGCAAGGTTTTGCGGCTCATCATAAGCAAATACCCCCTAAAAGTGCGGCGGCGGGAATTGGCGAACCATCTGTTCCTGCCGCCGCTGTGATCTGTAATCTGTTTTAATCTTCTGGACCCTACTCACGTTTTCGTTGAAAGACGAAAATCAAAACGGATTTGGGACAGTCAAATCGAGCTTTCCCGCGACCATCTCCTGCTATCCCATGATGGAGTCGATTTTGGCCTTGGCGTTATCCGCCTCCTGCTGAGGGTCGTTGCCGCCAAAGACGTTTTGTATCATCTCGATGAGAACTTCCTCTAATTGCTTCCACTTGGCAGTGTTGGGGCGATTCTGGCTCATGGGCCCCTTCAGTGTTTCGATCATGGCATTCAGGTGTGCGTATTCCGGCTGGACGCTGTACTCTTCAAAGTCGGAAATACGGGCGGATACCTTCAGGCCTGCACTCAGGAATTCGCTGTTGTTGTCAAACATGTAGTTCATATACTCAATGGCCGCATCTTGGTTTGGGGAGTCTTTCATCAGGCTCATGTACCAAGGGCCGGAGATGGCGCCAATACCGGCAGGACCGGCAATGTTGGGGGCGACACCCACTTTGTCGCCCAGACGCTCATAGTCGGAAGCATACTGGTGCGCCCAGTTTAGTTGCATAGCAATCTTGCCATTAACAAACAGTTGGTTACACACTTCGGCACCGATGGCCATGGTGTCGGGAGGAATTACGCCGTCCTGCTGCATTTTTTGCATATAAGTCAGGGCGTCCACGTAGGCCTGGTCGTTGATATTCGCAGCGGACATGTCATCGTTAAGCACCAGTGGGCGGGCTCCGGCCTGCGAGGCAAAATTCAAAAACATTGTGGGAGCACAAGGCCCATAGCCGTGTAGTGCGGTGCCATACATATCATCCTTGGTGAAGAACTTGGCTACATCAGCAAACTGCTCCCAGGTTGTGGGCGGTGCCAGAGGGTAGCCGTATTCAGCCTCAAACGCTGCCATATTGTCGGCGTCTTCGAACATATCCGTGCGGTAAATCAAAAGCTGGGTGTTGGTCCACAGGGGGTAACCCAGCAAATCACCGTCGATGGTGGCGCCATCCAACAAGCCCGGCATGCTGTCGTTTTTCACCTCATCGGTGACCACGTCATTCAGCGAGGCTAAGCCGGGCTTCATTGCGGATAACCACAGCGCGTCGATACAGATGAGGTCGTGCCGGGCAGTACCGGAACTTATTTCTGCCATCACTTTGTCATAAATGCCAAGCGTAGGGAACAGCATCAACAATAATCTCAACACCTGTCTGCTCCTTGAAGGCATCCTTAGTGGCCTCCACCACCGTATTGGCGGGGCTGCCGCCCTCCACCAGCACGGTGAGCGTCTTGCTGCCCTTCGCGTCAGGTTCCGCAGTGGAACCTGACGGCTCAGAAGTTGCTGTGTTTGTGCCTTTGCTGTTAGCAACTCCACTGCCGGAGTTTCCCCCGCCACAGGCAGCCAACAGACTTGCTAGTAGGAGCACTGCCATCATCAGCGGCAAAAGTCGTTTCGCTAATTTCATTTTTATCCTCCTTGTGTTTATGATGAGTAGGGTATGCCTATATAATACAAACCTCGAAACGGAATGTCAATCGTTTTCATATAATAATTTCATTTTTTCTATTGTGCACAAGAAGTATTGCATAAATTTGTAAGATATAACCATTGAAAAGGCAATTTTTGAAGCAAGAAAAGCTTGATCTATGGAATTTATTTAAATAAATATTTTCATTACCTGCTTGAAAATATCTATTACTGTGATATAGTATATAGTATAGTATCAACGAATGCGAGGATAAATTATGAAAAAGGTTAAGATTAAGGATATTGCTGAAAAAAGTGGTATGTCTCTCACCACAGTATCCCGGTATTTCAACCACCCAGAACTTCTATCCCAAGATACAAAGAACTCCATTGAGTTCGCGGTGAAGGAACTGAACTACAGCCAGGACAATCTGGCTCGCATTTTGGTGACAGGAAAATCCAACCTTGTCGGTGCCATTTTCCCTCACCTTCACCTGAACTTTTATTCGGAAATTCTTAATCAATTGATCAAACAGGGCAAAAGCAAAGGTTATAGTTTTATTGTGTATACTTCCAATGATTCGCGGGAAGAGGAACTTGAACTGATCAATAATTTGAAATCCTACCGTATCAAAGGATTGATTTTGCTGAGCCATATGTTGAGCGGCACAGAAATAGAAAACCTGGGCATACCCGTCATTTCCATTGAAAGGTCGGGAGGCAATTTCAAGCAAATAAACAATGACAATTTCACAGGCGGCAAGTTGGCTGCCGAACTGCTCATACAAAATAAGTGCGATGTGTTTGTGCATATCAATAACGGATACCATGAAGACTGGCCTTCCTTCAAGCGCATCGTGGGCTTCGAATATGTGTTAAAGGACTACCCTTTTGAAATCTGTATTGACGAGGGACTGACCGACCCTTACTCAGAAGTCGCGCATCAGGCGATGCGCCGGCTGACATCACAGCTCATAGAAAAATACAATAATAAGAAAATTGGCATCTTTTGCTCTAATGATGATATCGCCAATCTATTGCAGCGAGAATGCATAATACAAGGTATCCGCATTCCTGAAAAGATTGAAATAATCGGGTATGACAATTCTCCCGAATCAGATTACGCTGTTTATCCTATTACATCCATCGATCAAAATATTCCGTTGATGGCTCAGATTGCTATTGAGTCTTTGGAAAACTATTTGCCCCACGAGAGTGTTGTGCCTGCTACTTTGGTGAAGAAACGCACAACTCAATAGATAGTGTCGACAATAGAAATGTGATATCATGGAGAGAGCGCACCTGGGAGGTTTTCTTCATGGTAGCATCGTATCATCGGCGTGATATTTCGGACAAAGCGTGGGCCTTGATAGAGCCGTACACTATTGGGAACAAGGGTACATGGGGCGGCAACGCCAAAGATACTCGACTGTTTATCAATGCTGTGTTTTGGATTTTGCGTACTGGTGCACCTTGGTGCGACTTACCACCTGATTATTGTAACTGGAATACGGTTCAACGCCGTTTCTGTCGTTGGCGCGATAAGGGTATTGGGGAAACGATTTTAGAGGCAATTGTCGACGGCCCGATTTCGAGTCAGAGTCGCTATCCGGACTTTGAAGGAAAACGGCGGAAACTCACGGACAATGCGAGAGTTTGCAAACCCTTGAAAAATCAGCATTTTTCCGCCCTTGAAGGTCGAAAATCCCGAAAGCCCAGACAGAGCAAGGAGTTCGAAAGAAATCCGGTTTTGGGGAGAAAAAAGCCCGTTGGGGAGAAGATGGGGAGAACTCGGGGAGAAATCACAGTCCAGTGCAGATGACACCTACCGATACCGAACATCAAAATCAAGGTGGTTATCCGCATGACTGAAAGCATGAAATATTACGAATCCATCCGTCGCAAATACCCTGAGGCGGTCTCGAAAGATCAGTTCTACCAGATCGCCCATATCAGCAAAGCAACGGCTCTGCACCTTCTGCAAAACGGTTTAGTCCCGTGCAAAGATACGGGCAAGAAAACTCGCCGGTACACAATCCGCACCGACGATATAATCTTCTATTTGATTGACCGGGAGCTTCACCCGGAAGTCTATCGCGCACCGGATCGCTGGTATCAGGAACGGTCTGGTCATTACAATTCGCGTGTCACCTATCGGAATGAACTGACGAGGCTGTCCGAAGAGGAACGAGCCAGCTTCCGAAAATACATGGAAGACGAGTTTTGTCAGTACGGTGATCTGCTGACCATCGTTGAAGTGGCTGAGGCAATCGGCTACTGCGATACTTCGCTTCATCGCTGGTGCAACGCCAAGAAGCTCAAATCATTCAATATCTCCGGAAAGTTCCTTATACCAAAGATCAGCCTCGTAGATTTCCTCGTTTCTCAGTACAGCTTCGACATTACACGAAAAACTTGGAAGCACACGCTGCTCATCAAAAGTTTTCTTGATAGACTTGATACAACAGAATAATTCGTATAGCAAAGCCCCGTTATTGCACTGCGCATAGCAGAACAATAACGGGGCTTATTTTTTGTCAAATTGGAGGTCAAGGCAATGAACACAAGAGATTCTGCCAAGGCATTTGACGCCTTGATGCAGGAAACGCCGTATTCCCATTTCGATAGCGGCTTCGAGGGCATTATACCGGAATGCCGCACTTGTCGTTATCATCGCCCATTCTGGCGGCACCAGACGTGCGTGTTTGAATACTGCCCATACTCCCCAATCTCGCTTCCCACCCGTCGGGATCGTCAGCCTTCAGAAAAGGAGCGATGATATGGGTGTCTTTCGCGTCAACAAAAACAAGAACTACACCGTCATGTCGAATGTCCATCTCCGTGATAAGGCTCTTCCGTTAAAAGCAAAAGGGTTGCTCTCTTTGATGCTGAGTCTCCCGGAGGATTGGGACTACTCCATGCGCGGCTTGGCGAAACTCAGTGCTGACGGACTGGACTCCACGAGAGCAGCCGTCAAAGCTCTTGAGCGAAGCGGGTATGTTGTCCGCCGTCAGCTCTATGACTCCCGTGGGCGTTTTTCTAACAACGAGTACACAGTATTTGAGATTCCGCAGCCCAGTTCTCCGTCATCGGACTTACCGTTGACGGGAAAGCCGTCAACGGAGAAATCGCCATCGGATGCCCCGTTATCGGAAAAGCCGTCCCAAATAAATACTGATCAAGTAATTACTCAAAAAAGAAATACTGACTTGAACAACTATCAATCCATCAATCTTGATGGGATGGACAGGATGGATGAGCGAAGCGAGT
>ERZ857998.2787-NODE-2787-length-15575-cov-6.039304_pt1 | contig 15575 bp, 14 predicted proteins | sample MGYA00519954_ERZ857998 | MGnify/ENA primary metagenome ERZ857998 (study PRJEB31778, sample SAMEA3449424) | human gut metagenome | biome: human gut; feature: human-associated habitat; material: faeces | place: United Kingdom | collected 2010/2012 ...
TAGCCTTAGCTCTTGTCCATTCATTAGTTCCTAGTTTATTTAATTTAACCTTGTCTTCTTCTACACCTATATATTTTTGTACTTTATCCATTTGGTCTATAGGTACATATAGATTATCTCCACCTTGATAAACTAACTTCATATAGTCTTTTTTTATGTTGTTTACAGTTATTTGTTCAATACCTGTATATCTACCAACCCCACTATTTTCATGAACTACATAATCACCTATATTTAAATCTAAGAATGACTCTATTTTCTTTCCTTTTTTCTGCTTCTTAGATTTAGATGTTGAAGTTCTCTTATGAACCCCTATCATCTCATTATCTGTAATTACTACAAATTTTATAGACTTATACTCAAAACCACTAGTTATACGAGCAGGTATAATCACTATTTGAGAAGATTTTATCTCCATATCTCTATCTTTAGATATAGTTGATTCTAAATCTAAATCTAATAAGTCTGCATGTAATTTTTTTGCTCTGTCATATGTGTTAGTAGCAAGTACTATTTTGTATCCGTTATACTTCAATCTGTTTAATTCTTCTGCTAAAACATCTACCTTCGCATTGAAAGTTGGAACTTCTCTAGAATCAAAATTTATTATTGATTTTACATTAAAATCATTTATTGGTTTTGGTAAAAGTGTATTTAATACTAATTTTCTACCTTCTGATAAAAAATCTAAATCATTATATGTATATAATAATTTCCCTTGATTTTTTATAGCTAAACCTCTTTCAAGATTTAATTTATAATTTAACATTTCCATATAGACATTCAATCATTATTATGCTATAATTAGTTTACTTAAAATTATGGGCATTGCCTCCGCAAGCAACGCATTTGCTTGTGCAAATGCACGGCAATGTCTCATCAAGCACTGAATTTGGCTATCCAAATTCGCTTGTTAGGGAGATCCCTAACACCCCAGAATCCAGATAACATCAAGGAAAACTTGTGTTATAAATCTCAAAAGAAAGGCAGGTGAAGAAAATGAAAGGCGTAATCTATGCAAGATATTCTTCCGATAATCAGCGTGAAGAATCCATTGAAGGACAGCTTCGTGAATGCAAGGCCTTTGCCGAAAAGAATGATATTCAAATTGTAGAAACCTACATTGACCGCGCATTGTCGGCAAGAACCGACCGCCGTCCCGATTTTCAGCGGATGATTAAAGACAGTTCCGGCAAAAGATTCGAAGTTGTAATCGTTTGGAAGCTTGACCGATTTGCCCGTGATAAATACGATTCGGCACACTATAAACGAATCCTTAAAAATAACGGCGTGAAGGTGATTTCCGCAACCGAAGCGATTTCAGCCGGTGCTGAAGGCATTTTGCTCGAATCAATGCTTGAAGGTATGGCAGAGTATTACTCGGCTGAGCTTTCGGAAAAAGTCATACGAGGATTGACCGAAAACGCGCTAAAATGTAAGTACAACGGCGGCACATTGCCGATCGGTTATATCATTGACAGTGAGCAATATTTTCAGATTGATCCCCTGACGGCTCCGGCGGTGCTTGACGCATTTAAGCATTATGCAGACGGGGCGTCGATGCGTGAAATTACCGATGAAATGAATCTGAAAGGTGTTCGCACTAAACGTGGCGGTAAAATCAGCATTAACAGCGTCACCCGAATGTTACATAACCGCAAATATATCGGCGAATACAAGTATAATGATATTGTCCAACCGAGCGGCATTCCGGCAATCGTGCCTGAAGATTTGTTCAACCGTGTGCAGGAGCGTATGGCGGCAAATAAAAAAGCTCCGGCAAAACACAAAGCCGAAGACGAATATCTATTGACAACAAAGCTGTTTTGCGGCAAGTGCCAATGTTATATGGTCGGTGAAAGCGGAACAAGCAAAACCTCTCATGTGCATCGGTATTACAAATGTGCAAGCGTAAAAAATCACAAGGGTTGCGACAAGAAATCGGTCAAAAAAGAATGGATCGAAAACCTTGTGATTGAGCAAATCAAGGCATTGATTTTTGATGATGATTTGATAGAAAAACTTGCCGATAAAGTAATGGTATTGCAGGGCAAGGAAAATACAACATTACCTCTGCTTAAAAAGCAATATGCCGACACGCAAAAATCCATTGATAATATGCTTGATGCCATTCAGCAAGGTATCTTGACGGCTTCAACAAAAGAGCGGCTCGAAAGCCTTGAAAAGCAGAAAAGCGAATTGTCCGTTCAAATTGTCAAAGAAGAAATGGCAAAACCGATGCTTTCACGGGATCAGATTGTTTTTTGGTTTCACAGATTCAGAAAGCTGGACGCAAAGAAGCTTGAGCACCGTCGCAGGCTTATCGACAGTTTTGTCAATGCGATTTTCCTTTACGATGACAGGATTACGTTCATATTCAATTACAAAGACGGTTCAAAAACAATAACTTTCGCCGAGCTTGAAAAATCAGGCTTGGGTTCGGATATCAGTGCACTCGCTGCACCAAAAAACGACGGTTTTCGATGAGAGAATCGTCGTTTGTTTTTTGGCGCTTTTTATTCCTTTTTAAGCGTTAAAAAGCCAAGTCTTTTACCGAGCGGTTAAATGTTCGGATCTTTTTACTTTCCGGCTGCATGGATGGTAATATTCACCCTTACGCCACGGTTGCGGCTTTTGTAAAGTATTATATACTTTTATTCGGATGTAAAACGGTATATAATCTTTAAAAGGCGGTTGATGTACTTAAATGTCGGAATTGTGACTGTTTTTTACGATTTGGCAATATGGCTTTATAAATTACGTATTGTTCTTGCGGATTATTAAAGTAATGGTATAATGTTTGTAGCTTTGAATATTGTTTCGGGAGTATATTTTTGCAACAATTCTTATGGTACGGGCGATTTGTTTTTGCCCGTTTGCAAAATGTACGTTATATGATTCAAACGGCAGTTATAGATTAACGCTCGGGCTTGGCTTTTTTGTCGGGACGGCTGCTTTTGCCTTGCCGATTTGTCATTGCCGGAAACAAAAGAAAGGATAACCACTATGAAACCCATTAATAAGTACATTGATCACACCAATTTGAAACCGAATGCTACCGAGGCCGATATAATACGGCTTTGCGACGAGGCGAAGAAAAACGATTTTGCAAGCGTTTGCATAAATCCGGTTAATGTTCGGCTTGCAAAAAAAGAGCTTGAGGGCAGCGACGTTAAGGTTTGTACCGTTATAGGTTTTCCTCTCGGGCAAAACAGGACCGAAACTAAGGCTTTCGAAACCGAGCTTGCCTTAAATGACGGTTGCGACGAATTTGATATGGTAATAAATGTCGGCGCTCTTAAAAGCAAAAAGGACGATTTTGTCCGTGATGATATATCGGCGGTGGTAAAGGCTGCCGGGGGAAGGATCGTAAAGGTTATAATCGAATCGGGACTGCTTGAGGACGAGGAGATAGCAAGGGCAGCGCGGCTTTCGTGCGAGGCCGGAGCCGATTTTGTAAAGACCTGCACGGGATTCGGTACGGGCGTTGCCACGGTTCATGCAGTATCGGTTATAAAAGAGAATTTAACCGGCGATGTGAAGATAAAGGCCTCGGCCGGCATAAAGACCTATGAGGATGCAAAAGCGCTTATAGAGGCCGGTGCACAGAGGCTCGGAACCTCATCCGGCGCCGCAATAATGGAGGGCGCCGTAAAATAAACCGCACAAACAGGCGGCTTTGTCTGTTTCAAAAAGCTCATAAAATATAGTGCCACGTTATACTCATTAAAAAATAAGATTTCACGCCGGCAGGAAATGTCTTAAAGAAAGAAAATACCACTGCATGTGCCGCGAAAAAATTATCAACTCGGCCGAGTGTGAGGAAAGCAGGTGTTCAGGTTGAGCAAAATAGTAGTGGTCGGCAGTCTCATAGTTGATATTACGGCCTATACTCCGCATTTTCCGGTGGAGGGGGAAACCACCCTCGGAAACTCACTTAATATGGGTCCCGGAGGTAAGGGGAACAATCAGGCAACCGCCGCCGCGCGCTCAGGCGGAGAGGTAATAATGATCTCAAAATGGGGGCGCGACGTTTTAAGTGATATTCTAAAAAAGCATTACAGGGACGAGGGCATGAGAGTACGGTATATCTCGGAATCCGAAACCGAAAAAACCGGCAGTGCTCTTATTGAGGTGGATTCCTCCGGACACAACCGGATTGTCGTTATAAAGGGCGCAAACGAAGCGATAACCGCCGACGAGGTGCGTTTGGCCGAGAATGAGTTTGCCGGTTGCGATGCCGTGCTTTGCCAGCTGGAAACCAGTATAGAGTCGGTGTTTGAGGCGAAACGGCTCGCAAACAAATACGGAAAGCGGTTTGTTCTGAATCCCGCGCCCTTTCAGAAAGTACCGGAAAAGTTGTTTTACGGGGTCGATTACATTACTCCGAACGAGACCGAGGCCGAATTTTTTACCGGTATTCCGGTGAATGATGAGAAAAGCGCAGGTCTTGCCGCCCTCAGGTTTAAAGAAATGGGGGTAAAAAGCGTTATTATAACGCTCGGCAAGCGGGGCGTTTTTTACAGTACGGATACAAAGAGCGGAATTGTCCCCACGACCGATTTAAAGCCGGTTGATACAACCGGCGCCGGAGATGCCTTCAACGGCGGCTTTACGGTGGCCATGGCCGAGGGGAAGGATATTGAAACGGCGCTAAAATTCGCCAATTGTGTGGCGTCGATATCGGTAACAAGGCGCGGTGCGGCGCCGGCTATGCCAAATCGCGCTGAGGTTGTAAAGCTTCTTTCGGATTATTACGGTGTGGAGTACTGATTTTAGCCGAATGTTGCACTGTGTAGGGACAACACTATTGTTGCACCTGAAAAAATACATCTTTTCAGGCGGTTCGTCCCTATCCGGTACAATACAAGTATTTTAAATCAAAAAGACCGGTATTACGGGGATGTAAATTTTACCCCCGAAACGCCGGTCTTTTATTATTTATCTGTTTGTTTACGGGCTTTTATTATACCGTGGTTTTTATCTGTCGTTTTCAAAGCGCTCGCAGCAGGGGTCTTTTTTTGCCGGCTGCTCTCTTTTGGGCAGGGGAGAGGTCGTGTCGCCTATACCGGCCGTTTCCGAGAATAAAACGTTGCTTTTTACGGCATTTACGGTATCGGTCGGAATGATTATTTTTGCCGCCTGTCCGTTGGCTACCTGTACAAGCGAATCGTATTTTTTAAGCTCGAGCACGGCGGCGTTCGGTGCGGCATTTTTAATCATTTCGAGGCCCTTGGCTTCGGCCTCCTTCGAAAGCAGCAAGGCCTTTGCCTCACCCTCGGCACGGGCTATTTTTGCGTCTCTTTCACCCTCGGCCGCGAGAACCATGGCTCTCTTGTCGCCCTCGGCACGGGTAATGGCAGCGGCTTTGTGACCTTCCGCCTCCAACAGGGTCTGACGGCGGTCGCGCTCGGCCTTCATCTGTTTTTCCATGGCGTTTTGAATTTCCTTGGGAGGGATGATGTTTTTGAGCTCAACGCGGTTGACCTTTATACCCCATTGGTCGGTGGCTTCGTCTAAAATGGAGGTCATCTTGCCGTTTATGGTATCTCTTGAGGTGAGGGTGCCGTCGAGTTCTAATTCGCCGACGATGTTTCTGAGGGTCGTGGCTGCAAGATTTTCCAAAGCGGAAATAGGATTAACGGCACCGTATGCATACAGCTTGGCGTCAAAAATGCGAAAGAATACAACGGTATCTATTTGCATTGTAACGTTATCCTTGGTTATAACCGGCTGGGGCGGTGAATCGAGAACCTGCTCTTTAAGGGTGAGCTTTTTTGCTATGCGCTCGATAAAGGGAATCTTGACGTGAATACCGGCACTCCACGTTTTGCGGTATTTGCCGAGGAATTCAATAACATATTCGGTCGCCTGAGGGACAATGCGGATGTTGGTAACAATAATAATGAAAAGTAAAACCGCAAGTGCAATCAAAAAATATTCCATATTGTCAGTCTCCTTAAAAATCGTTTTTTCCTGGCGTTACGCGCAGCGAACACATGTTTATTATATCAGCGGTGTGTCGCAGCGTCAATGGTAAAGATGCGTTTATTGCTCAGGGTCCGGTTGCGGAGAGCAGAATTATTTTACGGCCGTAAAGAACAGTCGTGGTATTTTAAGTATTATCCTGCCGTCCTTTTGCGCGGTTAAATTTTCGTCTACGGCCGAAGTAAGCCCGCTTAAAAATTCGTTTTTTTCGCCGTCGGACAAAGCCTCGAGGTATGGCCTTAAGCCGCTTCCGCGATACCAGTCAATAATTTCTCCGGCTGAGGCGACAGTATGGTAATAGACCGTTTCCCATATGCGGAAATTGCCCGACAAGGCCGAAAGCTCATCATAATATTCCTCGGGCTTGAGCGAATGAAAGTTTTCGATATTACTTAGCTTTTGCCATTTTTCGGTGTTTACAAGCCGGTTTAGAATACGGTAGAACAAAGCTCTGTCGGTGAGCGGTATCTGTACGGCAAGTATGCCGCCTGAATTAAGCTTATCAAAAATCGCTTGCAAAAGCGTCGGATGATCCGGTATCCAGTGAATGCAGGCATTGGAAAATATAAGATCGAATTTCCCGGGAATATCGCAAAGGCCGTCCGGTACGTTGCATTTCATAAATTTTGCACCGGGAAGCGCCTTTTCGGCTTTTAAAAGCATCTCGACGGAAGAGTCTATGCCTATAATCTCGGCGCTTTTAAAGCGCTCGGCCAGCTTTTTGGTGCTGTTGCCCGGCCCGCAGCCTATGTCCAGAATCCTTTCGGGCGATATATCTGACAGGCTGTTTATAAGATCGCTCGAGGGCAGTCCTCTCTCGTTGCCGAATTTCATGTATTTGTCCGGATCCCAACTGCTCATTTAAAAAACACTCCTTTAAAAGTTTTTAAACACGTTTATAAATTCGCAGCCGCTTTTGGCTTTTCAAGCTTTTTTAAAGCGAAAATGCTAAAAAAGCCTATTATTATACCGATTATTACCGAGGCTATTATATCGGTCGGGAAATGTACGTAAAGATAAAGTCTGGAAAAAATGATTAGGACTGCCAGGGGAATTGCGGCAAAGCCGAATTTGCGGTTGGCCGACGCGAGCACATAAGCGCCGATGACCGATGAGAGGGTATGCCCCGACGGGAAGGAATAATCGGTGGGATTGGAAATAAGCAGAGGAATATTTTCTACCCAGCACGGGCGCTGACGTGCAACGAGATTTTTAAGACAAAGATTGCCTGTAATCAGTCCTGCAAGCAGACCTATTAGCATAACAATCCCGTACTTGCGGTATTTTTTCGATATTATAAGCGCTGCGGCGGCAATAATCCAGATAACTCCCCCGTTTCCGAGGGCTGTAATCTTCGGCATTAAAAAATCCAGAAATCCGCACGACAGGGTTTCATAAAGCCGGTGCAGCACTGTCCAATCAAAGGCTTGTATCGCTTCGAGCATTTTTCCTCCTGTGTTTTGGTTGGAATCAGATTCGAAAAATAGGCTAAAGGGTGATTTTTAAAAATCGGGAAAAGCTTTTTTATAAGTATAAGGCTTTAAAGGCCGTCTATTATTTTATTTTTACAAAAAACGAAAAATCTGCATGGATATATTTTTTATTGTTCCCCAAAAAGCTGTATGCGATAAAGGGGAAAGGGGTAAAGCTTCATTCTTCGCGCGGTATTCGTTTTTATATTACAGCTTTTTCGCTGCACCTATTACTTATCCCTCATCAAAATGCCGTTGTCGATTATTTTTAAAAAAGAGTGAACAGGTAAAAAGTAATAAGCAATAAGTAAAAATCCCGTTCACTAAAGCGGACGGGATTCTTGGGGTGGATAGTGGGACTCGAACCCACGACATTCAGTGCCACAAACTGACGCTCTAACCAACTGAACTATATCCACCGTATATGTTATTTTCGCACCGGATAAACTTTGACGAAAACCGGCGACAGATGATATTATAACATAATTTTTATAAATATCAAGTATTTTTTCTTGACTTTTCATTTTAATTTTTTTCGCTGTTTATTTGCGAGAATATTTAAAGGAGAAAAGCACTTGCGGAATCCTGCCGTAAAGGTAAGAAAAACACTGCCTGACGGGTGCTTTTAAGCCGCCAACCGGTGTTTTACGGTTTTGTCGATTTTCGGGGAGAAATTCACGTTTATACCGGAAATTTATTTTTCGGCCGGTGGCGGATAGATTTTAATTTGCGGTTTTGGGTTAACGTATTTTTTCGTTTATTCCGTAAAAAATCTTTTGCCGAAGAAGGCTGCTTTCGCACTAACGGCCTTTTTAAAAAACAAAATATCCGTAGGCTTATTTAACCCGTTTGATTTTGCGTTAATAATTAATAGCTGTCCTGTCGGCCGGTAAGATGTCCGCTTTCGCAAAGTCCGTCGAAGCCTATCTGCCTTAAGGCCTCATAAACACCGACAGCCACCGTGTTTGAAAGATTAAGGCTCCTTGCCTCGTCCCTCATCGGCAGTCTGACGCACCGATCGTAGTTGTCGGATATAAGGCTCTCGGGCAGACCGGCGGTCTCCTTGCCGAATATAAGATAATCTCCCTTTGAATAATGTACATCGCAATGGTTTTTTGCGGCCTTGGTGGTGAAAAAACGGAATTTATCGCTGTGGGGATTTTTGTTCAGAAAATCCCGTAAATTTTCATAATATATAATGTCCAGCAGATACCAGTAATCAAGCCCGGCGCGCTTTAGCTTTTTGTCGTCTATTTTAAACCCCATCGGCTTTACTATATGGAGCCGCGAGCCCGTGGCGGCGCATGTTCTGGCTATGTTCCCCGTGTTTTGCGGGATTTCAGGTTCGACAAGAACTATGTTAAGCATTTAAAATTTAAATCTCCTTTTACTTACGGCTTTGTTGCGGTATTTCGCATTTTGGCTTAAAAACTCTTTTCGTGTAGGTATACCTGCCGGCAAAATATTTATTTTATGCCCAAGCAGTGAAAAATCGAAATATTTACACCGTAACAAAAATGCAAACGGCCTCGCCGCTTATTTTGCATTCGCCCGTTTTTGCCGGAACAAAGAAGCAGTCGCCTGCCGAAAACGAAAGGGATTCTCCGCCGCCGGATATATTTCCCTTTCCCTCGACGGCGAGCACGGCGACAAACGATGTGCCGTCGGCGACAAAGTCGAATTGTCCGCCGATATTTTTCTTTTCGGCCTTAAAGTACTGACAATCGGCAAGAATATCGCCGTTTTCGTAATGGGGGGCCTTTGCCGGAGCGGTTACGGCTACATCCAAAGCCTTTTCAATGTGTAACTCGCGCGGCTTTCCGTCGGTGCCGAGACGGCCGTAATCGTAAACACGATAGGTCGAATTCGAGCTCTGCTGGATTTCCGCAATAAGCATTCCGGCGCCTATTGCGTGGACCGTACCTGCCGGGATAAAGAAGCAGTCCCCCTTTTTGACTTCTATCCTTTTAAGAAGATCGGTCAGGATGTTTTCTTCAATCGAGCGGCGAAAATCCTCTTTGGAAATCTCTTTTTTAAAGCCGTAGTAAATCGACGCGCCCTCATCGCAGTCGACCACGTACCACATTTCGGTTTTACCGTAACCGCCCTCGTGCTTTGCGGCGTAATTATCGTCGGGGTGGACCTGAATCGACAGGTCGCGCTTAGCGTCGATAAGCTTTATAAGCACCGGGAAGAAATCAAATCTATCGCAATGCTCCCCGCACGGCTTGCCGGAAAATGATCCTATTGCCTCTTCAAGGGTTTTTCCGCAAAGCGGGCCGTTTTTAACGGTCGACGGGCCGTCCTTGTGGCAGGAGAGTACCCACGCTTCGGACAAACGCTCTAAATTACAGTCCATTTTGTATTCGTCGATAAGCCGCCGGCCTCCCCAGATGTAATCCTTAAAGGCAGGCTCAAGCTTTAAAATATACGGTTTTACCTTTTCCATTTTATAAAAATCTCCTTTTTTTGAGGCTTGTATTTGCGTTTTAGATTTTGTATGCCGGAATTGTCCTGTAATAGGGGCTGTTGGTGACATTCGTGATTTTAAAATCACGAATTAAATAAATTACGAATAAAAGTTTACATCATCATCTGTTAAAAATCAACTGCATTTTAAGTAATTTTTCCTGTATTAAACTTTAGAGTTTTTGCTAATAATACTTTTGTCGGTAAAAAAACGAGCCCGGATCGGGCAGCAGCCGAAAAGGCAAAACGGACATAAGCTGCCGAATCCGGAATCCGAACGGAGGTATTTATAAATATGACACACAATGCACAGTGCTTTTGGAAGGGTATGGGCGCCGGAGCAATTGCCGGAATGACGATGTATGCTATGGGCTCCATGGCTATATCCAAGAACAAAAACGGACTGAAGAAGAAGGTCGGCAAGGCCGTAAAGGCGGTCGGGAATTTTATGGATGATGTACAGTCCATAGTAAAGTGAGCTTAAAAAAGCAAAAAACGTGCCGACTAAAGGCTATAGGCCTAAACGGGCGATAAAAATTTATTGCCGCAAAAGCACGCCCGACACCTAAAAAGGTGCCGGGCGTGCTGATGTTTTAGATTTTATCCGCTGTATTTTATTCGCGTAAGACTTTTTGTACGAAACATCCTTAGGTACACCGGTAGCTTTCGGCGTACGGTTTGTTTATATACGTGTTCCGTATTGAGCTTCACATATAACAGATTATTCAGCCGTTTATTTCGGTTTTTTCTTATCCTTTATATGCTTTAAAGCCCTTTCGACAAGTGAATCGAATTTAATTTTGCCGACGCCGAAAATCGAGGTATCCTGTGTATCGCCGAGCACCGACATCCACTTATCGGGAAGGGCGTCGGCACCGATCGACATTCCCAAAACGGATCCTACCGTAGCACCGTTGCAGTCGGTATCGTATCCCATTGAAACTGCCGCACAAATGCTTTTTTCAAAATCGCCGTTTCCTATAAGGAGTGCTGCCGTTACTATTTCGGCGTTCGGCAGGGTGTGGACCCATTGCGTAACGTCAAAACGGGAGTAAACTGCGTTTTTGATATCTTTTGCCGACAGCCCTGAATCAAATTCGGCAACAACCCTTTTAATATGCTCGTAAAAGCGCGATGTTTTCGGTATGACCGACAGTCCGGCATCTATAATTTCGCGGATGTTTTCGGATACGCCCGCCTTTGCTATCATTGCGGCGACCCACATGGCCCCGTAAATTCCGTTTTTTATGTGAGAAAGCGATGCATCGCAAAAAGCCATATCGGCGGCCGATTTTACGTCTCCCGGATTTATATATCCGTAATAATCGGCGCGGATCTGTGCGCCTATCCATTCACGGAACGGGTTTTTAAAAGCTGCTGTGTCGGGTGGCTGATAGCCGTTTATAAGATTTTTGTATGCGACCCTTTCGGCCGTGCAGTAAGCGTCTCTTGTTTGGCGGGCTATCCATACGGCTCCTACGTCGGCTGCCGTAAAATTGCGTCCGTATTCATCCACAACGATGGATGAAAGGACGGTGTAATTTGTATCGTCGTCACAAGGAGCACAGCTTACCATATCGGCGAAATCTCTTCTCGATTCAAGATCGAACAAAACGCCTTCGGTGGTTTTCGGCGTTACGTCGCTTCTTTTTATGTAACGGGAGAGGGGATAATTTTCGCTTTGTCTTAAAAATCTTTCAAGGTCGTCGGCTACAATTCCTTCTACCGGTTTGCCGAGCAGGCATCCGGCTGCCCTGCCCATAAATGCGCCCTTAAGCTTATTTTTAAGCTCCTTTTCGCCTATGCAAAAATCGGTCCTTTTTACAGGCGAGGACAGCATGAATATTGTTTCTTTGTCCGACGGCTCGGTGTATTTATAGCCGGGCTTTTCGTCGAGCTCGTTTATTATATTGAAAACACAGTCGGCAATGCGCTCTTTGTAACGGGATTTCGGAATTTTATCGAGGGAGGACATAATATCCTGCAAAAACTCCGCATCCAGCCCCTCATCAATACATTGACGGTATTCGGTCTTCATGTTTGAGGAGTAAAGCTCCCAGTCGTTCATTTTCGTGTATTCCGGGACGGCTATTTTATGGAGTCTTTGCTGCTCGGTTTCCCTGTTGTCGCGCCCACCTACAAGATAGTCGAGCGACACATTGAAAAAACGGGCAAGCTCTATAAGATTGACTATATCCGGCAAGGCGGTGCCCGTTTCCCATTTCTGAACGGCCTGACGTGAAACCCTGAGCGCATCGCTGAGCTTTTCCTGTGATATTCCGTGGTTTTTTCTGAGCCCCGATATTCTTTCGTTTATATTCATATAAGACGTAACACCCCTTAATGTACATTCTGTAACTACATAATACATTAGGCTGTAACAGGTTTCAAGCAAATGGTTTTATGCCGAAAAAGCAACCGATGGTTGCGCCGAGATAAAAAAGTCGGTTTTGTACATATTATGTTCCGAAAAACTGTAGACGGAAGGGTTGCGGTGTGTTATATTACTGAAAAAAGGAGGATACTGGCTATGCTGCTTGATTTTGAACAGATAAAATCCGCAACACACGGAGCCGTTCGCATAATGCAGATCGACGGGTATACGGCTTTTGACCGATTCAGCGAGGAACAAAGAGGTCTTTTCGGTCCGGGATACAGCGAGGACAGTATGTCGTCGGCTTCGGTGGTTATCGATTTTGAAACCGACGCATCAATCCTTTCGCTTGAATGGAAATGTCTTAAAGGACTTGTCGGCGGCAGCTTTTACAGCGACGTCTGTATAGACGGGCTTTATGCTGCGAATTTCGGAATGTCCGGAATAAATGCAAGCATCGGCGAGGGCGATTTTATTTTAGGGCTTCCCGAAGGTGTTCACCGTATACAAATATACCTTTGCCATATGTGCCGTGTACGTCTCAAAAACATAAAGCTTGAAAATGCCGGTGTTTTCAAGCCCTCTGTTCCGAAACACACCATGCTTTGTCTCGGCGATTCCATAACCCAGGGGCACGGTGTACAGCATCCGTCGATGACATATATCAACCGACTTGCCGATTCTCTTTGTGCAAGCGCCGTCAATAAAGGGGTCGGAGGCATGTGCTTCAGATCAGATCTGCTTTACGAATGCAAAAACGAGGCCGCCGAGGTAGTTACCCTCGCTTACGGAACCAATGATTGGTGCTCGGTAAGCAGGGAGGAGCTTTTAAGGGAGATATCAAAAATAGTTGAAATACTAAATGAGTGTTATTCGGAATCGAAGGTGTATGTAATTACCCCGTTCTGGCGCACCGATATAAATGCCCCGGCGCCCCTTTGTATTGACCGACCGGCCCCGTGCGGCGATTTTTACGGGATGATAGAGGATATAAAGTCGGCTTTTTCGGGGTTTAATGTAATTGACGGGCTTGAGGTGTTTCCTCATGTGCCGGATTATTTTTCGGATTTATGGCTGCATCCGGGCGACTTCGGCAGTGTTTTGCTGGCCGACGGTATAAGGCGACGAATCAACCTTGATTAACGAGGGCAAATAAGCGCCGGATTTTAAGTTAAAAACCTTGTTTTTTCTTGTCATCGGAGAACGCGGTCGGTCTATGGCCGAAAAACAGAATCTGAATTTTCCCGGCGTCGGGGCTAAAGCGGCGCGGTTTCGGCACCGGGAATAAAAGCTTTAATTGTTGTTTTTACGCTGTATTGCACCTGTTAGGCACGACGATTAAATAAAAATTAAATATTTTTTAAAAAATACTTGCAATTTCAATTTAAGTGTGGTAATATATCAAACGCTGACACGAGAGACGTCGTCAGCCTAACCGAACAACGTGGGGGTATAGCTCAGCTGGGAGAGCGCTTGACTGGCAGTCAAGAGGTCAGGAGTTCGATCCTCCTTATCTCCACCATTAGTCGGTAAAGACAAAAAACCAACCCGTCTCGAAATGAGACGGGTTGGTTTTTTGTACCTATGCGGTCATATTTAGCGAGATTTCTTTGTCAATTCCTAAGAAGAATTGCTTAATGTCAAAGTTAAACTCTATCTTCAGTTTGTAGTTACGGAATACATCTATCCGTTTAATCATACTGTTTACAATCATCTTTTTGGCTTCGATGGTGGCGCTGTCGTATAGCTCCGACCAAGAGATAATTTCATCATATCTCTTACATAATTCTGTTTGTAATTGCTCTGACTGTTTCAGTTCGGTTTTAATTGCCTCGCTGAGCCGTGCAAGCTCATTGCATTTGTTTTCAGCGTCGGTTATCAGCTCTGAAAGAATATCTTTTGAAAAACTACTCTCCCCTTGCAGGCATTTAATTACTTCCGCTTTCAGTAAATTGAGCTTTTGCAAAGCCTTGTTGTATTCCTTTTCGGTATCGGTAAGACGGCGCTTTTGTTCCGAAATCTCTTTTTTGTACCGTGCGGAGACGATTTTACTTTTCGGTATTCCTTTCATCGTTCCGAAAATGTTTTTAATTACCTGTTCTACAATTCCGTCAAGCTTTGACATATCCGCTTCGTTCCCGTTGCTGTAATCTACCTGTTTATCCGTTGAAACACGGTAAAGACAGCAAACTCTGTTTTTATCAGCCATCTGACTTCACTTCCTTTTGATTTGATTTTACTGAATACGGTGCTTTATTACAAATGTGCGAATTAATCAGAATTGAACTAATACGGGCAAACAATTCTGTATTCGGCTCATCGGCAAAGGACATCTCAATAAGATGCCCTCCGATCTTAAAATACTTTTTTGTATGGTCTAATATCATATTTCCACCTTACCTTTCGTATTCTTTCTGCTTTTTCAAGTACTTTTGGTAATGCTCACAGGCTTTGCAAAAGAAATCCACGGTTTGCTCGGAATTTAGACCTTTCGGAATATACGGTTCAATGCGTTCTTTCGGAATTTTGATTGTCTCCCGCTGATTTGCTTTTTCACGAGCCATAATTTCTCCGATGTCGTAAGCCGAGAGTTGTCCAGCCTGAAACCGCTTTTTCATCTCCACAGCCTGCGCATAGGAAGGCGTGCAGTCGTTCATTTCACATTGTTGCAAAACTGCATACTGTTCTTCGTCGCCGAGATAAGATAACGCTTCACCGACCATAAGAGCGATTTTGCCCTCATCCATAAGATCAAGCAATTCGGGGATAAGATTTGTGAGGCGGATATAGCGCTGAACGGTACGCCCACTTTTTGTATCTGAAACATCGTCACGAGACTTGTGGCCAACTTGTCCACAAGTGACACCCTGATGATTCACTGCCTCCATTTTTAACTTATACGCAAACGCCTTTTCGGAGGGCAAAATATGCTCTCTGTGCAGGTTGCTGTCCACCACAGCAATAGCGGCGGAATCTCGGTTGAGAGCATAAATTAAGGCAGGGACTTCCGTAATCCCTGCCTTAACTGCGGCGTGTAAGCGTCGGTGTCCGCTTATTACCTCATATTCATCTGTGTTTTCAATCGGTCGGACAATCAGCGGCGAAAGAATTCCTTGCGTCTGTACGCTTTCAATCAAGGTATTCATTTCCTCATCGTCCTTAACCTTGAACGGATGCCCCTCAAACGGGCGAAGCTTTGAAACCGAAATACTTACCGGCTGATTTCTTGTATTTTTCATTTTCATCTACTCCTATCTAAATATCTCGCACGG
>ERZ857998.2791-NODE-2791-length-15541-cov-3.392871_pt1 | contig 15541 bp, 29 predicted proteins | sample MGYA00519954_ERZ857998 | MGnify/ENA primary metagenome ERZ857998 (study PRJEB31778, sample SAMEA3449424) | human gut metagenome | biome: human gut; feature: human-associated habitat; material: faeces | place: United Kingdom | collected 2010/2012 ...
TTTCCTCCGAGGAAACCAACGCTTGCCCCATATAATACTGATGCTTGATCTATATGGACTAACAACTTATCTATGAACAGACTGCATGAGAAAGGTAGCGCACAATTAAAGTATTCTTTGATAAGCAATTAGGGCTGGCAAAACAAAATGCGATTGCTTAATTGTGGATCGGGTTGATTTTTAAGAAGATACGATTTTTATACTTCAAATCATTTTGCGACAATAAGAGTTATTTCGTGACAAGATCGCTAGGTTTATCTCATATTGAAATGGGATAAAGTGACATCCTCTCATCTTTCTACAATAAAGGTACAAAATCTCCTCAAATTATCCAAATACTCATCTTTCCTCCCATCGATGCATGGCTTTCAATTCGCTATAAATAAAAGGATTGTAGGATTCCATTTTTTTGTTAATCATCCTTCAACCTTCTCCGAAAACTACTTATTAGAGCTGAAAAATAGACTATAAATTATTCAATGATGGCATAAGTGGGTGAATGTGTTTATCTGTTAAAATTGTGTTAAAGGGGGGACACTTTTTGTGTTTGGGGGGACACTTTGGGGGGACAAATCAAGAAAAAAAAACGCCAGTAAATAGGGGGATAAGTATCAGAAAAATGCCATTAAAACGCAAAAAATCTAGTTTTCATACCCTATATGTACAAGTGGTTTTGATTTTGGATAAATATAAGTGATTAATTATCAGTGTTTTATTTGCTATATTGACGTAAAATACATATATTTGCCTATGATTTAAGATGAATGTACAGTTATGATTGAAGTTGATATAGATGCATCTGTGCTCCCGGTAATATTGCCGGGAGCATTTTAACTAGATCTCATTTTCTACTTTATTTTAATTATATATTAAGATATAGGCATTAGTCTATTTTTTAAGGTTGTAGATTGTTTGTTTCTTGCGATCCCGGAGAAATCCGGGATTTTAAATTTGTAGGTCATGGAAGGATATTTAGTAGTCTCTTTTGATTTTGTGGATGAAAATGGTCACAAACTCATTGATGATAGGTACTCAAATACCTTAGTAACTCCCGTTCATGGAGAAAATGTGACGATCAATGATTATATTGATTTTCAGTTGGCTCTTTCAAATTTCCTGAACCGCTATTTAACAGATAATCTATCGCGTCATCTCGTTTCCCATCCTCCAGTGAGGATAAGTTTGACGGAACAACATTCTTATTCAGACGAGTAATTCTCTTAATATGGCGTATGAAAGCATCAGTAGGACAGCGAGTATTAATGATATTGTGGAAATCCATTCGCAAACTGTTGTGCGTTTTTTCTTCTGGACAAGAACAGCACCAATCTCACGATCTTCTTGAATTGCAGTATGTACTTCCTGAACATATTGTTGACGACAGCGTTCGATCAGCATTGAATGATCATATAGAAGTATACTCGTGGTTAGCATACCGAGTGTCAATAATCCGATCGAAAGAAGAAATGCCCAGCGGATGTATAGGTGTTCTGAACTTTCTACGTGGAGGGAAATTAGAATACCGTCTAAACTTGAGGATACAAGTAGAATATGTTGCCAAAACGACAATATTCTCTGAGAAGATTGGGCTGTGATATCCTCTATCTTCTTTTGGTGTTTCTTATAATACTCTAATGGTATATTATGCATTCTCATTTTTTTATTTATCTTTATATTTTACTGCTTTTCCTTTTTCCTGTACGGACAGGCACAGATGCAATAGGCTGTATCTGCGACGACAACGATTTTTTTTGAGGTACATCTCCAACAGGCGGCAATTGGAGGGGATCTAATACGTCCAACCTTGCTTCGAGTTCTTTGTTTTCTGCAATTAGGGTAATTATAGTATCGTTTTGCTTTTCAATTTTAGCGTGTAGTTCATCGATTTTAGTCTGCAATCCTTTTATTTCAAGATCCTTCTTTTCTTGCATATTTTTGTAGTCTTTATACATATTATATATGCAAGAAGCATCTACCGTGTTAATTGATACTTCTTCTTTTTTTTGCTCTTCTTTTAGCATTGTACCATTTCCGGTAAGAAGCCAATCTAAATCTATGATTGCAGAAAATCCTGCAGTCGAAAAACGCTGAAAGAAATCATAGCTTGGTGCAGACTTCATCTTTTGTATATCATAAATTGTCTGCGCTCTTGGATATCCCAATTTCGTAGCAAAACTATTAGGTGTTTCACCTAAAAAAGTGATCACTTGTGTTATTCTTGCAGAAATTTCTGCAAGTTTTTCATTCTTTTCTTTGTTCATATCAGAATATTCTGTAAGTTTGCAGCATCTTAATCAATTAAGAAGGCATCAAAGGTAGTAAATAACAGTTCATAAATCAATAAATATGGCTAAAAAAGAGAAGTTTATCAAGTTAGACAAAGACAAGGTTAAAGAGATTGCAGACATAAAAGGAGTGTCTACAGTAACCGTGTATGCAGCGCTAAAATTCCAAACGGAAAGTGATCTAGCGAACTTTATTCGTGCATGGGCTTTGAATCATGGCGGAAAACAGTTTGAGGAAGTAGAAAATCCTTATGACAAAATAAAAATCTTATAAATTATTATTAGTATGGAAACAAGAAACAACAATCCGCAGACAACCGGCCTGCAAACCTTTTTAAATGAGAATATCGGTGCTGAAATCAGAACCATAACAGTCGACGAGATGCTTTATTTTGTAGGAAGAGATATTGCATTATCATTAGGATACGCAAATCCTGTATCAGCAATTGCGCAACACGTTGATAATGAGGATAGCGTGAAATACGCTATCCCTGATAATCAAGGATTTAACCAAATTACCACTTTGATCAACGAAAGTGGTATGTACGCTCTCATCTTTGGCTCCAAATTGCCTGCAGCCAAAGCCTTCAAAAGATGGATCACCAGCGAGGTTCTTCCCTCGATCCGCCGCACAGGTGGCTATTCTCTCCAGTCATCCCAGCGTCAGCTATTACCCTCTCCCAAATTCCGCCCGGAATTTATTGAATGGAAAGAAAAGGTTCGCCATTGGCTAAGTCGAAAGGAACTTCTGGAAGTTGCGAATGGTCTGAATCTTACCTATTCTCATGTTCGTAAAGTATATTCCGGTAACACGATGAGCAAAAGAGTTGCATCGGCATTGGATCGTTCCGCAAAAGACAACTGCAAGAAACGCAACTATTACCCTGATCCGGTTCCTGTTTACGAACAATTATCAATCGGATGGGAGGAAATGCAATGATCACCTACATATCACGTATCGACCCTCTGTACGTCAAACTTGCATTTTCCATTTGGAGTGAATATAAAATGGTTTGTCCGATTGCAGTTTTCGGCAGCAAGAGTAAAGGTATTGTGATAAAGATCGGTCCGATAACCGGAGAAAAGGCCGAGGAGATGGCGGATAAGATCTGGCATATGACCGGAGGAATACGGATGATCGGAGAAAAGGAAGAACAACCAGTTCATGATAAAAACTTTTAATTTATATGGTTTATTTACCCCATGCTGCAGAGGCAGCAAGATTATCCCAGTCCGTGAGGATAAGGATATTTCTGAATTTTTCCATAAATATAAAGTATTTGCCAAGCTGCGAAAGCAGCAAAACCGTCTCAGTCCGTGAGGATAGAGACGGAATTTAAAACGATTTATCAACCCTTTAATATAGATTAAAATGACAAAAAGAGAACAATTAGGACTGATGTTCAAGCAGCTGCAGGAGTTCTGCAAGCAGAACGGCATTCAGGTCATCGCAGTTGCCGGTTACGAGAATGACAACAGAGAACTTACCAGTATCTCTTATGCTCGCGGTGATTCCAAAGCAGTAGTTCCGATGATACTCAAAGAAATGAAAATCAACAGTAACCTGGATGAGTTTATCAGAACAACAGCTGTAATGAAATACTAGAGCAAAATAACCAAGAATGATTTATTAACCCTTAAAAATTAGATTTAAAATGGAAAAAGAACAGATTAGAAAAATGGCCGAGCAAGTTAAAAAAAACATGCAAGGAAAACGGTATCTCGATTTTGATGATTGCTGGGGATACCGAAGGAAACAAGGTTAATGGTAGTAGCCTTCTCATAGGCAGAGAAGATATTTTGATTACGATGATTGTTGGACTTATGGAAGAAAATCCAAATTTCTCCAAGCTCATCCAAAACGCTTCTGAGTATTACTCAGTACAACAAAGAGAAAGTAAACAGGAATCGCCTGCAAAAGACTTTGAAGAATTATTCAAAGCACTCCGAGACGCTATATACCAGACGCGCAGAGGATAAATAAAGGAGCAGTCAAGGAACCTTCCCGTTTCCCAGTTTTCAGGATTACGTACTTAATCATTCTCATAACTATATATCTTTTCGATAGGTGGTAAAAAGAGACGGTAAGGTGGCCTTCATTCCCGGATCGAAGCCGGGAACTGCACAAGAGTTAAACGATTATAGAAATGCCAATTTTTATAAATAACGATATACTGGTGGTCACCAAGGACGAGCTTGTTCCCAGGTTCTATAGCTATGACAATTTAAAGAAGCAAATAGACCGTCACAAAGACAAGCCTACCGGCCTTAAGCGCTACTCCCGTGGCGGTGGTCGGGGCAACCGTCTGCTCATCCTTTTCGATTCCCTTCCCGCGACCATCCGTGAGGCCATCGGCGATCCCCGCCGTGTGGAACATATCCTTTTGCTTTATTTTGGTGTGGATTCTGATGCGGTGGATTTCTATTCCACTTATGAAGATGCCGCCGGTACTCTCTCGGCAGAGGAACAGGACAAGTATGTGATGAACGCTTCTGTCCTGAACGCCCTGCTCGCACTCCGTGAGGCTCGCCTGAGCGAATGGCAGTCCAGAGGACGCAGAAGCATGTACGGGCTGGACGATTCAGTATGGTCTGATTACAGTACATTCTCGCAGGTGCTGGAGAAGAGATTCGGAAAGACCCATACCCTTCCTCCCTCACGTGCCCGTCTTATAGAGAAGATGAAGAAATACTCCGCCGGGAGCAAGGAGGACGGTTACCGCTTTCTTATCAATAAGAACAGAGGTAACAACTCTGCCGGCATACGTACGGAAAAGGCCCGAGCCCTTCTGGAGAGTATGTTTGCCCATCAGTCCTGGAAACCTGATATGGCTGAGGTATTTCGTCAATACGATGCCTTCCTGGCGGGATATGTGGAAATCGTGAATGTGGAGACCGGTGAGGTGTTCGATCCGAAGGAATATGGTAAGATCTCCCAGCGGACTGTGAGCGGTTTCCTGAGCTCCTGGGAGTCGGGTGTAGCCACTTCACGCAAGCGTACGGGAAACCGTCAGATCCGTCTGGGAATGTATGTCCCCTTCGAAACGCTGGAGCACCCGCAATGGGCCGGCAGCATCATTTCCGTGGACGACCGCCAGCCTCCCTTCTTCTATGCCGAGGGGAAGCGTGTATGGTTCTATTGCGGAGTGGATCTTGGCAGCGAGGCTATCACCGCATGGGTGTACGGAAAGGACAAGGAAGGGATCATCTCCGAGTTCTATCGCCAGATGGTACGCAACTATTCACGCTGGGGTATGCCTCTGCCTTATGAGGTGGAGTGTGAGAGTAATCTGAACTCCGGCTTTTCAGATACCTTCCTCAAGGCGGGAGCTATGTTTAAAACCGTCAGGATCGAGGCCAACAGCGCCCGTTCCAAGAGATGTGAAGGTTACTGGCGTCCCATACGTTACCAGATGGAAAAGAAACGTGAGGGCTGGCTGGCCCGTCCGTTTGCCAGAAGCGAGTCCAACCAGGTGTCTACCGGTAAGATCCCTATCCTGCCTTACGAGCGAATCATAGAGGAATGCCTCATAGACATTGAAAAATGGAACAATACCGAGCATAGCATCTACAAGGGTATGACACGTTGGGAAGTTTTCCTCCAGAAGCAGAATCCGGATAACACGAACGCTATCAACTGGCGGAGCATCCTTCCCTCCTTGGGAAGGAAGGTCGCTACAAGCGTAAGCCTTGCCGGTCAGGTACGTTTCCGCAAGATGTGGTATATGTTGGGAGATAATGGTACCCTGGCTACAGGCGACAAGCTCATCGGGTATATGCGTACGCTGGCCGGCAAGGAGGTGGATATCCACTACATGGACGACAACGACGGGAGTGTACTACGTGCCGTTATCTGTCTCAGAGATGACAGCAGGATTGTCTGCGAAGCGGTTCCGCAGCCTGTTACAGCACGTTCAGCACTGGAAGAAACTCCTGAGCAAAGGAAGAACCGTGAACTCATGGCCCGTTACCGGAATACACTGGAGGGCTACAGCCGCAGACACTATCAAGAAATCGGCAAGGTGGTAGTCATCGATCACAGGAGTGACACGCTCAACGACAAGTTCTGCATCTCCTCGCTTGACAGATGGCACCATCCCGAAGAACGTGAGGAGGTTGAGATCCTGGAAGAGACACCGGTGGACGATATCATTTTAAATGATCCGCAAATATCCTTTAATAAAGATTTAAGAACAAACTTTTAAAATATAACTGATATGGAAATAGAAACTACCAGAGAGTACAGACAGAAAGTACTGGATGCCCTGAAGGAGGCAAGAGAACTCTTCAGTGGCAGTAACGGTGAATTTGCCAAGAAATACGGGCTTAATGAGGGTATCTACAGTGAGATTATCAATGGAAAGATCACTGCGGATACCGAAAAGAAGGTCAGCCACAGAAAATGGCTGTCGGTTGGCCGGTTGCTGGGAGTAACCGCTTCGGAGCGTATGTGGAGAATGGCCCGTACGGATGTATTTAATATGATTGAGCAGTATGTGGATTTCTGCAAGGAGTATTCCAAGGCGATGATGTTCGTGGACGAATGCGCCATCGGCAAGACCTATTCGGCTCTTTATCTTTCCCGTAACCGCAAGAACTGTTTTTATCTGGATGCCACGCAATGTCGCAGCCGTCGCTCCTTTATTCTTCACCTGGCGCGTTGCATCGGTTCCGACGAAGGAACAGTGGAGGAGATGGAAGACAGTATCAAGTATACCCTATGCAATATCCCTTCTCCGGTCGTGATTATTGACGAAGCCGGCGCACTGAGTTATGCGGCACTGGAGTCTCTGCATGGCCTGTGGAACGGTACGGAAAACATGTGCGGCTGGTTTATGATGGGATCTGACGGACTTCGCACGAAACTGCAGAATGGAAAGGGACGTAGCAGGAAGAATTCATTCAAGGAACTGTTCTCCCGCTTTTCCAGCAAATATTATTCGATTGTGCCTACGGGTAAGGATGACCGGCTGCTGTTCTACCGTCGGCTGATCACGGATGTGCTGTCGGTCAATGTAAGCGATAGAGAGATGGTAAAGAAAGTTGTGAATATGTGTCTTGATACGCATGGAGAGCCCCTGGAAACGGGTCTGAGACGTGCAGAATCAGCATTAATACTTATGCAGGAAGGAGCTTGATGATGGAAAAGGAAGAAGAAAAGAAGCCGAAAAAGCGTGTACGTCTACTCACCATGCGTAATGTGTATGACAAGAAAATCTCCAAATTTCAATTTGACGGCATGTGGGCGGAGTATGTATCCCCTGAGCCCGAAGATCACGGGATATGGCTTATATATGGTGCGGAGAAGAACGGTAAAACCACTTTCGCGCTTATGCTGGCCAATTATCTGCGGCAAATGGGAAGAGTACTATACCTGAGTGCGGAAGAGGGTATCTCGGCAAGCATACAGGATACCTGCCTGCAGGTAGGCATACCGGAAGAGTGTTCCAATATGTACATGTACGAGTACATGCCTGTTGAGGATCTCTGGGAAAAGCTTCGTGACCGTCGGAGTGCCAAAGTTGTGTTTATTGACAATGCCTCCTATTACAAGGATGAGCTGATGAATAAGGAGTATGGCTTACTTAAGCTCATCCGTAAATTTCCGGAAAAGCTGTTCATCATTCTTGCTCATGAGGAAAAGGGAAGACCACATAATGCCGCTGCGCGACAGGCTTCGAAGCTGGCAAAAGTAATCTTCCATGTGCAGGGTCTGGCTGCCGAAGTAAGCGGACGTGTGGGGAACAATGTAGGAAAGAAGATTCCCATTGTCGAAGAGAGAGCCCGGTTGTATCATGGTAACGAATTAAATGGCAACGATTATGAGTAATAACAAACCTTCCCGCCTGGTGTTCTATGCCACCAATCCTCAGAAAACCTTGCTTCATCGCCTTAAGCGGCAGACAGGGATGAGTGAGGATGATTATCGCGCAATGATCTATGATGCCAGTAACGGTCGCACTGACTCATCCAGACAACTATATAAGCATGAAGCCACACAGTTGATCAAAAGTTTACTTGATCCGCAAGGGGTGAACGAGAAACGCCAAAAGGAACAGGCAAGAGTCGTGGGACAGATATTCGGTATATCTATGCACATCGGTATTCTCAACAAAGATTATCGTAGCGATGATCCTGAAGAGATTGAGATGAACAAGGCAAAGATCTCCTCCTTCTTGAAAAGACGTGGAAGCATCAAAAAGGATGTAAGCCGGCAAAATCTGGAGGAGTTGAAAGAAACTCTAAAGCAGTTACAAACGATTAAGAAAAAGGAGGGGAAATGAAATGGTATGACTGCATAGGATATATCCTCGGGATCGTCGTCAGCATTGTCCAAATCATTCTTACGAATAATCCTGATGTAAGGATATGGGCCTCTATCAGCCTGTTATGGGTGCTGATCGCTCTCAGGAATGATAATGATAATAACAACAACAGAAACGAGAGAAATCAACATAGTGTTAATTATTAAAATCAATTTTTATGGTAAAGACAAGAGTAAAGAAGACGGTTATTACCGGTGTTACGAACGAACAGGTAGAAGCGGCATTGAGCGAATTCTCGCAGGCTGACTCAAGAATTCAAAAGATCACCGCTGAGATGGAACTGAAGATTACTGCCATCCGTGACAAGCATGCGGAGGAACTGGCAGAACTTCAAAAGAAGAAGGATGACTCAATGGAGATCCTTCAGGTATTCGCTACGGAGAATAAGGAAAGCCTCTTCTCTAAAACAAAGAGTTACAAGAGCGCTCATGGAATTTTCGGATTCCGCACAGGAACTCCCAAGATCAAGCAACTGAAAGGTTTTACAAAGGAATCCGTGCTTGCCTTGGTAAAAGCCATTCTTCCGGATTACATCCGCACAGCGGAAGAAGTCGCGAAGGATCGCCTGCTTGCTGACCGTGATAAGGAAGAGGTTGCAGAGAAACTGTCAAAATGCGGTATGATCGTAGTACAAGATGAAACATTCTATGTGGAACCCAAGAAAGAAGACCAGCCGTCCTGAGTACTCATATGCTCCTGTCGGCAGCCGCTGGGGCGTTTATCACTGGGAGGAGAATGGGAATATCAGCACGGCAGACAAGGTGGATGAATTCCTCACCCGTGAAGAAGCAAGGAAGGAATGCTATCGGCTCAACGGCTGGAAATACAAGAAACCGGAAAGACCATGAGTTTTAAATGAATATAAATCACTATTAAACAAATCATAATGAGAAAGATTATAGAGTCCAGGCGCAAAGAATATGAAGCATTGCGCGATAGTGGAATGTCTGTACAGGATGCGGCGGAAGTCTTAGGTGTATCAAGACAAACAGGAAGCCGGTATGAGAAAATTTATAGAGATTTTATTAACCGCATATCAGCTACAGAAAAATATTATGATGAAAGATTAGCCGCTGGTGCTACTACAGATGAGCTAGTTAAAATAGCAGATATACTCAGTAAATTATGGTCAAATTATTACAAGCGAAGTAAAATAAATCAACTATTAAACAACTTATAATTATGCACACATGGTTTGAATGTAAAATCCGTTACGAGAAAGTCGTTGAAAACGGAATGCAGAAAAAAGTAACAGAACCTTATCTGGTAGATGCTCTCAGCTTCACGGAAGCGGAAGCAAGGATAATCGAAGAGATGACTCCCTTTATCTCCGGAGAGTTTACCGTTTCGGATATCAAGCGTGCCAACTACAGCGAAATTTTCCCCAGCGACGCCGAATGTGATGATCGTTGGTTTAAATGCAAGTTGTGCTTCATCACATTGGATGATAAGAGCGGAAAAGAGAAGAATACGAGCACTTATGTGCTGGTACAGGCTGCGGATCTGGGACGGGCGAAGGAGAACCTTGATGCCGGCATGAAAGGCACAATGGCAGACTATCAGGTGCCCTCGGTAGTGGAAACAGCTATCATGGATGTATATCCTTATACAGCTGACAAGGATGCCGAATTTGAATCGGACGAAAAAGACAAGAAGGAATGACCAGTTCAAAGGTAGTCGCAGTCCTGCTCATTGTATGTGGGCAGGACTCTCATAACGATCCGGAAGAGATGGTGAGCAAGGTTGACATAGAGGATGATCTGCTACAGATTAAGATGCGGGACATCGAGTATGAGATAGATTCCTTCAGACAAGAGGAGAATAAACGAATGCACTACGGCTGGCATACACGTGATAAGCCTTTTCATCCGCAAGATTTCAAACGAGAGATCACCTGGCATCGCATCAGGAGCCGGTGCTTTTAAAGACAATTAAATAACCATTTAAAGACAATCTATGAAATTGAAAGAGAACAAAGACAAGAAGTCGATGAGGGCTATCCTTCAGGATGTTTCTCGTGTGACTGGGGTACCAAAGGTTCTGATCCTCTCTCGTGTGAGGAAACAGAAGGTGGCTGATGCAAGAATGCTATTCTGTCACATGGCTCGCAAGGAAGGCTATCTTTTGCGTGAAATCGCATCTTTCATCGGAAAGAGCTACTCTCGTGTATCTATGGCATGTTGTGATGTGGTACTGAGAAAAGAGACGTTTCTCCCGTTCATTGACAAATTATCCCCATCCGTGAAGACGTTGTCTGATACAAGGAAAAGGAAATGTGTGCTGACACTAAAGGAAGGCGAACATGAATGGTCATTAAAGGCTTACCAGTCCCCTGTTGGAATACGACATGAGGGTAAGCGTCCTGACAGGGTAATCATTGACTGTTATCAGGAGTATAATCAGGAACAGTTATTGGAGTTCTCTAGATATCTGGAAACTATTGCCAAGGCAATGGCAATTCAAATTGAACAATTATGAATAAAATAAGACTAATACTTCGTTGGTTATTTATTCCATTGTGGACTACACTATTTTTTGTGTATTTGCTTATATGGTATATACAAATGAGTTGGTACTATTTCAGCTTTCAAGATTATTGGAATGCTTTTCTAATATTATGGGATAAAATAATGCTATTAATGAGATTAAAAACATTAGAATAATGAACATTGGATTAATCGACGTAGATGGTCATAACTTTCCCAATTTCGCTCTTATGCGGATATCCGCCTATCACAAGGCAAGAGGCGATCAGGTGGAATGGGCAACTCCTTTTAACAGGTACGATAAGGTGATGGCGAGTAAAGTATTCACCTTCACTCCTGATTTTAACTATCTGACGCTTCAGACAGACATAGTTGAGAAGGGTGGCACAGGATACGATATCACCGGTAGGCTTCCTAAAGAGATAGAAAACAGTCGACTTATGGATTATTCCATTTATCCACAATATAGCTTTTCTCTTCAGTTCTTCTCAAGGGGCTGTATCCGGAAATGTCCATTTTGTCTAGTTCGTGAGAAAGAGGGATATATCCAGGCAGTAGAACCAGTTGAATTGAATCCTGAAGGAAAATGGATTGAAGTACTTGACAATAATTTCTTCGCCAATCCTGAATGGAGGAATGCAATTAGTTACCTGTTAAAACAAAATCAGATGGTTAATCTGCATGGCGTTGATGTTAGAATCATGAATGAAGAGCAAGCCTTCTATCTGAGTAAGCTAAGATTGAAAAGAAGAATTCATATTGCATGGGATTTACCTTCAATTGACCTTACGGATAAGCTCAGAGAAGTGACTAAATATATCAAACCTCGCAATTTGTCTTGTTATGTTCTGGTTGGTTACAACTCAACCGTTGAGCAGGACATGTATAGGTTGAGCAGGCTTAGAGAATTAGGGATTTCTCCTTTTGTGCAACCCTACCGAGACTTTGATAATGATCGCAAGGTTACATTATACGAGAAGGATCTTGCGCAATGGGCCAACAAACATCAGATATTTAAGGCTTGTGAATTTAAGGATTTCTCGCCACGTAAAGGATTTAAATGCGAATATTACCTAAAACAATAAAGACAATGAAAACAATTGACTCAATTATCATTCACTGCTCAGCAACACGTGCCGGACAGGATTTACGTGCAAAGGATATAGATCGTATGCACAAACAAAGAGGCTTTAACCAGATCGGTTATAATTTCGTGGTCGACCTTGATGGTCATGTAGAGAATGGACGTCCACTTTCTATTGATGGGGCTCATTGTAATACAAAGGGATTTTCCGGTGTATCTTACAATAAGCATTCAATTGGTATCTGTTACATCGGTGGTTTAGATGCGAGTGGAAGACCAGCCGATACTCGTACTCCTGAGCAAAAAGCCGCATTACGTGGACTTGTGGCGAAATTGTGCAAAGAGTATGATATCATTGAGTTACTTGGTCATCGGGATACTTCACCCGATCTGGATGGCTCGGGTGAAGTGGAACCGGCAGAATTTATCAAGGCATGTCCCTGCTTTGACGTGCGTTCAGAGTTCTCTAATTTCTTACGCAATGTTGTTGTGAAAGCAAAATAACCCTCAATACGAAAGTAGATATGAGCAAAATCCAATTACACAAGTCCATTCAGCATATTACAACGACTAATGGCAAATTGAGCGATAAGACAATAAAGTTAATTAACATAATGGCAAAGAAAGCGTATGGAAGTAAATGATATAATGCAGCATATTGATGAATTGCTGCAAAACTACTCAAATGAAGAGTGTGCGGAGATTTTAAAAGAGGTAGTAAGTGAATGCCAGTCACGCATTGAGAATTGCGATAAAGGTGTTTACACTAATTCATAACAAAATCAATTATGAGTAAAAAAGAAATTTTGATAAAATGGAAAACGGTTGAAACAATTACTCCCGACTTTCCTGATGGTGCAATCTTTATAAAAGAAGATACATCTATTGAGTTCCCTTTGGCTATTGTAGCTTTTCCATTGGGGGGACATGCGAATGGAACGAAAAAGCAACGAGAGAGAGCCAAGTTAATAGCGGCTGCTCCTGAATTATTAAAAGCGTGCCAAGAAGCACTAAAATATGTCTGCGTAGAAGAACCTGCCTATGATGTATTATGTAATGCTATCAAAAAGGCTACTGAATAACCCTCAAACCAAGATAGTAATGAATATGGAAGCAAAATTTAAAGTAGGTGACAGAGTGAGAGTTTTAGATTGTCCAGTCATGCCGGATGCAATAGGAAAGTCTGGCATAATCAGACATACGCAAGGAGATTTATATCGTGTCGAAGTCGATGGTAAAGTCATACCTGATTATGCTTTAGAAGCTGATATAGAGCTGATACGGACCCAATCTCCCTGGATAAGTGTAACGGATAGCTTGCCGGAGGTAGATACAATAGTTCTGACCAAAGGAGCTTATGGATACCTTCTCTGTTTTCTTTCAACCCTTGGGGAATGGGAAACGGGAGCATACGTTAATGAAGAAAGATTAGGCATAACTCATTGGATGCCGATACCGGAATTTGACTAATAACAAGAAAATTATGAAACAAGAATCAAGCGCAATCAATCCGTATAACGGAATATTTGGGCAACAAGGTTGGATTTGTCCGAAGTGTGGAAGGGTATATTCACCATATACTCAAATGTGTTTGTATTGCAAACCTGATAATATAACTACTATTTCTAATCTTAGCGACCTTTCTAACAAGAATGTCAGCGAAGAAGATCTAAGAGAAAATCGTAAAAGCAAATAATTTATGAAACAGACATTAGAAGAAGTTGCAAAAGAAAATATCTTGTTTAATCATAGAACGGTTGATCGTACTTTGTCAGGTGGCAACTTGGCGCAATTTGGGATAACGAATTTTATTCAAGGCGCCGAATGGCAAGCAAAGCAATCTCCGTGGATCAGCGTGAAGGATAAGTTACCGGATAATCAAAATATTGTTTTGGTGCGTGACGAATACGGTGGATTCTGTACTGCTTATCTTCACGGCCCAAAGAGTGGATTTATAACTTATGGAGAGGAGGCTTATCGCAAATTCGGAGAGATTACCCATTGGATGCCAATTCCTCCTTTTGAATCAAATGATAACGAATAACTGCAAATCTAATGAATATATAGATTTTACGAAATTTGATACTTTTGATAAAGCAAAAAAGTTCTTTTAGCATTTTGAAGATTGATATATAAATAATAACGGGCGCCCGGCATGCTAGCCGCAGCACCCGTTATATATAATAAGAAAAGTCAGTCCTTTTTTAATGAAGACTAAGTGTTTCCTTCCAGTCTTCCTTTTATTTGCTTTTCGGAGAATCCGAATCCGGCGGCAAACTGTTTGAATTTCTCCTTCTGCTTCTCAGGAAGAAGTGCATACAGGCTTTCAAACGGTGTCGCGCTTTTGATTGCTTTTTTTAATTCTTTTCTTTTCATATGAGTTCCTGTTTTTTATGTTTGCAACAATCGCAGTCACACAGCATCAACCTTGCCTTTTCGAACATCAGCTGTCCGATCTCCCCTGAAAGGTAGCAGATCTCCTCTCCCCACGGATCGATCCCCAGCGCTGCCGCTATATGCGCTTCCAGATGCTTGCGCTCGTGGTCATAAGAGTTCTGAAACTGTGTAGCGGAAGATGTGATGCCTATGACCATTACTGTCTGACGTGTGCCGTAATTGGAATAGGTGAGCCCGGTGTCGGGCTTTCCGGCGCTCAGGTTCTCGTATGCGGTCCGCAGATCATCTCCCCGACATCCGATATCATAAAGCCTGCCCATGATCTCATCCGTATAGTAACAATCCACGGCATAATAGACCTCGACCTTCCAGTCGTATTTGCTTATGTCGAACTGCTGCCGGATCATAGCATCTCATCCCATTCTACCGGTTCACCTGCCCGGCACATCTTTGCATACCACATGCACATTACCATTCCGTCAGGCGCATCAAAATCATCGATGGTGTCCTTGACGTAAAGTGCCAGGCGTCCATCATCCGCAACGGAAGATTTCAGATAATCCGCCTTTCCCATGTTAGCTACATACACATAGTCGTAGAGTGTGTTGTTTTCCACCCTTACGCCATTCTTTGCCAGCAGCTCATCGACTTTATCCTTGCTCAGGGGCTCGATCTTCTCACTCTTTCCTGTTGCGGGATTCATTTTTCGCATAAGCGAGACAGCGAATTCGCACAGCTTCTTATTGAAGTGCCAGCCGTAATTCTTCAGATAGGCCGTCATTTCTCTGGGACGGTCATCATGTATATCAAGAGGTTCCTTTACCTTGCTCATAATGTATTCAAATTAAACGGGATGACGTCTGTCCGCCATCCCGAAGAGTTAAACAATCAGCGGTATCTTGAGTATCTTCCCGTTCCCGGTACTCCACGGCGTTGTCCCATGTCCCCGCCATAACGGTTTCC
>ERZ857998.2805-NODE-2805-length-15456-cov-3.818908_pt1 | contig 15456 bp, 10 predicted proteins | sample MGYA00519954_ERZ857998 | MGnify/ENA primary metagenome ERZ857998 (study PRJEB31778, sample SAMEA3449424) | human gut metagenome | biome: human gut; feature: human-associated habitat; material: faeces | place: United Kingdom | collected 2010/2012 ...
CGTGGTGCATCAGCAGGACGTCGAGGCGGTGGTGGACGCGCTGTGGGCAGGAGGCGCCGAATCCATGCAGATCATGGACCAGCGCGTGCTGCCGACGTCCGCGGTGATCTGCTCGGGCAACGTGCTGCTGCTGCAGGGCCGCAAATACTCGCCGCCGTTCACGATCTCGGCAATCGGCCCGGTGGACGGCATGCTGCAGTCGCTCGACGATTCACGCGCGATCCAGATCTACAAACAGTATGTGGATGCGTTCGGTCTGGGCTACGACGTGGAAGTGAACCGCTCGCTCACATTCCAGCGCACGCCGCTCGTGCTCAATCCGCTCAGATATGCGAAGGCGTTCGAGTCGGGCGGCTCGAACGAATCTGCGAACGGCGGGCAGACCACTTCCGCCACGAATTGAAAACCGATACAATACAGAGACTTCATACAGCTACAGACTTCACACAGACTTCCGGAACACGGATATGCATGACCCCGAGGAGGCCACATGAAACACGGCGGCAGGCGTGGTAACGCATCCGCACGGCAGGATGGACGGATTGACCGCCTTCCGGAGGTGGGGGGCAAACGGAGCGTCATGCGGTCGGTGGTGATGATCCTCGCGGAGATTCTGCTCACCGTGGGACTGGTGTGCGCGCTGTACGTGGTGTGGATGCAATGGTGGACGGGCGTGCAGTCCGAGAACCGGCAGATCGAGGAACGCCAGAGCGTCGGGTGGGCGCAGCCGGCCAGCGACGGCGCCAATGCGAAAATCGCGCACCCGCAGCAGGGCGACCCTCCGCTGCAACCCGAACATGCGAGCATAGGCGAGCTCATCGGCCGCGTGTACATCCCGCGCTTCGGCGATGCGTGGGAGCGCAATCTCGTGCAGGGCACCGACCTGGCCGAACTCAATCTGCACGGACTCGGGCATTACGTGGACTCGCAGATGCCCGGGCAGGTGGGCAACTTCGCCATTGCGGGGCATCGCAACGGTTATGGGCAGCCGCTCGGCGACGTGGACAAGCTGCAGCCAGGCGACGCCGTCGTGGTGCGCACGAAGGACTACTGGTATGTGTACACCTACACGAACTACACCATCGTCACGCCGGACGAGACGTCGGTGATCTCGGCGAACCCGGAGGACCCGAGCGCGCCGCCGACCAAGCGCCTGCTCACGATGACCACATGCGAGCCGAAATACACCGCGCCGACACATCGTTGGATCAGCTTCGGCGAATTCAAGTACTGGGCGAAGGTGAGCGACGGCGTGCCCGCGGAACTCGCCAAAAAGGGCGCGGATGGCGCGACGAAGTTCATCAGCAACGAGCAGACGCCGTTCTTCGCGAAACTCAAGACGCTGCAGCCGGTGATCTGGGGGGCGCTCATCGCGTACGCAATCATCTTCATCGCGGCGGCGATCGCCTGGCGCTGGCCGCTGCTGCGTGCGATTCGCGAGGGGCGCCGGCCTCGGCCGGATGTGGACATCTACGGCGTGCTCGTGCGGCACCAGCCCGGCCCCGCGCCAATCCGCTGGCTGCTCGCGCTGTTGCTGTTCGTGGCCGTGTCGCTCGCGATCATCGAATGGGCGTGCCCGTGGGCGGCGAGCCATATCGAAATACTGCGCGAAATGTCGAACTACACAGCGGTGAACACGCAGTAGAGCGAGCGCGGGGTGCAGATTGCGGCGTGCTGCGCGCGGCTCGCTTCCTTCGGTCCATGTGTTTCCTGTGTTTCCTTTGCTTCTGCTGCTTCCCTCGCTTCTGCTGTCTTTGCGTAAAAAGAAGACAGATAGGGCCTGCTATCTGTCTTCTTCTACGCAGTGATGAAGTGATGAGTGGACATGCAGGCGCGGTGCGGGGTGCCTGCCGGTAGAATCGGGGCAGACACAGTGAGGAGTGAGATGACCGATTCCGCGCGCATTCTGGTGATAGACAACTACGATTCCTTCGTGTACACGATTGTGGGATATTTGAAGACGCTCGGCGCCACCGTGACCGAGGTGCGCAATGACGCGCTCGACCCGCACGAAGATGGTGTGCTCGACGACTACGACGGCGTGCTCATCTCACCCGGACCGGGGGCGCCGAGCGAGTCAGGCGTGAGCGAGGACGTGATTCGCCTGTGTGCACAGACCGGCACGCCCATGTTCGGTGTCTGCCTCGGCATGCAGGCGCTCGCCGAGGTGTACGGCTGCACCGTGAGCCACGCGCCGACGATCATGCATGGCAAGACCAGTCTGGTAGAGCATGTGGATGATGAGATCTTCGCCGGCGTCGCGAACCCGATGACTGCGACGCGCTATCATTCGCTCGCCGCGGAGCCGGATTCCGTGCCCGACGAGCTGCAGGTGACCGCATGGACCGTGGACGACCACATTGTGCAGGGTATTCGCCATCGCGAACTGCCGTTGTTCGCCGTGCAGTTCCACCCCGAGTCGGTGCTCACGCAGGATGGCTACAGATTGTTTGCGAACTGGCTGGCCGTGTGCGGTCAGGAGTCTGCGGTCGAGAAGAGCCTCGGCCTGCAGCCGAAGCTCGCGGCCGAGTAGCGCGGCTTTCAGGGCCCTGCCGGGACGGCAAGAGGTCGTCACGGGATCGCTGCGCGCCCTTTACGTTCCTCATCCTTGCCGCCCCGGCAGGGCCACGGCGCTACGCGCGGCGGATAATGGGCAGGAGCGTAAACAACGACGTAAAAAGGGACGGAACCATCCTTCATATGTCCCCTTTCACGTCGTCTTTTTGCGTAATTGGAGACAAGTTGAAGCTGATTTTTGTCCCTTTTACGCAGTTGTTATGCGTAATTGGGGACAGTACCGAGGGTGGTTCTGTCCCCATTTATGCAGATGGAAGATTCGGCGCTAGTGTTTGTTGTCGCTGTTCTGCTGGTTCTGCGAGGACTGGGAGCCGCTGTTGCTGTCTCCATTGCCGGAGTTGCCGTTGCTCCCGCTGCTGCCGTTGCTATTGCTCGGTGAGGGGCTGGGGCTTGGGCTTTCCTTGGGCTCAGTGGTGAGTGTCACCTCGGTACCTGGATTGACCTGAGACCCTGCGCTCGGATTCGAGGCTGTTACTACGGCATCATCGTTGTCTTTGCTATTGGCTGCCACCTTCCACTTGAGGTTGAGAGCCGAATCGGTGAGTGCGGCCTTGGCTTCCCCGAGTGTACGGCCTACAACGTTCGGCACTGCTACCTTGCCGTTCGACACCCAGATGGTCACGGAGGCGCCTCGCTCCACCGATGTGCCCTCGTTCGGCTCGATGCGCGTAACCGTGTTCTCGGGCTGTGACGAGTTCTCGGTGTTGATCTCCACGGCGAAACCGTTCTTCTGGAGCTCGTCCACGGCCTCGTCCTTCGACTTGCCGATGAGCCCGCTCGGCACCTTCGTCATGCCGGACGACACCCACAGACTCACCGTGGTTCCCTGCTCAGCGGAGGTGCCGGCTGCGGGGTCGGTGCGTGTGACATGGTCGCGTTCGATTGTGGCGCTGTCTTCGGTCTGCACACTCGAATTCACCTCGAAACCGGCGGCTTCGAGGGCAGCTCGGGCGTCGGCCTGGGATTGGCCGGTGACATTGGGAACCGGCACGCTCTTCGGTCCGGCGGAGAACCAGACGGTGACGGTGCTGCCCTTCTCCACGCTGCGGCCGCCGGCAGGTGCCTGCTTCGTGAAGGTGCCGGCTGGCTCGCGCGAATCGGTGTCCTGCTTGATCGATGCCTGAAGTCCGAGCTCCGCGAGCTGTGCCTTCGCGCGTTCCTCGGTGGTTGTGGCCGAGAAAGTGGGCACGGTGACGTACTCCTTCTTCGGCGGTTGCATGTGCGCCCACGCATACCATCCACCGGCTGCGGCCAGCGCGAGCACCACGAGCACGACCACGGTGATGATTGTATTGCGTTTCCTCTTACGCGCCGCTTCAAGACGCTTCTGTGACCGGCTCTTCACCATTGTGTCGGTGTCGCCGGCCGCAGCATTCGGATCCTGCGGCACCGTTTGGAACTGGCCCGTCACCGGGTTGTACACGCGTGTGGACCCCTCGTTGGCGGGGTAGTCGTTCGCCGCCGCCATCGTCTGCGTCTTGGTCGCGTTGATCGTGGAGAGATCCTGCAGCGGGTTGAACGCGGCCGCCGAGGGCAGGCCGCCGTTCATGTAGGTGAGAATGTCGTTCTTGAACTCGGTGGCTGTGGCATAGCGGTTCTGGCGATCCTTGGCCATTGCCTTCGCCACGATCTGGTCCCACATGGGGTTGAGCCCGGGCACAATGGAACTCGGCTTCGCCGCGACTTCCGAAACATGCTGGTAGGCGATCGCCACCGCCGAATCGCCGGTGAACGGCGGTCTGCCGGTGAGCATCTCGTAAAGCACGCAGCCGGCCGAATACAGGTCGGAGCGCATGTCGACGTTCTCGCCGCGCGCCTGCTCGGGAGATAGATACTGCGCGGTGCCCACGACGCCCTGCGACTTGGTCATCGTGGTGGCGGAATCGTCGAGCGCGCGGGCGATGCCGAAGTCCATGACCTTCACAATGCCCTGCTCGGAGATCATGATGTTGCCGGGCTTGATATCGCGGTGGATGATGCCCATGCGGTTCGAATATTCGAGCGCGTTGAGCACGCCGATCATCACATGCTCGGTGTCGGAGACGCTCAGCGCGCCGTTCGCCTTGATGATGTCGCGCAGCGTCTGCCCCTGCACATACTCCATGATCAGGTATGGCAGGTGTTCGGTCTGCCCGTTGTCGAGCGTGACCACCTCTTCGCCCGAATCGTAGATGTTCACGATGTTCGGGTTGTTCATCTGGGCCACGGAATGCGCCTCACGGCGGAAGCGGGTGAGGAAGATCTCGTCATGTGCGAGGTCGGCGCGCATGATCTTGACGGCAACGGTGCGACCCAGGCGTGTATCGAGTGCGATGTGCACCTCGGCCATGCCACCGCGGCCAACGAGCTGGCCAAGCTGGTAGCGGCCGTTATCGAGCGTGGTAGGCATGCTACTCATTGATGCTCCTTCCAAAGCCTCCGGCGATCGCATGGCCGGGGGAATCGGTACCGGCATCGCGCTGCGTCTGCTGCGCGAACGGGAAGGCGGATTGATACGTTTGCAGGTCATGGTGCGGTGCACTCGTGACCCGGCGGGGGACTCGTCCGTTGATGTTCACCATGGTGGTGTCGCTCAGCGCGGTCTGCTGGTCGAGCAGACGGCGCTCGATGCGGGAGAGCACACGCGCCACGGTCAGCGCGTCCTGCGGACGATCCGCAGGGTCTTTCGCAAGCATCGACATGACGAATTGGGAAAGCTGGAAATCCACGGTGTTCGGCAACGGGGGCACCGGATTGTTCACATGGGCGGCGGCGATGTCGACCGGCGTCGCCCCGGTGAACGGACGATGCCCGCACAGGCCCTCGTAGGCCACGACACCGAGCGAATAGATGTCGGACTGTGGCGTGGCCTGCTGGCCTTGCGCCTGCTCCGGCGAGATGTACTGCGCGGTGCCCACCACCATGCCGTCCTGCGTGATCTGCTCCTGGTTCGTGGAGTAGGAGACGCCGAAATCGGTGATTTTCACTTCGCCGTTGTCGGAGACCATGATGTTCGCCGGCTTCACATCGCGGTGGATCACACCATGCGAGTGGGCGACGAACAGCCCGCGGGCGGTCTGGATGAGAATAGGCAGCAGACGAATCGGGTCCATGGGGCCATCAAGCTCGTGGTAGAGGTCTGCCAACGACTTGCTCGGCACATATTCCATGATGAGGAAGCCGATGCCGTCGTGCTCGTAGTATTCGAACAACGCGGCGATGTTCGGGTGCGCCAGATTGGCGGAATTGCGGGCCTCCGCACGCAGGCGGCGCAGTTTGGACTCCTGGTTCGTCGTGTCTTTGCGCAGCGCCTTGATGGCCACGGGACGACCGAGCTGAATGTCGTAGCCCTTCCACACCTCGCCCATACCGCCCTGGGCCAGACGCGAGTCGAGACGGTACCGGCAATGGATGAGTTGTCCTTCAATCAATCTCATTGTTGGAGCGCCTCCTTCATAATCGCGGTCATAATCGGTCCTGCTGCAAACGAGCCGTAGAGGTCGACATTGTGCACCACCACGGCGACGGCTATCTTCGGGTCGTCCGCAGGCGCGAAGCCCATCACCCAGCCGTCTATCGAGCTGTTGTTCGCTCCGATCTGCGCGGTGCCGGTCTTCGCCGCCACCTTCACGCCGGGGATCTCGAGATTCGGGTTCGCGTCGGTCACTACGGCCTCCATCGCCTCGGTGAGCTTGTTCGCCGTGTCCGCACTGAACGCGGTGTCCATCACCTGCGGTTTCGTGTCGGGCATCACCGAGAGGTCGCTGAAACGCACGCGGTCCACGAGTGTCGGTTTCATCACCTTGCCGTCGTTCGCAATGGCAGCGGCGATCATCGCGTTCTGCAACGGCGTCTCCACCGTGTCTCCCTGACCTATCGAAGCCAGCGCGAGCCTGTCGTCGCCCACATTGGTGGGGAATCGCGAGGCCACGGCCTGCATGGGAAGACCGTTCGAATCCGTGCCGTCGATCACGATCGGCTTGTCGAAGCCGAACTTCTTCGCCATATTCGACACGCTCTCGTCTCCAAGGGCCACGCCGAGCTGCGCGAATGCGGTGTTCGACGACCACGCCATGGCGTCTTTGAGCGAGATCTTGCCATCGGTGCCGTTGCCCGGCTCCTCGGCGTTCGTCAGCTGCGTCTGCGTGCCCGGCAGCGTGTATGAGGCGCCGGCCGGAATCTGCGTGTCGAGCTGGTATTTGCCGCTGTCGAGCGCGGCCGCCGCCACGACCGTCTTGAATGTGGACCCCGGCGGATACAGCTCGCTGATCGCACGGTTGAGCATCGGATTGCTCGGGTTCGTGACGAGTTCGGTGTACGCCTTGCTCACCGAGCCGGTGTCGTGCGAGGCCAGCTCGTTCGGGTCGTAGCTCGGCGTGCTGGCCATCGCGAGAATGCGCCCGGTCTTCGGCTCTATGGCCACCGCGGCGCCGTCGTTGTTCTTGAGCGCCTCCATTGCGGCCGTTTGCAGCTTGGGATCGATGGACGTCTCGATGCTGGCGCCCTTGTTCTCCTTGCCGGTGAACAACGCCTTGACATGCTGCCAGAACAATGCGTTCGATTCGCCGGTGAGCAGCTCATTCTCGGAGGCTTCGATGCCGCGGTCGGCGTTCTGTGCGATCGAGAAATACCCGGTGATTGGCGCGTAGATGTCACCCTGCGGGTAGGAGCGCTGGTAGGAGAACGAATCGTTCACCGGGTCGGATTTCGCGATAATCGTGCCGTCCGACGCCAGAATTGAGCCTCGCGGGGCACCGTACGTCTGGTATAGCGCGCGTGTGTTCCTGGAATCGTGGGAGAGCCGGTTCGCGCGGTTCACCATGATGATCGAGCTGGAGATGCCGAGGATCACGAACAGCACGATGACCGCCGTGAACAGCTGGCGCAATGTCTTATTCATGCTCGGCACCTCCTTCGCTTGTGGTTGCTTGATGGTTCGTTGGCGTATGGGGCTGCTGTGGCAGCGGTGGCACGCTCGGATTCAGCGGTGCCATGGCCTCCGTCTCCTCGCCTGCCGATGGCGTCGCCTGCTGCGGCGACACCGGGATGTTCCTCGTGTTGGACACCGGCTCGCTTGTCTGCTGCGGCGCGACAATCGGTTGCGGTGAGACCACCTGCGTTGCCGAATCGTCTTGTGCCGGTGACGCACTGACGGCTGCAGATTGCTGGACGGCCGCCGAGGTGACCGGCAGCTGGCTCGTACGCGGGCGAGGCTCCTCCTCGCGGTTGCCGCGCGGTTTCGTGACCTGCGTGGCATTGCCGGATGCCTTGCGCTGGCGCGGCTTGCGGCTGCTCAGCGCGTGCACGGCCTCCATGCGGAACGTGTCGGTCATCAGGTCGTTCTGCGGCTTGTTCGCGGCGTTCGAGATGATGATGAGCAGGGCTGCCAGAATGTAGTTGGCGATGAGCGAGGAGCCGCCGGCAGCCATGTACGGCATCGTGAGACCAGTCAGCGGAATCACGAGCGTGATGCCGCCGACCACGGTGAACACCTGGAATGCCATCGTGAACACGAGTCCCGAGGCAAGCAGCTTGCCGAAGCCGTCTTTGATCTTCATCGCCGTGATCATGCCGGCCGCGATGATGAGCAGGTACAGCATGAGAATCGCGAATACGCCGACGAGACCGAGCTCCTCACCGGCCGACGCGAAGATGAAATCGGAGTTGGCCAGCGGCGTGATGGCCGGATGCCCCTCACCAAGGCCGGTGCCGAACAGGCCGCCGGCGGCGAGACCGAACAGGCCCTGCACAATCTGGCTCGAGCCGCCGGGGTACCGGTTGTAGATCTCGGAGTCGAAGGGGTGCAACCAGGCGTCGACACGGTAGCCCACATGCGCGAACAGGTGCGCGGCCGCCACACAGCCTATGGCGAAGGCGAGGAAGCCGATGATGAGCCAGCTCGCGCGGCCGGTGGCCACGTAGAGCATGGCGACGAACATCGCGAAGAACATGAGCGAAGTGCCCAGATCGTGCTGCAGAATGAGCACGCCCATCGAGGCGACCCACACGATCACAATCGGTCCAAGATCGCGCAGGCGCGGCAATTGCAGGCCTAACACCTTCCTGCCGCCGACGGCGAGCTGGTCGCGGTGGTTGAACAGATACGAGGCGAAGAAGAACGCGAGGAACAGCTTCGCGAACTCGCCCGGCTGCAGCTGGTAGGAGCCGACGCCAATCCAGATGCGCGCGCCGCCGATCTCACGGCCAAGCCCGGGAATCATGGGCGAAAGCAACAGCGCGAGGCCGATCACCATGCTCACATACGAGAATCTGCGAAGAATGCGGTAATCCTTCATGAAGGCGAACAGGGCGTAGCAGCAGACGAGCGCCAGGCACAGCCACATCATCTGGCGGATGGCCACGGCGGTGTCCATCTCGCCGTCGATGCGCGAGATCATGAGAATACCTATCGATGTGAGCATGAGCACGCATGCGAAGATCGACTGGTTGCCAAACTTCTGGAACCGGCTCATAAGGCCCCAGGCCACTAGGAACATGATCGCGCAGACGATCTGCATGACCACGCTGCCGGACGTGGGCTTGCCGTTCATGCGCTCGGACAACTGGAAGAAGCCGAGCGCGGAGATGAGCAGTGCGAAGATGATCTGCAGAAGGTAACGAACACGAGCGGCCATAATCACCTGCTTTGCGCCGACTTCGTCGGGGACTTGCTGTCGTTGGCTTGCTTCTGCTGCTTGGCCTTGGCGTCGGCGTCTTCCTTCGCCTTCTGTTCCTGCTCCTTCTTCAGGTCGTTGAACTGCGTCCGTATGAGCTCGACATGGCTGAGCGCCTCGTCGTAGCCATCCACGCTTATGCCCTGCCGCAGACGGTCCTGCCACTGCTCGGGCAGCTCATCGACCTTGAGGTCGGTGTGCTCGATGGCATGCGAAAGCTCGTAGCCGAAGATGTTCGTTGGCACGCCTTGGTACACGGTGACCACACCATTGTCGGAGGCCAGGTAATATTGCGTCTGGCTCCACGCATACGCGGCCCACGTGCCCAGCGCGAGCACGGCCACGATGGCCACGGCGACTACACTGCCAATGATCTTGCCGCGAAACCTGCGCGAACGGGCCTGCTTCTTCTCCTGCAGATGCTCGTGGTGAATGGCCCTGGCGACCTCCGGGTCGTTCGGGTCCGCGCTGTAACGGCCGTCGGATTTGCGGATCACCGGAATCTCGCCGGTGTCTGGATCCTGCAGTTCGCCGTTCTCCTCGCGCACCGTCGACGGCTGCGCCACCTGCTGGGTGGCGTCGTGCTCCTCGGATTGCGCGGCCTTGTTGCTGTCGCTCGCAATCAGCGCGGCGGCACGCTCCGCCGGTGACGAGCGTGTGATCAGCGCGGGGGCGGACGCGACGGGTTCATGAATGATGTCTGCAATCGGTTCGAGCGTCGCGCTGGCGGCACCGCCGATCAACGGAGTCTGATGCGGCAGATCGAACGAGTCGGCATCCAGGGCGATCGTGGAATCTGCGATCACGGCGGACACATTGTCGGTGCTCCCCGCCTTCAACGCCATGGAAACCAAGGTCTGCGCGCACTCCTCCGGATCGGTGAAATGCGAGAGCGTCTCCTCGATCGTGGAATCCTCGAGCACACCGCACAGGCCGTCGGAACACAGCAACAGGCGGTCCCCGGCCTCTGCGCGGCGAATCGAGATGTCAGGGTGGGCGTCGATGTCGAAATCGCCGAGCACGCGCATGACCACATTGCGCTGCGGGTGATTGCGCGCCTCCACCTCATTGATGCGCTTCGTGTCGATCAGATGCTGCACATAGCTGTGGTCGGTGGTCAGCCGCATGAGTTTGCCGTCGCGCAGCAAATACGCGCGCGAATCTCCAATATGGGCGATCACCCAGTAATCGGAGACGAGCGTGATCGCGGTGACGGTGGTGCCCATGCCGGCGAGCTTGCGTTCGCGTTTCGCCTTGCCCACGATGGCATCGTGCGCAGCAAGTGTGGAGGCCTCGATGATCGCCGCCGCCTTGGCCACGTCGCCGCCCGCGGAATCCGTCTCGATATGCGCCAGCGAGCGGATCGCGATGGTGGAGGCGGTGTCGCCGCCGGCATGGCCGCCCATGCCATCGCAGACGGCCACGAGATGCTCGCCCGCGAACGAGGAATCCTGGTTGTTCGAGCGCACAGTGCCGACGTCGGAAACCGTGGTGGAATACATATACAGGTCTGCCACTCGCGGTCACCTCAATTCGAACGTGGTAGCGCCAATGCGCACCGGTACGCGCGGGCCGAGAATGGTGGGTGCGGAGATGCGCTGCTGGTTCACCACGGTGCCGTTCGTGCTGTGCAGGTCTTCGATGGCCCAGACTCCGGTGTTCGGATCGGGGTACACGCGCGCATGGTGGCTCGAGACGAATTCGTCGTCGAGCACCACCGTGTTCGAGGCGGCGCGGCCCAGCGTGATCACCGAGGAGTTCAGCGGAACCGAGGTGCCGGCGAGCGGGCCGTCGATGATCACCAGCAGCGTAGGTGTGGGTGCGGTGTCCGAAGGCGCGGCCGCCGACGGTGTAGGTGCGGAGACAGGCAACGGCTGGGCCGACGCTGACACCGCCAACGCGTCGTTCGATTTGCGCACTTCGCGCTCCTTGCGCCTACGTGCGCGGGATTTGCGTGGGCTGAACGCGGCGACATCCCGGTACAGCGAACGCGTGATGAACCACACGAACAGCCATAACAGAATGAGGAACGCGTATTTCAGTACCGCAAAGGTAAGTTCGGTAATCATGGAAAAATCCCGCTACGCTCACCTCTGGTCTTGTGAGGAGGCCCAGTACAGGATGCGGGTGCGGCCGATCGTGATCGTGTTGCCATCGAGCAGCGTCGCGGCGGGAACCTGATGGCCCTCCACATACGTGCCGTTCGTGGAGCCCAAGTCGCGGGCGATCACACCGTTGTCCGTGATGTCGATCTCCAGGTGTTTGCGGGAGATGCCGGGGTCGTCAATCACAATGTCGCAGCCCGAGCCGCGACCCAGAATCGTCTTGTCTTTGGTGAGCAGGTATTGGTTGTTGTTGACTTCGAGCATCGGGCAGTCCTCGGCCTGCTCGTCAGTGGTGACCGGTACGGCGTTGCCCTGCACGGATTCGGACGTGAGCTTGAAGTTGCCTTTGGTCAGTTGCAGGTCCTCTTCGAAAATAACGACGACCGGGCCCACAAATGCATAGTGTTGGCTCTTCGCGTACTGCGTGAGATTGTCGGCCAGCTCATTGGCCATGGCCTCGGAACCCCAGCTTTCGATGCGGTCGAAATCGGGTGTGCTCAGTTTGAAACGGTACTCGTTCGGCGCCACGGTGCGGTCTCGGCCGACCGGCATGGCCTCGGCGTCGATTTCGCGCTCAAGCGCGCTGGAGAGATCGACGGGCTGCAGGTCTTTGGAGCCGAACTTCGCGAACACTCCGTTGACCGCACCCTCCACGCTTTTCTCAAAACGATCAAGAACGCTCATAGTTACCCTTTCTATCCTTACCTATCCTACGCTTATATATCAACCGTGTGAATTTTCAGGCGCATCGGTCCGCCGCGTTTTCCTCTGGGAGCGTATGGATTGCAACGGTTTGCCGTTTCACTGCACGCATACGGCCCCACCTTGTTCCCGCGGTTTCCACATTGCCTACTATGCGCCGGACCCACAGGAATCCGCAATCGTTCGGCCGATGTATTTGCGGTCTGTATTGCGGATGCTTCCGTGAGCGGTGCCGCGGAGAGCCTTGGAGATGGTCTGGTTTTCGGAAGGTTCCGTGGAGTGGTCTGCAGATGTGTCCTTAGGCGGCAGATCTTACGGATGGTTCCGTATGCTGTGCCGTAAATCAGCGCTGCCGTGGCATGGTTTTCGGATGTTTCCGTGAACCATGCCGTAAATGGGTGCCGTTGTGGCCGAATCTGCGGATGTTTCCGCAAGCTGTGCCGTAAATCAGTGTCGCCGTGGTCAGTCTTTCGGATGTTTCCGTGCAATGTGCCGCGGGGAAGGTCATCTGTGGTCTGATTTTCGGATGGTTCCGGAAACTGTGCCGCCGATGGGGCTTCCAGTGGTCAGATTTACGGGAGCTTCCGTGAGCTGTGCCGCCGGGAGAGTCGCCAGTGGTCGGTATTGCGGAAGGTTCCGTGGGAGGTGCCGCGGGAAGGGGAGTCTGCGACCTGTTTTACGGAAGGTTCCGTGAAGCAGGATAGAGTGGGAACGAATAGATGATCCGATGAGACGAGAGGTGCGGGATGGAATCTGCAATCGAAGAATACCCAGTGCGCAAAGCGAAAACGGTGCGGTTCACATGCGGGGCGCCGCGCTCTCCCAAGCTCATCGGCGACGGATCGCGCATGCTGTTCCTACGGTCCGCGGGCGAGCAGGACACCGAGAATTCGCTGTGGCTGGCAATCTGCGGGGAAGACGCGTATGCCGAAGTGGAGCTCGTGAACGCGGGTGAGCTCGTGAACACACTGGGCAGCGACGACGTGCCTGCTGCCGAGCGTGCGCGTCGTGAACGTGCGAGGGAGAGCGCCACCGGGATCGTTGCGTACTCGGTGGACGGTCTGGGCAATCATGTCGCCTTCACCGTGAACGGCGAGCTGTTCGTGACGACAATCGATTGGGACGCGCTCGCGTACACGGTGGGAGATGACGGCGTGCGCGCACAGGTGGGCGCCGGCGTGCGTACCGAGCATCTCGTGCCGCAGTTCGCAGATTCCGCGCAGAACGAGTTCGCCGGCCCTGTGCTGAACCCGCGGATGAGCCCGGATGGCAAGCGCGTGGCATACGCGACGGGATCCGCGGTGGTCGTCGTGGATGTGCAGACCGCAGTGGCGAACGCGGTGTTCACGGTATCGCCACAGGATCGCGAGACGATGCGCGCGGGGCTCGCGGAATTCGCCGCGGGCGAGGAGATGGATCGCTACGACGGGTTCTGGTGGGGGCCGGATTCGCGCACACTGCTGGTGGAGTGCTTCGATTCGTCGCCCGAGCCGGTGTGGACGATCAGTGATCCGGCGGATCCGGCGGCGCGCGGCATCCAACACCGTTACCCGCGTGCGCTCACCGAGAACGCCGTGGTCGATCTGTTCGCCGTGCGGCTGGGCGACGACGGCACGTCGGTGCAGAAGACGGCGATGATCGACTGGGACAATGTGGCTTACGAATACCTGGCCGTGGTGGATTGGCAGGCCGAGCGACCCGTGCTGCGCGTGCTCGACCGCTTGCAGCAGCATGAGCAGATTCTGCGCGTGGCCATGCCAGCGGAGAACGAGTGGGGCGATCTGCGCGCACTCGACGGCAATGTGATGGCGTTGCTGCCGGTGGAGGTGATCGCCGAGCATCACAACGACCAGTGGATCGATCTGGTGGGTGGAACGCCGTGTGTGACACCGTCCGGTGCCGTGGTGTGTTCGGTGAACGACATGGAGGCCGACACGAATCGGTTGAGCGTGGATGGACGTGTGTTCACGCCGGCGGGGTGGCAAGTCCGCGAAGTGCTCGACGCGGGTACCGACGATGTGTTGTGCGTGGTGCAGCGCACGGCCGAACGCGCCGCCGAGGTGCCGGAGCAGTGGGCGGATTCCACTGCCGAACGCTACCATGACGCGCGCAGTTTCGACATTGTGACCATATCGTACGCCGATGGCTCGGTGCGCGCGGTGAGCGACGAGCCGGGCGTGTGGCGTGCGTCCCGACGCGGCGACGGACTCGTGGTGTGGGGGCGCACCATGGATTCGGCGAAAGCGGTGATGCGCCTGTCATACGGGGCTGAGGGCGCGCGTACGGGCCACGACGTGTGCAATGTCGCCGCCGAACCTGACTTCGTGCCGAACGTGCGCTTCGTGCGACTCGGTGAACGTAAGCTGTTCACGGCGATTGTGGCGCCGAGCGCGTCGAGCCGGTTCGCCGGCGCCGCCGAGCTGCCGGTGCTCATGCATCCGTACGGCGGACCGGGGCACCAGGAGGTGGTCATGAGCCGGGCCGCCTACTTGGACGCGCAGTGGTGGGCCGACCAGGGCTACCTTGTGGTGATTGCGGACGGCCGCGGCACGACCGGGCGCGGACCGGTGTGGGATCGCGAAGTGTATTTGCAGATGAAGCGCGTGAGTCTGGCCGATCAGGTGGACGCAGTGCATGCGCTGGCCGGTGCGGTCGACGAGCTCAATAGGATGGGAGGCGCGGCCGAGGGCTGCGAATTCGGTGGGCACGACGATGCTGCACGGCCGTTGCCGAAGCCGGATCTCGAGCGCGTGGCGATGATCGGCTGGTCGTACGGCGGATTCCTCTCCGCGCTCGCGGTGCTCGACGCCCCGGACACGTTCGCCGCAGCCTGCGCGGGCGCGCCCCCGACTGACTGGACGCTGTACGACACCTGCTACACCGAGCGCTTCCTGGGCCTGGACCCGCAGGTGTATGCCGACAACAGCATTGTGTTGGACGCGCCGAAGCTCGTTCGACCGCTCATGCTGATCCACGGCTTCGCCGACGACAACGTGACGATCGCGCATAGCCTGCGGCTGAGTCAGGCGCTCATGGAGGCCGGCCGGCCGCACACCTTCCTGCCGCTCACCGGGATCACGCATATGACGAACGACCCGGATGTGGCGAGGAATCTGCTGATTCTGCAGCGCGACTTCCTGTCCGATGCCCTCGCGAGGTAGGCATACCGGGCGCCGCCCACCCGTCCGGCTGTCACGGGCTATTGAACCAGGAAACTCATGATGAGGATCAGCACGAATCCGACGATGTCGACGGGGGTGAACACCGAGCCGGTCCACAACACCGACGAGATGGTGGCGGTCACCGGCTCGATGAAAGGGCTCAAAGTGAAGCTCAAGGAGGGCGGCACGCAGATCGAGGACGTGGTGGTCAACGGTATGTTCTCGCGCAACAAGAACACCTTCACCGGTTCGGTGACC